>CAJHYQ010000628.1_pt1 | contig 15825 bp, 6 predicted proteins | sample 9198721 | NCBI WGS metagenome assembly CAJHYQ01 (sample SAMEA7708357, study PRJEB35096) | sediment metagenome | biome: marine neritic benthic zone biome [ENVO:01000025]; feature: sediment [ENVO:00002007]; material: shallow marine sediment [ENVO:03000034] sea grass bed [ENVO_01000059] ... | reverse complement strand
GCGCGACGTTCTTTGGCGGCACAGTATTCAGACGGCGACAATCGCGCGACGTTTGAATCAGATCATGAAACTGGGCTTCGACGGCGAAGAGTTTTCCGGGGCAATGATTCATGATGTAGGACGATTGCTGGTCGCGGCAGCGGCACCCGATGTCTTTGAGATTATCGATCGCCTATCGTTCAGCGAGGGTGACGGAATCCTACCGAATGAACAGGAACTTATTGGAACGGACCATTGTCAGATCGGTGCCAAGTTCGCCGAGTCCGGCCAGCTGCCTTCGTCATTAGTTGACGTCATCCGCTTTCATCACACGCCCACACTGGCCACGTCCAATGAACTCCTCGTCGCCTTAATCGCGACAGCTGATCACATGGCCAATCATTTGATGCATTCAGGCAGTGTCGATGGCTATGAAATCAGCTTCAATCCAGGTTTTAACGAGCTCCACGCTCAGGTCCCGGACAAAGCCAGAGATGCCAGCAGTGATCAAGTGAGTGCCACGCTACAGGCGGCGGTCGACGCGCTTGAAGGAATGTCGGAAGGCGGGATCAACCTTTAATCCTTAGAGCTGAGCAACCCGGACAATTCGGTGATCGTCAGGAAATTTTCGAACCGTTAGTCTGCCACAGATGGAACCACCCATGATCACAAAACGCGTCGCACGAACACCAAGCCTTCGTGACTTTGTGGCGAATCGAGATGGAGCGGTTTCCATCGAACACGCGGTGCTCTTCGGAGTGGTGACGATCAGTCTGATCGTCGGAGTGTACAGCCTTGGGCAGATGTCGAAGGCGGCCCTCAGCTCTGCCTCGTCGGCCATCGGATCAGCGACTGGCGAAGGTTCAATACCGGCAGATCAAGCCGAGCACTTAGCGCAGGCCAACGCGGCGCAAACCCAACCACAAGCAGCGGGTTGGCATGTCATCGCCGTGGGAATTGCACTCTTCGTAGCTTGCGGGGCCCCCGTCACGTACATCCTCCTACGACCCTACAAAAAATCCAAGTCAAAACAGGCCGAGGAGCCAGCGCCGAAGAAGGAGCCGACGCACGAAGACAACGCCTTTGAAAAACGCCAACAGATTCGACGCGTTTTCGAAAACAACATGGCCAGCCTGCTAAAGGGGCACCTCAAGGTACGACACGTGATGTCTCGGCAGCTGACATGCGTCCGCAAGACCGCGACCGTCGAATCAATTCTAGAGCTGATGGAGTTGAAGAAGGTACGACACATTATGGTCAGCGAAGCAGACGGCACCCTGCTTGGCACGATTACCGACAAGGACTGTGCTAAACGGTCGGGTAAGCGGGCGGCGGATGTGATGACAACTGATCCGACTACGCTGGACGCTGACTCGGATTTCGCTCCCGCAGTGACGATGCTGATTCGTCGACGCGTATCTTGCCTGCCGGTCACAAGCGATGGAAAGCTGGCGGGAATTCTGACAACGACGGATTTCCTGATGGCCTTGCAATGCGCTCTTCACACATTGACCAACGTCGTCGAGCATGTAGCTAACAATCCCGCTGATCCTGGCGCTTCAACCACACCGCGGGATACTTCAGCTGGCCCCATCAAAATTCCCTCGACCAGCCCGGCGATCAGTGCGACAATGAGCCCCTGACGCAGTCAAACCATGCGACCGTGCCTCGATGATCAAGCACTCGCGCCGGCCGTTTTCCGCCATACTACTGGCTATCGGCTGCCGCCACGGCCTGCTCCAGGCCGCTGATTCGACCTTCGAGCTCCTCGACGCCAACGTCCGGAGACGCCATCACTTCGCTTTCTAGTTTGCTGATCCGCGATTCATGATCCCTCAAGTCGCGGATCAAGCTCGCGTCTTAGATCGGATGCTCCATCAATCAGCGACAAAATAAAGGCAAGGACGATCAGGAATTTCCAATTCCCGGTCAACAGTTGTCCATCGTCCGACATGAGACCTACCTTTCTGGTTCGCTGCCGAAATTCACTCTTGGTTTACACGATTTGTTGGTGGCCCCGCTCGTAAGACCATCGACTCATTCCGTGCGTGCCGTTTGCGGTAACGAAAGCATGTTCGCAAAAAGGCGGTATGCACCCGGCACACCGTTTGGAAGCTGGCGATACCAGGCGTAGGCGCTGTAAACGTAGAGTCCCTTGCCTGATCTGGCGATCAACATACCGCCTTCCTGCGGCGCCTGGCCCGCATCGTGACACTCGAGCAAGGGTGTGTATCGATCGTCCCAGGTCGTCCAGAACTTCGATCCACGCTGCTCGTACCAGCCATCGAAGTCTCCTGGTGTGATTCGATTGGGCTTCACGAAGACTGGATGCTGCGGCTCCAGAATTGTCACCACGGCATCCTCCTCACTGACCTCCTCAGGTCGCCGACCCATCTTGTAAGGGAATGGTCCAAAATCCTGGTCAAACTCCGGCGTCTGATATTGCACGATCAAAACACCTCCTTGATCGACATAGTCCAATAGACGCGAGTTGTATTTGCGAATGTCCTCGCGTACCGCATAGGCACGAACACCGACCAGAATCACATCGAACCGGGCAAGATCGCTGCTGGCCAAGTCCGATTTCGAGAGGGTACGAGGTGTAATGCCGAGGGTGGCTAGTGAATTCGCCACCTCGTCACCGGAGCCTGGAATGTATGCAACGTTTGGTCGGCCGAGCAGATCGACATTAGCAATGCGAACATGATGTATCGCGTCGCGGTAGACGTTCAGCCGTCCCAGGTCTCGTGCAGATACGGTGTCGAAGCCCTCGCGAAATTCCTTGCCGCCATGCATCGCAACTGCGGCGATACTAAACCGTTGACTCTCCGCTTCCGTTGGCACGTTCACGACAAAGTCAACTGTTCGCTCTTCATCTTCACGCTGAAACAACAACTCGTGACGAGCCGGAGAAGTCGACCAGCCGTGGGGAACCTCAAGCATCACCTGGGCTCCTTGCTCTCCTCCACCACAACTCTGAACAATCACCGACAATTTGTACTCGGTATCTCCCTTCGGTATCACACCTCCGTCGGTGGAGAATCGCACGTTCAGCGCTGGCGCTACGGTCAACGGATATCGGACTTCACCGAATTCGGGGTGCCGCTGGTTCACCCGCAGGTCGGTCTTTAACTCAATCGGATTGCCCTGTAACAACACCGTGGCAGCCACTTGAAAGGGCACATCCGGCAAAGGTGCCTGCTGCCCATTGAGGTCGACCTGATAAAGCGGCTGAGCGATCGAATCTCGACGCCAATACGGCCGCGTTGGCACGACGTCCTGAAGTGTGATCGCAGTTCGCTCCTCAAGGACGCTGGCAGGGTCTAGGTCTGGATTGTCAGGATGCAACTCGACCTCACCGCCCGGAATTAAGACAGCAATCTGCTGAATTTCGGCCGACAGCGCCGGATTCTGATTGGCAATCCGCACGTGCACGGTGAATTCGTCACCGGAGGTTGCGTGGTTCACGCTGCCTCCACGCGTGTCCGTTACCCACGCGTCTATTTGCAGGCCAGCAGCCGAAACGATTGCGTGCTGTACGTCCCGATCGAGTCGGCGTAAACCGTTGCGGAGGATCGCATCCGACTGCGTTTTGCGTTCCTCGTCGAACACATTCAATTCACGCAGGCGACGAAGCTGTTTCGACAGTGCGAGGACCGTTGTATTTGGATCAGCGGGATTCCAATTCCCAAACAAGTCGGCCAGATGACGTTCAATGTCCTTCAGTTGCTGCTTTGTCTTCTTAGAAACACCGCTATCCGTCCGGTCGACCATACCGGACAACGAAACATCACATCCATCAAAGACGGAGTGTTCGCCGTCATGTTGAGGATCCAACTCAGACGAATCGGCCAAGCGGTAATAGGAATAGCGTGGCCCCGGCTCGCCTTCGTGTCCCCAGATACCTTGGGAACGTTGAAAACCAAGTCCGAAACGAGCCACCTGGGAGTATGAGCGACCAATAATTGGATCGTACTCACCCGTGGGTAAGGAAATGACGGACGAGTCACCCTCGTCCGAACGCGAACGCGCACGAACGTATAACTTCTTGACCTGCCACGGTAGTAATCCACGTTGCAGTTGATGTGGAAATTGACTTGGATCGGCAGCCGCCTTGAAGGCCACGCGGCTCAGTACACCCGCCATCTGGTGATGACCATGACCATCACGTGGATCGCCTGCGAAGCGACTCAACATCACCGTGGGACGTTCACGACGGATGACTTCGACCAGGTCCTCAAGAATCGGGAGGCCGTCCTCCCATTGCCTCTTCGCCTCGTTCAACGTTTTTGAATAGCCATAGTCGGCAGCGCGCGAATAGAAGAGTTGGTTGCCGTAATAACTGGCGGCTTTCAAATGCTCCAGCGTTCGCAGCGCACCAAGATTATCGAAAAAGTCGGATGAAATTAAATTTGCTCCACCTTCGCCACGAGTGATCGAAAACAGCATCGTGCGGCATCCGATTCCCCTCGCACAGTAGGCTAACATCGCGCCGTCTTCGTCATCCGGGTGAGCTACAACATGCAAGACGCTTCCGATTGTCTGCAGTTGCTTGAGTCGAAGGAATGTCCCCGTCGCGCCGCGGTCCAATTGCAAATCCTGACTATGCGCGGAGACGCACATCGTGAGGCAAAGTGCTCCACACACGACAAATCGACGACTCAAGCCATTCATCCTCAGTCCTTCGCTAAAAAGTGCCGCGGAAACGTGCGCATTGTCTCATGCCCGGGCAGTCTGTCAAAGCTCGCTTCGCACGAAGTTATCCTCGTATGTCGTTCAATTAAGGGAACGCTTACAAGAACCCGCGTGTGACAAAACTGGTTAAGATATAGGTGGCCGCCAATTGCGGCTGCCTAACCCAGATGATTGAAATCCACGCTGAGCGAACTAGCGAAAGCACCCATGATCGAGAGCCACCAGCGAGCCAAGTCCGTGCCTCACATCGAGGCCGCCGCGTTCTTCCTTCTTCTCATTTCGTTGACCGTCAACCGATTGTTTGCTGACGAGCCCACGGTTCCTGTCTTTGAAGATGGCGAGGCTCAGGTTGTCCAAGGCTTTGCCGATCCCGACTATTGGATACGTCACGACCTGTGGGTCGAAACTGAGTTTGATTCGGACGGCGATGGCCAATTGGATCGAATGCACGTCAGCGTGACGCGACCTCGGCAGACGGAAAGTGAAGGTTTGAAGTTGCCGGTGGTCTATATTTCAAGTCCCTACTTCGCCGGTACGGGGTCCTCGGCATCAGAACACTTTTGGGATCCTCGGCAAGAACTCGGCAAACCACCGAAGCAGCGAACTGGTGGCCCACCCGTCAAACGAGAGGGCATTCGACCGATCATCTCCAAAAGGCATGCGGACGACTGGATACCGCGCGGATATGTTGTCGTCCATTCGTGCTCGCCCGGGACAGGGCTGTCGCAAGGATGTCCAACGGTGGGCGGCGACAACGAGTCACTCGCACCCAAGGCAGTCGTCGACTGGTTGAGAGGGCGAGCCGATGGGTTTGAAAGTCCGAACGGATTTCGGCGTGTCTACGCGGGCTGGTGCAATGGGAAGGTCGGCATGACAGGCACGTCGTACAACGGAACGATTCCACTGGCTGCAGCCACGACTGGCGTCGAAGGACTCGAGGCCATTATACCCATCGCTCCCAACACTTCGTATTACCATTACTATCGGTCAAATGGCCTGATCCGACATCCTTTCGGATTCATGGGTGAAGATATCGATTGCCTGTTCGACTTCATCCACAGCGGAGACGAAGCCAAGCGTGAGTACTGCAACTGCAACGTTCGTGACAAAGAGATGGCGGAGAATTTCGATCGCATCAAAGGAGACTACAACGACTTTTGGGCCGGACGCGACTACCTAAATGACATCGAGCCACTCCGGGCTGCCGTGCTTATGGCTCACGCATTCAATGACTGGAACGTCATGCCTGAGCACAGCATCCGTATCTATTCGGCGCTGAAGTCCAAAGATGTTCCCATTCAGCTGTACATGCACCAGGGAGGACATGGCGGAGCTCCCCCGATGAGGTTGATGAACCGCTGGTTTACTCGTTATCTGCATGGTATCGAGAATGGCGTCGAAAAAGACAAACGAGCGTGGATTGTCCGCGAAGGCAACGATCGATCGGACCCCACGGCTTACGATGACTTTCCCAATCCAGTATCAAGCGACGTTACCTTTCATTTGACCGCGGGCAGTCCGGAAAGTGGAACGTTGACGACGAATGCGGATGAACAACAGGGCCACGAAACGCTTATCGACAATTACTCATTTAGCGCTGCGACTCTCGCCCAAGCTGAATGGACAAGGCACCGACTGCTGTACGTAACACCCGAGCTGAAGCGACCGGTTCACCTTTCCGGAACTCCCAGCATTTCCATCAGATTGGCATGTGACCAACCGGCGGCGAATCTCTCGGTGTGGCTGATTTCATTGCCATGGAATGACGCGCGGAACTCAAAGATTACCGACAACGTCATCACGCGCGGTTGGGCCGACCCTCAGAACCACAGTTCTCTGACCACAAGTGAACCGCTCGAGCCGGGAAAGTTCTACGACATGACGTTCGACTTACAACCGGACGATCAAGTCATTCCGGTCGGTCAACAAATCGGACTGATGATCTTCTCAAGCGATCGGGATTTTACACTTTGGCCGAATCCGGGAACGCAATTGACGGTCGACCTTGACGAAACCTCTTTGAAATTGCCAATCGTTGGTGGCACAACAGCCTGGGCAGATGCATTGAAGGAGCCAAGCGAGGAGGTTGGCGAAGAGGACGAGCAGGATAAACCAGAACCCGAATCGTCAGCGTTGCACCACGCAAATCATGAAATTCCTCGCTTGCGCTCTTAGGAATTGCGTGTTCGTTTGACGATTACTGTGTGCCCAAACACCGCGGTGACATAACCACCGTCTCGGAAGGCCAACACCAGGTCTGTGGAATTGAACTCACCGTCACCGTTCCAATCACCGCTTTCCCATGTCGAGTTACCTGGAATCTCGTCCTCGTATCCACCGGACCGGAAAACAGACACGAGATCACTTGAGTTGAAAGCTCCATCCAAGTTCGCGTCGCCGTAGTACGTTCCGATAATCTCGTGGACCATGGTGTCACGATCTTCCAGGTCGACAACCATGTCGCCGTTCAAATCAAAAGCTGAATCGGGCTGTTGCGTGCTTATCGCGGCAAATAGCAGATCAATGTCGGTGGGGCTAACTACTCCATCCTGGTCGAAGTCACCGCGCAGCTCCGCAGCTGATCCGGGTGAGGGTGCGCCGGCGATCCACGAAGCGGGATCATTGCCCAACGAATCCGAGACGCGTCGTTGCAGAGAGCTGCCCGTCCCATCGGCAGCGACGGGCCAAGGCGCTCGATCGTCGTACAATACTTCATCTTCCTGGACTCGGATAACCAGTTCGGGCCTATCCGGACTGAACGACTGAGGCTGCAGCAATACAATGCGATCCACGCTGTTGTTCAACCGGCCCTCGTACCCACCAGCCAAGGACACATTGTCGCCAATGCGGTAGTGCGCGCGAAAGGCGGCTACTCGCCTGGCGTTTTCGGGATCCACGGGATCGAATTTGACGATGATCATCCGGTCGTGGGCGCCCAACAGAACACCGTCGCCGAAATGAAAGTCAACGCCACCTTGAATTCGCCAATTCGTCAGATCGATGGCAGCCTCGGCCCGATTATGTATTTCGATGAATTCCAGGTCGTTGCTGGAAAATGTTGAATCAATTGACAGCGCCGCATCGGAAGGTTGACCTGGATTGTAGTGTAGTTCACTAATAACAACCGTCCCCACTCGTGGACTTCCGTTTTCGGCGCCCAAAGTGTTTACCTCGGCTGGTGCAAGTCGTCCCGATCCATTAGGAAACCGAGCAAGCGATACTCCGCTGGATGTCGCACGGAAGTGGACGTCGTCGACAAACTCCGTCACCCGCCCCTGAGAATCGGCGACCGTTAGCCAAACATCGTCACCTTGAATGCCACTCAGCGCGAAGTGATTGGGCGACGGGTTATCAGGAGTGGGATTAAAGTCTGCTTCGTCGAAGACAATGTACTGTCCGGGTTCGAGTGTTGTGTTATCAGGGATTTGAAATTTCAGCGGATCGCTCGCCGCGTCGCTCAAATACCATCGACCTATGTCAATCGTTGCCTCGGTCGGGTTGTACAGTTCGATCGAATCTGTCAGATCGGCCAGGTCGCCAGTGTTCGCCACGATTTCGTTAATCACGATACCTGTCGAAGCCTGTCCGGCCGAGCCTGGCGATCCATTGGGCCCACGGCTGGCACGCCAAGCGTAGTATTTGTCTTGGAGCGGCAATGGCGTATTCGGGTCGCCTAACTCCAATGTTGCCCCAACTCCATCGGCGACGACGGGCCACGGATCATTGTCGTTGTAGGACACGGCAAACAGCGTTGCTCCAGCTCCGTCGACAAGTTCCAGGCGTTCGCCGTTGTTGTCCAGGCGACCGCTATACTGACCGAGGATGGCATGGTCGCGGCCGTATCGAAGTTCAAAAGCTGCCTGATTCCGAACGATCACACCAAATTGACCAGCTGCCAGAGTTGCTGTCGGGTTGGTCGCGAAATCGAACTCGATGCCGCCAGTCAAGGCGACTCCAACGAGGTCAGCAGCGTTTGGTCCGGGGTTGTAGACTTCGACGAATTCAAAGTCCTCGTTGTTCCAATCCGCGGTGCCATCCCCGTCGATGTCGGGAATCTCTGCCGACTCCAAGACGGTGGGATCCGCGGGATTGTAGTTGATCTCGGAGATTACTAACGGTGATGACGTGACCACGAAGTCATATTGAATCGGTGCGCTCCAATCGGTCAGGACGATCTCTGCTTCATGGCCTCGATCAGACGCATCGAAGTTTCTGGCAATGACTCGCGTGTTGGCCTCTAGCGTCAAGGGTTGACCCGGTTGGGATTGGATCGCCGTAACACTTGGGTTACCGTCGGGACCGCGCGGATCAGTCCCATCGATCGTGTAATAGACTTTTGCTTCTGGATTCCTCTCTATCCTGACATCCTGCAGCACAACTTCAGGTAACAGCAGCATTTCGTTCGAACTGGCCGACGAATTCAGGACGCGAACCGCCAGCAGATTGGTGCCTTCCACAAGCAAGTCGAGATGCCTCGTAATGTCGAGCTCCTGAAACTGCATTGCTTCGTCATCCTTCTGATTCGATCCCGTTGCGTCCCACGTCAGTTCGCCGTCTTTCAGCTTCACGGAGCTGACGCGAACGCCATTCAGATACGCGACGTAGGCATCATCAAACTTCATGCGTAGGATCAATCGTTTCCCTTCGACATCGGCGCGATCGATATCAAAAGGAATTCGCGCGAGGATGTTTGTCGCACCATCCTGCACAGCCCGGGGGTCGACTTCGGTTTGGATCAGCGCGCTCAGATCACCATTTTCATCGAACCCCAAACCAGTTGGACCCTGCTGCCAGTCGGCATCGTCGAAATCGGGCAGCGTCCACGAGTCAGCTAGATCATCATTGGTGGGTACCATGAACCTGGCAACGCTTTCACCCGGCACACCGGAAACAAGCTTAGTATCAACGGGAACCTCGATCGGCGCGCTGACAAACTGAACTTGCTGCCCGCTGGGAATTCTGATGCCCGTTAGATTACCAAGCGCGACGTCATCGACCAGGATTTCCGGCACACGGGAAGAAACGCTATCCAGAAACTGGGTGCGGGCAAACATCCAATGGCGCATATGATCGACTTCGCCGTGAAAGGTACCATCCAGGAATCCGGAATTGTATCCGCTGGTTTGGCGAAACGAGTTTTCTGGCCAGCGAGCTGCGTTACGATCGGCGGCTTGCCCAATCTGTTGGGCGAATTCAGAGATCGCGTTGCTGATGTTCTCGTCAGACAACACCGACTCTCGCCACATGTGCCAACGATCGACGTATCGTTGCCAGAACCCTGGATCACGGAACAAGTCGTTCCACCAGCCGGCCCCAAAGAAGTTCGCTCCTGTCCGCCATAGCGTGGGGTTGTCGTCATCGATTCGTGTCGATTCAGCTGTCAGATTCAAATCCCACAAAGGCCCTGCGGCGATCTTACCATCACGATCCTTGTGGTAGAAAATGCTCAAGCCCAGGGCGTCGGCGTTGTACATCAACACTTGTGCCAAGTGGTAGTCAATCCATGCATCAACGTCGAGGAACTTGGAATAGCCATTGGGATCGTTGACGTCCGGTCGCTGCAGCGTTCGTTGAAAGGCGCCGAAGTGGTCGATCACCCATTGCTGCTGCTGCTCGGTGGCCTTGCGTTCGGGACTTGACGTGGTGGAAAGCGGGCTTTCGGGATACACCCAGTTCAGTGACTGGCCGCCGGCACTAAAGGCGGGGGCGTCCGGGTCTGGACGATCGACCTTCCAGATATAGCCGCCGGAAATGCTGGGCTCCTGATTGTCCGACCGGCCAATTTCAGCGACGTCCACTCGGCCCGATCCAGGTTTGATTTTTTCCATCAACACATAGACACCAACGTAATGGCTTCCTGATACACGGTCGCCGCTATCGTTGATGTACACCTCGACCATTCGTGTTCGAGGGGCCCATCGTCCCATCTGATTGCTCAGCTCGAACCCTAAAGCGTTACGCATGAACGCCGGATCGCCTCCGAATGGAGCGTGCATTACCCAATCGCTTTCGGCCGACATGCCTAAGAGACTCGTGTCGAAATCATCATCGCGGTTTGTGCCGCCCGGCCCCCAGGTTTCGAGGGTTAGCTGAGGTTTCGCCTGGGCGCCCGAGCTCGAGCCACGGCGGCGAACACCACCGCGCCCCAAGTAATCGACGATTCCGTCATTCAGTGTCGCCAAGTCGGTCGCACCGCTAACATCCATCAGGACCACGCCCGCCTTGCGAAGATCGTTGGTCGTCGTGGCGGGGATCCCTTGCCCCAATGTGTCAATCACCATCAATGGCATATTCGAGGCTCGTTCACGCAACTCTTCGCTTAGCGCAATAAATGTCTTGGACATGACGTGGCTCGGTTGGAAATTCCGCGCCAGCAGAGTGTCGAACGTCCGCGCCTGAAGCAACGTGGAATCCGAAATTGTGAAAGGACCACTGTACAATTCCGAATCATCGGTGGGATCCGTTCCATCCAGCGTGTATCGAATTTGCAGATGGGGCGAAGCGTCGTCGGGCAACGTCAGTTCCACGGTGCGTGAATTGAAAAAAGATCCATCCTGTCCGACCAACTGAGGTTCGGTCGCGTTGGGAAGCAGATTCGGCGCGTTAGGTGTCGGTGAAGTAAATGCGCGGCTCTCCGAAGTCAACACCTGGCTGGCAACCAGCCCACCCTGAAAGAAGAAGTCAGAATCGTCGACCGATACGTTCATTCCGTGGATCGCCAGAACGTTGTCGCCACCGCGAAGTAGTCCCGACGCATCGGAAACGTCAAATTGCTCCAATGGAATTCGGTTGAAGATGGCCCCATGATTACCAGCCGCGACGGAATCCCACGCCGAGACGATCGGTGCATTCGCGGAAGTAATTTCGACACCGTTCAAGTACGCCTTGAAGCCGTCGTCATAGCGGGCACCAAGACCAAGAGCGCCAAAGCGACCTGGATCTCCTTCGATCTGAAATGGATATCTAAGATAAGCCGAGCCGTTCGTATCGGACATCGTCGCGGCTAGATCCACTCCGATCAACTCAGCATAAGTCGGGCGCTGCGCCGCCGCGACATACTCAGCGGAGACAAACCTCGCGTCAATCGTGCCGGTAGGTGTCCGAGCATACAGAGCGAGTTTCGGATCGGCGACGACCGGCCCTTCGAACGTGCCATCGGTGACCGTGGCGACGTCATTCCACGGATCACCCTCGGCCAACTTGGCGGACGCGGTCCACGTTTTCGCCACTTCGTCGCGAGCTAGACGCAGTAAGAACGTGCCTTCCTGACGCTGCGTCAATGAGAATTCAGCGCCGCCGCTCAACAGTGCGAACTTGCGTCGAACTGACTGCTCCAGCATGAGTGCCGGCTTTCCAGTTGATCCGTCAACGATCATGATACCGACTGAGCCACGATCGCCCGGATTCGCTTTCTCAACTCGGGCAATCCATTCCCAATTGGTTGCGTCTGGAAGGGGAAGATCGCGGTAGACGATCGGTGCTAGACCCCGGTCGCTGGACGACGTGTCCTGGCCGGCGGGCAGCGAGAAGTTCAGGCTGCCGCCGGTGATCTCGACCGTTGCCATCGCCGCGTCGGGCAGATCGATCTGCCAAGCGGGCCCCAGCTCGGCTGCAAATTGCTCGCCAACGGTCGTTGTTGGGCGAAGGTTCTCAAAACCGACGGCACCCGTTCCTTTGAGCCAATCCGCATCGTCAAATTGGCTGGTCGTCCAGCCCACAGCCAGAGAATCGTCCGTCGGGACAAACGATGCGACGGAGGATGTCTCATCAACCAAGACGGTTGGCTCGCGGACTTGTGCCAAACCATACGACTCATCTTCTTCCTGCGGCGGAAAGCTGACACCGAAATCTTGCGCAATCGTCTCGCCATCCGGATGGACCAGCGCCAGGAATTCACCATCACCAGATAGTCGAAAGTTGGTGTGCAACTCGGGCGAAGTACGGTTTTTGCTGGACGCGAAGACAAGCAACTGGCCACCGGCGTCGATCGTCGTCGATGGGAGCTTCCATTTCCGCAGGTCAGTGGCGTCGTCCGTTAAGAACCAGCCTTCGGCGTTAATCGACTCAGTGCCCGGATTCTGAAGCTCGATCCAGTCGGACGAATCTCCGTCTTGGTCAGCAATCGTAGAATCGTTGATCGCTTGAAACTCAGAGATGATTGGAACCGTCGCCAAGACGACTCTTGGTTCTAAAGTCTCCGCCACAAAGGCGCGCTGAAACCGCCTTCGACGGGAACGGCTACTGCCACGATTCATGCGTTGAAATCCTTCTTGAATGCTCGAAACAAGAGAATCAGCTGGCGTCGGAGAAAATTCTTTCCAACGAAGGCGGCATTCTAACCGAGTCTCCCATGGAAGGACAGAAAATGCTGATGTGCCGCCTGTGCGCGGACCAACGTAGACTTCTAAAGTCGGTATCTCCCGAGCCGTGGTTGATGTCAGGCCTGACCATCCGACTCCGAGCCGAAAAACAGCGGCCACCGTTTTGCTGTGTCTGTTCGGAGTGTGATAAAAAAAACCGCCTCGATGACGAGGCGGTTCAAGTGAAGTGTTAACTTGTCGATCGAAAAATCCAGTCTAACGTCGTCGACGAAGCAGCAAGGCGACAGAACCCAGCAGTAGGATCGTCAATCCAGCAGGTTCGGGAACGGCTTGCGCGGCACCCCTTGGCCCTACCTCATATCCTCCACCAGCGAATGCGGCGACCAGATCGCCCGAGCCAAACCTGAGATCCGCATTCCAATCGCCTTGTCCCCACGTGGCTTCGGCGTCGGCTATCTCATATGTGCCGGCCGCGAAGACTGCCACCAAGTCGGTCGAACTAAACTCCCCATCCAGGTTCGCATCACCCATCCATGAATGGATTTTGCTTTCGTCGGTTACGAAGAAATTAAGGTCGTCCACATTGACGGCGCCATCCCCGTTCACGTCGAACTTCGCATCCATATCGCCACCAGCAATGGCTGCCGACAAGATGTTGATGTCACCCTCGCCCAGCGAGCCATCGCCGTCGTAGTCACACTCGTCGACAATTTCTCCTCCGACCGAAATCCAGATGTTGTCGATGTGATGGTTCGAGTTGGCACCACCGGTTCGACCTCCAAAGAACAGTTGGCCTGGACCGCGATCGTAATCGATGGCCTCATCGAAGACCACTCTTTCCTTGTATACAATCTTCAAGTTGTTGTCTGCTGAAAGCTCAATTAGGAAAGGTGCCCAATCCAGGTCTAAAATGTCAGCCCCCTCCGGGCCCGTCTGAAGTGACTCTAAATCGTCCACTTCGCCATTCAGAATCGGGAAAGGCGCTTGCGCGACCACTTCGTCGTCGATACGAACACTGATACCGACGCAGTCAAATAATTCCGGGTCGCCACAGTCTTCGTCCGTTGCGTCGGGATCGGCCGGCCCGCTTTGCCATTCGTCAAACCCAATCGCCAGCCCCGTGATAGACCCTTCCTCCGGCAGATTTTGTTCGCCCGCCTGACTGGCCGCATATCCAGTGCCGGTACCCAACAACGGATCGTCCGGGCGAACAAGATTGAAGCTAAATCCGTCAGCCGGCCTGGCAGTACCTCCACCGACGCGGAGGTCGGCCATGATCTTAACCGCCCCGTCATAGGACGCGCCATCGAGTACGTCAGGAAACTCAATGGCACCACTCTGGCCATTGAGGGCATCGGTGACCGAAAGGTACCCAGTGTCATTTACACCTTCTTCGTCTCTCAGTTCTGAGGTCCCATAGAATTCGATCTGGTCAAGCCATTCCTCACCGACCTGATCGAAGTCGATGTGGATCTCTTGGCCTTGAACTCGAGCCTGTGAGCAACACAGCAGTAGCGCCATGAGTCCAGGAGTTAACGCGAACAGTCTTAGCTTCTTCATTAGCAGCATCTCCCTGAATCTATGATCCGTATACGGACATCTCAAAACCCACGAAAGGAAATAAAAAAACGTCGTTCTCTTTGCCGATCGCGTGGTCGGCCAAAAGAACGACGTTCTTCGTGAAAGCAACGGTCTTCATGGTTACGGGCTGAATCTAATTAGCGTTCTGCCGGATTTGGAGAAATGACAAACTCACTACAAACCGGATAATCGGACCCGGTGTGGGAAACTAAAATAATCAGTGACGTGATATTTGCAAGGCTTTTTTTACTAGGGCGGCGAAGTTCGAAGCCAGTCCCCCCCAATGGAATTGAATCGGGGGGGTGATTTGAACGTTCACGCGTATCGACTGCTTAGCGCGCGATCGATCAAGTTACACGGCGAGGGTGAAGCCCGGAAGTTGTGCGAGGCGCGCACTGCGGGTGTTGATTGCGGATCTTAACAAAGCCAGAGACGAACACAAGCTCTGTATCTTTTCAATTCACATCCGTCCCGATACCCAATTGGTCTCTCCACAGTAGAACCCCCGGCCAGCTGATATTCGCACCCCTCTGAGCACTCACTATCCACTGAAGCGTGCTGCGCGATCATCATCCAGCGTCGGCGAAGTAAGTCGCCCCGGTCGCTGAAGCAGCTGACGAAGACGTTAACAACGCCCGGTCTCCGCGTCGCGGCGCTTGCTTCGGCAGACTTCGAGAATTCAGGGGGGGACGGTCTACCGCCGCAGCTCTTTGGAGAGTTTCGGGCCTGCGCAAGTGCCTGCTGGAGCTAGGCGGATATCGTGGTGGTCAGTAGAAAATGGGAATTGACCGCCGTAACTGCTGGGCGTCAGCTCAATTCCTGATCGGGAATTCGCGGTGCAGAAGGCTTCTAGAATTGGGAATCCGAACTCTGGATCCCTCAGCGCCCTCATTGGGACGAAGCGACCCAGGGTGTGCTGCGCGACCCCGGGCTGCGAACTTCTTCGGCTTTAAGACTTTGCATCCGTCTCCGAATGCAGCAGATCGATCAACGCGTCCATCAGGTTGCGGTCTTCCTCGGCTGCATCTTCGGCAAGACACAGCAGCTTTTGACGGTATTCCTCTGACTTCTTCGCATCGCCGAGTTGCTGGTAAAAGCGAGAGAAAGCATAGAAGGCTCGAGCTTTCCCGACAGCTTCGGTTTCCTCCTGCAACCCCAACTCGTAGTATTCGATCGCCTTTTGCAGGTCACCCGTCTCCCCGAATGCGTCGCCTACGTACATGTAAGTAGCAGACAGCTCGACCGAATC
>CAJHYQ010000914.1_pt1 | contig 15880 bp, 13 predicted proteins | sample 9198721 | NCBI WGS metagenome assembly CAJHYQ01 (sample SAMEA7708357, study PRJEB35096) | sediment metagenome | biome: marine neritic benthic zone biome [ENVO:01000025]; feature: sediment [ENVO:00002007]; material: shallow marine sediment [ENVO:03000034] sea grass bed [ENVO_01000059] ... | reverse complement strand
GACCGTTTCGTTTCTGTCCAATTATTGCGTCGACTGCCATGGTGAGGGGCACGCCGAAGCTCACGTCAATCTCGAGCAAATGGTGACGACAGCCGCGGTCGCCGACAGTTTCAAGCAGTGGCAACGCGTCTTGTCGATGATTGAGCAGAGCAAGATGCCACCGGAAGATGCCGCGCAGCCAGATAAGGCCGAGCGAAAGCAGATCGCAAATGACTTAAGCGATCGACTCGCAACCATCGCCAAAGAGCATGCGGGTGATCCGGGTCGCGTCGTGATGCGACGTCTGACCAGCGCTGAATATCGCTATACGGTCGAAGATCTGATCGGATTGAAACTTGACATCGGCGAAGGATTTGTCAGCGACGCGGCTGGCGGGGCTGGCTTTACGAACGTGGGCGACGTCCAATTCATCCAGGAAGCTACGCTGGAACGGTATCTGGAAGCAGCCAAGCGAGTGGCCGATCATGCCGTGATCGGCGCCGGGCCACTCCAGTTCTATCGCGACCCGGGGAAGACTGGACGCGAGTTGTCGGCAATCAACCGGATTCAAAAGATCTATCGAAAGCACGGCTTCCGACACGCATCCGGCGAAGGTGGTGAACCGTTTGGACTCGAGAAGTACGCCAAAGCGTTCTATGTGGCCTGGCAGTTTCGACACCGCGAACAACTTGGTGCCCCGTCAAAGACCCTTGTCGAACTCGCCGCGGCCGAACAGCTGGACGGTGGCTTTGCTGTTCATATCTGGTCCGTGGTGACTGCATCCAATCCCTCCTTCCCAATCTCCGATGTGATATCCCGTTGGCAGGCCTTACCAACTCCCAAGGCAAACACTGACGAGCAAACGATTCGTCGTGCATGCGAAGCGATCTATGAGTATCTCTGTCAGTGGCAAGAACGACTGTCAACGGCGGCTGATCACCCCGAGGAGATTGACGCGTTGACCGGAGACGTCACAAATCTGGCCAAACTAGCTTCGGCCGACATCGATGTCGACACACTGCGGACCGGTGTTCGCCAGTTCGCTCAGCTCCTACCGCGAGTGTCGCATCAGGAGCCAACGCCGTCTGATCGTGATCCAATTCCAGAGCCGTTCAATAACAGATACAACCGGCCTGAACGCAATTTCTTTCATACCAGATTGAAGTACCATCGCAACGACGGTTTTCTGGCCAACAAGATTATCGATGCGGAGACGCGTCAACAACTGGATGAAGCATGGTTCGATCTACTCACTTCATTTGAGTATCACGACGTCTATCTGCGTTTCGTGGCGGAAAAGTTCAAAGTCGAGTTGGACGAGCGACAGATTGCCAACCTGGATGCAGATTGGATTGACAGTCTAGCTGATGAACCTCGCCAGCACGTTCGTCGGTTGTATCATGATTATCACGCAGCACAGGAGGCGCTTGCCGCGGCCAAAGCTGGACATGTCGACGACGTCGTTCGCTTCGCCACTCTGGCTTGGCGTCGCCCATTGGCCGAGGAGGATGATGGACGTCTGCGTGCCTTCTACGAACATGCTCGCAGCAAGCTACAGCTCGACCATGAAGACGCAGTCCGAGCCTTGCTGGTCCGAGTGTTGGTAGCGCCAGAGTTCATCTACCGTGCAGAACGATCAATCGCCAGCGAACAGATTGTGCCGCTAAATGATTGGGAACTGGCCAATCGACTGAGCTATTTCCTCTGGTCGTCCATTCCCGATGCCGCTCTGCGACACGCTGCGTCGACTGGTGAGTTGAGCGATCCGGAGCAACTTGCGTATCAAGCCAACCGCATGCTGCTCGACCCCAAGGCTCGCCGCTTGGCGTCTGAATTCTTCGGCCAATGGTTTGGTTTTTACCAGTTCGATCGCTACGCGGGAGTCGACCCAGAGCGATTTCCCGAGTTCACCGAATCGCTTCGATCGGCGATGCACGATGAAGCGGTTTCGTTGTTTGACCATATAATCCGCAACAACCGGCCCGTCACCGAGATGCTGACGGCCGACTATACGTTCGTCAACAACGAATTGGCAGAACACTACGAATTGCCGAGTGTCAGCTCAAGCGAGCTGCAGCCCATGACAGAAGTTGATCGATTCGACCGGGGCGGGTTACTTTCATTAGGCGCCGTGCTGACGGTCACATCAGCACCGCTGCGCACAAGCCCTGTCAAAAGAGGCGATTGGATATTGCGGCGCGTGATCGGGACACCCGTCCCACCTCCACCGGCCGACGCGGGTTCGATTCCCGCCGATGACGAGTCGGTTGACGGCCTCACGATTCGACAACGGCTCGAGGCACATCGAAATGATGCGCGGTGTATCAGCTGTCATTCGCGCATCGACCCATTGGGCTTTGCGCTCGAGCATTACGATGCAATTGGTCGACGGCGCGACCGATATCGAGACGGTGGTGAGATCGACGCCCAAGGAACGCTCGCCGATGGCTCAACGATTCAAGGCATGAATGGCCTGCGAGATTACCTCGCTCAGAACCAATCGCAGTTCCATCGGACGCTTTCAGAAAAGCTGTTGGGCTATGCCTTGGGACGGCGGGATTCTGTTGCGGACGTCGTTCTTCTCGATGAGATGGTGCATCAGCTGAAGACGGACGGTCGTTTTTCCGGTATCGTTAAGAGTGTAGTTACGAGCAAACAGTTCCGGACGAAGCGTTGAAAGTATCCAGGAATCGGAAAAAAGCTGGTCGGACGAACGCGGTCTCGCGCAGACACTTTCTACGCGGTGCCGGCGTCTCGTTAGCGTTACCCTGGATTGAGTCGATTCCGGTGCGTGCTGCGGACACGGGAAAACGCAGCTCGACGCCGACATCATCACGGCCTCCCGTTCGATTTGGCTGCATCTTCTTCTCCAACGGCGTTGAGCCGGTTCATTGGTGGGCCGAGGGAAGTGGCAAGTCGATGCAAATCGGTCCTGGACTCCGACCGATGATGCCGTTTCGGGAGGACATGGTTTTTCTCCGTGGTTTGTTCAATGCACAAGCCGTTGCAAATCGCAGTCCACATCTCGGGCGGATGCCCAACCTACTCTCTGGCGCGTGGGTCAGCCTGGACCAAAACGATATCCGTGTCGGCAAGACCATGGACCAGATCCTGTCCCAAGAGATCGGCCATCGCACCGAGATTCCGAGCCTTGTCGTGGGGATCGAGCCCACCGAACTCCGGCTGGAAGATGGCTTGTCGATGATCTACGGTTCGTGCATCTCTTGGGCCTCAGCCACTCAGCCAGCCACCAAAGAGATCTACCCGGCACGTGTTTACGACCGCCTGGTGGCGGATGGTAAGGGACGACGGCTAGACCAGAGTATTCTTGATCACGTTCTCGAAGACGCAAAGCGACTCAGAATAAGCATTGCGCGAAACGACCGCGGCAAATTGGACGAGTATCTTGAATCGATCCGCAGCATCGAGCAACGCATCCAGCGCGCCTCGCGCGACGATCGCCTGGAGGGCTGGCAGCCAACGGCCACGCAACCCACGATGCTTCGGCCGGAGAACCAACTGCCACAAGATATTCCCGAGCATATGAAGTTGATGATGGATTTGATCGTCCTCGCATTTCGCATGGATAAGACACGGATCGCAACTTGCATGCTCAACAATGATCTCTCACAAATGAACTTTGGCTTTCTAGAAGGCGTTAAGGGCAGCCTCCATCTCGACCTGACGCACAACGGCCGAAAACCCGAACTGGAAGCCATGTACCTGAAGACGAATCAATTCCACGTCGAGCAGTTTGCTTACTTAGTTGGCAAACTCAAAGAGATCGATGAAGGAGGCAGCTCGCTATTGGACAACTCGCTCCTGATGTGTTGCTCCAACCTGTTCGACGGCGATAAACACGAGGCTGACGAGATGCCAATCATTCTGGCCGGCCGAGGTGGCGGTCAACTGACGCCCGGACGAGTGCTTGAATATCACGACAAGGATGAGAAACAACGTCGTGCTTGCAGCCTGTACCTCTCGCTGATGGATCAAATGGGCGTGCGTCTTCCCCGCTTCGGCGATTCAGATCAACGGCTGAAGGGATTGATTTAGGCAAACCTCAGGCTCGTGGTGGGTAAGGGCATTTTGGGGAGGGCGAGGCTCCGGGAGGGCCAACTAACTCCGCTGGAAGCGCGATTCATCCGATCGAACGCCCGTGTCCTCCGCGAAGCCACGTACCATCGAGACGCATTTGACGTACTTGGGGAAGCCGACGCGTGTCAGGTTGTAGCACTGGACGAGCGTATGCATCCATTCAGGAAAGCGGTCGGTAAATTTCAGCTCCAAGACAACACCGCCCATCTCTGGCTCTGCCCACTGCTCTAGATCGCGGATGTTTAGACTATCGCGAAAACGCCCAGCCCTGAGACGTCGATCAAAGGTGACGCGAACTGAGTTGTCACCATGGGCTTCATAGCCTTCACGCATGTAAGAGGTATACGCGGCTGGGACGGCGTGTAACTGGTCTCGCATCGTACAAAAATTATGCAGTGCCCCAAGGTGCTTGTCATTGTCGGGCAACCACAAATCTGACGGGGATGGCACCGCGCCATCCAAAAGTGCTTGAACTCTTGGTCTTCGAACCGCCGCACGTTGCTTCATGATCACAACATTGGCTCGTCGTTTGATCTCGAAGAAGACGGGGTTCTTCGGGTCGTCGTCGTAAAAACGCAGTCTGAGCTTGAAACGATTTCGCTCACCCTGAAGGACCGCGTGACACGTCATGAGGTCACGCGTATCGAGGTAGAGGCTATGGACGGCGTAGCCCATTCCCTCCCTACCTTGTGTGTAATAGTCGGGGTCGAGATAACCAAGTACGAAACGACGAATGCTCTCCGCCGTCGATTCATTGACGACGTACTTGAACTCGTACCGGGCGTGTTGAATTCTATCCTCTTTTTCCATCGCACTATCGTTGGTTAGTCGCCCTCAATCCTCATTCAGACTCGCCAATGTTGCAGTGATTCAGCAGACTCGAGAATTCGCCTTCGAGTTCTTCGATAAATTGCCGCGACCAGACACTACGCAGCTGATCAAACAGCGTTTCTGCCCGTGCTGAAACCGCCGGTACGAACTCACGCAAGGCACGAGCCTCTTCATCCTCAGTGCAATTCCCCATCATTCGAGTTGCCATGATCATGACGGCCGAAGATAGCGCGGCCGGCGCCAGATCGCTGTTCAGGTCTTTCAGATCCTTCACGATGCGGCTACTGGCATCACGATCAAGCCGATCCTGAAACAAGTCCATCAACGAACGCAACCGACGTAACTGCAACAGCAACAGATGAAGGGTTGTGAAATGCGGAACACCTTCGCTGGCGGTCAACAGAAACTCATTCTTAGCGCCGAGAATTGTCTCAGCACCGATGCTCTCAACATCGGGCTCATCGCCGTCACCCGTCCATCTTACGTCAGTCGTCAATTCTCGGACGTCGTCACCAAAGCGAGACCTGGTCAATTCCTTGGTCGCCAGCGACAATTTGACCTTGGCACGGCGTAGCTGACCGTTGATGCGTTCACGTATTCGATCGATTTGCTCGATCTTGACTGCTTCTTCTGTCGTTAGCTCTGCTTCAAACGTCCGCAGTTCAAGCAACCCGACGCTCCAACGCGACGCCTTATCCAATCGACTCTGAACCTTTGACAAGGTCCGCCCCGGCAGCCAGTGGCCAAACACATCGGTCGCCGTCAAAAGCGCATACACGGCGTCGCCCAGTGTTTGCAACGATCCCTGGTCCTCAACGGTATCAACTTCAACCGCTTCGGCCTCGCGCTGCACGACACCCAGCCTTGAATCAATCGCGTTGCGCGCGTAGGTGGTCGAGCTGGTACGATCCGGTTGATTCGACGAAGAGCTAGAATGGTCTGACATGCCGAACAGCAGTAGGGTGAACGATGGTCTCTCGATGAATAGGCCCCCATTATAGCATCGCGTTGGGTCTTGCTGTATCCTCGACGCTTGAAGTTCGACCAGCTGCCGGGCACACACGCCATCCCAACCATCTCGCGCAATTGTTGATGAAAGTAAACTCATGCAGGCTCTTGTTTTGCAGGACCTTAGAACGCCACTGGTCCTTGAGCAGCGTTCGGACCCCAAACCCGCGAAGAACGAAGTCATCGTTCAGCTCAAATCGGCTGCACTGAATCGTCGCGATTATTGGATCACACAGGGAATGTACCCGGGCATTGAGCTGCCTGTGGTCTTGGGGTCGGACGGAGGCGGAGAAGTCGTCGAGCTTGGCCAAGGCTTGGGGAATTTCTGGGCCAGCCGCCAGGTGATCATCAACCCGGGCTGGGATTGGGGAAGTAACGAGCGCTTTCAGAGCAGTGCCTTCCGAATACTAGGCATGCCTGTCGACGGCACCTTTGCCACGCACGTCGCAGTTCCGGCGGACTACTTGTACGAGAAACCTGACCACCTGAGTTGGCACCAAGTCGCCGCCTTGCCCGTGGCCGGCGTCACCGCTTACCGCGCTCTCTTTACTCAAGGTGACCTGAAGCAGAACGACAACGTGTTGATCAACGGAATTGGTGGAGGCGTTGCCAGTCTTGCCATGCAGCTGGCCATTGCCGCCGGCGCCAAGGTGTTTATCACGTCGTCATCTCCGGACAAACGCGAAAAAGCGATGGCCATGGGAGCTACGGCTGCGTTTGATTATGCACAGGAAAAGTGGCACCAGGACGTCAAGTCGAGCCATGGCATGATGGACTTGATCATCGACAGCGCTGGTGGCGAAGGGTACAACGCCTTGCTGGATCTTGCGACTCCCGGTGGTCGACTTGTCAATTACGGAGCGACCACTGGCCCGCCAAAGAAACTCGATTTGTTCAAGGTATTCTGGAAGCAACTCACGATTGTCGGTACGTCGATGGGTTCGCCGACTGAGTTTAGATCGATGCTCAGCTTTGTCACGGAGCATCGCATCAAACCCATAATCGACGAAGTGCTTCCACTCACCGCGGTTAATACGGCGCTAGAGAAGTTGAAGACATCGACGCAATTCGGCAAGATTGTGCTCGAGCACGAAGCTTAACCAAGTCGCGTTAAAGGCCGGCGTCGGTACGACAACTTGCCGATCGGAAGCCGCGGCGTAGAGCTCAGCGATAGACCGCAACTACCGGGAACATCACATGACGCGCCCCTTAGCTATTGCTTCAACGACTACATTCGTTCTGCTGCTCTCCGTTACTGCGTTGGCCTCGGAGCCGGCCAGGATGCGGCTGCTGACGCTGAACATTCACCATGGTCGTGGCGCAGATGATGAGATTAATCTGCCGCGGATTGCCGAGACCATCAATGCCGCTCGACCCGACCTCGTGGCACTGCAGGAAGTTGATCGAGGTACGAAACGTAGCGGGCAGCAGGACCAGCTGGTTGTGCTAAGCGAATTAACGGGACTGCATCACGCATTTGGAAAAGCCATCGATTTCGAAGGAGGCGACTACGGAGTCGGTATCCTGTCGCGTTATCCGATCTCGAGTTCAATGACTTTTCGATTGCCGTCCAGCGAAGATCGCGAGCAGCGTGTCGCCCTCGAAGTGAGAGTGCCCGCTCCGGAGTTTTCACCAGTGATCTTCGTCAGTACACATCTAGATCATCACGCCGATGACAAAGATCGCTTGGCTCAGGCTGAGAAGCTTTTGGATCTGTTTTCCCACGGACCGAGTGCCGCAATTCTGGCAGGGGATCTAAATGCGACTCCCGACAGTAATGTGCTGCGTTTGCTCGGCCAATACTGGCAACTTGCAGATCAACGTCAGCAGCTGACCGCACCCGCCAAGAAACCTAAAGCGAAGATCGACTACATTTTGTTCCCCAAGGATAGCCCCTGGCAGGTACGATCGGCAGTCGTTCTCGACGATCGCGCCAGTTCGGATCACCTGGCGTTGCTCGTCGAGCTTCAGAGTGCCAAGTCGACGGGCCAGGGGTCGACAGAGAAACGGTAGGAGCCATTCATGCCACGAGTCCTGATCACGACTGAGGCGCTTCGTCACGCCGAATGGCGTCATGCAGATCTCCTACACGAAGCGGGGTTCGAGATTGCCTACCCCCTAAATCCGCAACTACCACGTGGCCTCTCGACGGAGGAGGAAACGATTAGTGAGCTGCGGGAGGCCGATGCGGTGATCGCTGGCGGTGAAAATCTCTCGGCAACAGTTCTCGCCGCGTTACCTAGATTGCGTGTGATCGCGCGTACCGGAGTCGGCTATGACCGCATCGATGTCCCAGCGGCGACCCACCACCGAGTCGCGGTCACAATCACGCCGACTGCAAATCATGCCGCTGTCGCAGAACACGCGTTGGCCCTGCTCTTGGCCATCTCCAAAAACGTTGTCGCCACCGATCGTCAAACGCGAACGGGACTCTGGCCACGTGATTTGATCGAACCGGTTCGCGGCAAAACGATTGGCATCTTCGGACTTGGACGCATCGGTCGCACGATGGCAATTCGTTCCGCCGCACTCGGCATGTCGGTGATTGCTCACGATCCGTTTCCAGATGAGTCATTTGCGCGCCAGCACCATATCGAGCTCGTCGATTTCGAAACGCTCGTATCCCACTGCGATGTGTTGACGATCCATTGCCCACTTCTAGAATCCACGCATCGAATCATCAACCGTGATGTATTCGCACGAATGAAACCAACCGCCTATCTGATCAATACTGCACGCGGCCCGATTGTGAACGAGGCAGATTTGGTCAGCGCACTTCGCGCAGGTCAAATCCGAGGCGCAGGCCTAGACGTGTTCGAAGAGGAGCCACCGCCACAGGACAACCCATTGTTTTCGATGGACAATGTGGTCATGACACCTCACACGGCCGGCCTGGACGCTTTGGCGACACGCGACATGGCGATCGAGGCGGCCGAGTGCGTCGTGAAGCTCTATCGGCACGATTGGCCGGACGGTGCCGTCGTTAACGATGAACTCAAGACGCATTGGCAATGGAATCGAGAGGGATCAGCTTAAGAAGCCAAACCTCAGGCTCGTGATGGCAAGGGCATGTTTGGGAGGGCGAGGCGGGCGAGGCTCCTGCCGAGTGTTGCGGCTCGGCAGGAGCCTCGCCCTCCCAAAATGCCTTCGCCCTACCGTTGGAAACACCAGACCAGAAAACCATTTGCCCCACGGGGCCTAACTGAGTGGCAAAATGAAACGAGCATCATGTTTTGTTGCGATCGTCGCGTTCCTTTTGAGTGCCGTGAGTCAGGCCGCCGAGCCAAAAATTGAAACGGTCGCCGGAGCTGGCTCGCCCAACAATAACGGCGACAGCGGTTCCGCACACAAGCTCAACATCGGCGATCCGTTTGGCGTTGAGATCGGTCCCGACGGTGCGCTCTACATCACTGAAGTTCGTAACCACCGTATTCGTCGACTTGACTTGGCAACAGGAATGCTTTCGACAGTCGCTGGCTGCGGCCGCAAGGGTTACTCGGGCGACGGAGGCCTGGCCGTCAACGCCGAGTTGAACGAGCCCTACGAAGTACGTTTTGACAAGGATGAAAACCTGTATTTTGTCGAAATGCAAAATCATCTGGTTCGCAAAGTCGACGCCGAGTCACAAACGATCACAACGGTTGCTGGGACAGGACAACAAGGCTTCTCAGGTGATGGCGGACCAGCAACCAACGCTACGCTGAGCCGACCACACAGTATCGCCCTGGACGGGAAAGGCGGACTGTACATCGCCGATATCGGAAACCATCGAATCCGGCGCGTCGACCTTACCTCGGGAATCATCGAGTCGATTGCAGGAAACTCGCAGCGGACTCTTCCCGTGGACGGACAACAGGCACGAGGTACCCCGATGCTCGGACCACGCGCATTGTTCATTGAGGGTGATACACTTTGGATCGCCCTGCGTGAAGGTCACAGTGTTTGGCGAATGAACTTAAGTGACGGTGTCCTCAGACACTTCGCCGGCACCGGTGAAAAAGGGTTTGGCGGAGATGGCGGAGCCGCTCGGCGGGCAAAGTTCAATGGCCCGAAAGGGATTGCTGTCGGCCCTCAGGGAAACGTTTTTGTAGTTGATACAGAGAACCAAGCGATTCGCAAAATTGATCCGCGATCCGGCACGATCACGTCGATTGCTGGTTCCGGGCCTGCGGGTCGCGGTGGAGCTGGAGACGGAGGGCCCGCGACCGCTGCCCAGCTAGATCGTCCCCACGGTATCTGCGTTGCAGCCGACGGAACGGTCTATATCGGTGACACACTGAACCATCGTGTGCGTTGTATCGCATCGGCGAATTAGCAAGAGCCACCAGCACGAGCCATTGCTCGGTGTTCGGGTTTCGACTGGTGCCGGAAACTACCGCGCCCCCGCACGCCAAATGCGTACTACACCAATCGTCAACAGCGGAATGGCCATCAACAAGATGTAGCCCCAGGCCATGAGACCGTAACCTTTATCGACAAGCGCAATGATTCCGAAGCGCGATAACAACGTGGCGGCAGCCAACATCCCGACAAAGATCGCTGTCCGTTGCCAACGACGAAACCGACCAGAAGGCGGACGCCAGGCGGCCGGGAGATCCTCCAGATTCGCCTCAAGGCGATCGACCACGGCATGGATTGATCCGACGGCCGTTTCCAACAAAGTCCACCCAGCCACAATTCCAAATACCGACAACCAGATGGGTGCGTTCGATCCAGCTGCCGTTTGAAGCATGGGAATCCAGGGAACTTCAGCGCCAAAGACTCGCTCGTCCGGCCAGAAGCGCATCAGGCACCAGAAGGTCAGTGCCAACGGAAAAGTCATCATGACGCCCGCCAGAATGCCTGCACCAAAAGTTTGCGCACGTTTCGTTTGGCGATACAAACAAAACAAGACGGCCGGGAAGATGGCAATGTTGTAGCCAACATATTGCACGGCCGAAACGGCAACCGCGGACAGATTTGGGACATCGTCAGGTGGCGGCTCGACCGGCGCGGCGTCGCTTGTCAGCACCAGGACGGTGTAGGAAAGATATGCCGCATACAGAATCAGGCTGCCAAAAACCTTGAAGCGTTCGATGAACGCTGTACCTTTCCAGGCCAGGAAGCCAATCAGCACAAAGACGGTCGTCATCGACGCGTAGGGCCCGACAGAGACCGTTTCCTCCAGCAGCTTGGCAGCGGCGGCGGACATGACGGCCACGGTCAACAACAGGATCACCACGACCAAAATGTCAAAGACGGGCCAAAGCGGGCCGATGAGCATTCGGATCCACGACTTGTAATCGTACGCTTGGCCAATGCGTGCCAATTCGAAGGCCAAGCCGCTGAGCAGCGAGAATCCAATCAATATGATGACGACGCCCAACCAACCTTGGGGTCCAAAGCGGCCGGTGTATTGCACGATCTCCCGCCCCGTCGAATAGCCTCCACCGATGATCATCGATTGGGCGATGATGGCTGGCAAAAGATAGGCGGCAAACAGGCTACCTCGCTGCTCGTTCACCCTTACGCCTCAAGAAAACTCGACAACCGTGTGCGATTGGGTCTGCCATCCGCTGCCTCAGCATGAAATTGCGTTACCCGGGTCCGTGACCGTAGATGTGTTGAATTGGTGTCTTGTGTCCCCAGGCGATCTGATCCTTTGTAAGACCAAAGACACCCGCCACAGCTTCTCTTTCCTCGGGGCTTGGCGTCCACCGCCCCAGGACAATCGCCAGGGCTCGCTGTGGCTCAAGTCCCGACCGCTCCGCCAGTTGATCGGGCGTTAGTTTGTGCTCTTGGCACAAGTCACTGACGATCTGATTCGCCATGGCGATCCCTTCAGCGCTGAGGATTTGCTGCCGCGAAGCCGTCAAAGCGGCGCGATCGGTTGATTTATGGCTTGATCGCACCGAGCCCAACATATCGCGCCGGCGCGGCGATGCAAGAGTGCTTCTTTGCATGGCGGATCGACTCTTGCATGGCAGATCGACTCGGAGCGCGGCGGCGGCGAATTCCGCAGAGTTGAGAATCTTGGTTCGGACCGGCAAAAATCAGTTCCTGTGCCGCAGTCACGAGCTACTTGGTGTATGATCTGCTTCAGTCGCATTACGGTAAGTAAACCGACGTCGAGGGAGACGTAATCATGTCGATTCATCGCCGATCGTTTCTAAAGACATCCGTCGCTGGCAGTGTCGCGCTGGCCGCACCGGCCTTGATCGCCGCCGAGCAGAAGTCGGGGAAGAAGTACCGCACAGCTCTCATCGGCTCTGGGTGGTGGGGTATGAACATCTTGGGCGAAGCGATGCGGTCAAAGCAATCCAAGGTCGTTGGCTTGTGCGACGTCGATCAACGCCAGCTAGATCCAGCCGCAGCGCGCGTCGAACAGGATACGGGAGACCAACCGCGACAGTACACCGACTACCGTGAATTGCTGGAAAAAGAGAAGCCCGAGATCGTGATCGTCGCGACCCCCGATCACTGGCACCCGCTGATCACCATCGCCGCGGTCCAGTCGGGCGCACATGTCTATGTCGAAAAGCCGATTGGCCATACGATCCGCGAAGGACGAGCCATGGTCAACGCCGCCAGGGATACCGGTCGCGTTGTCCAAGTTGGAACTCATCGACGAGTCTCGCCACACAACGTCAGTGGCATGGAATTCCTCCGCTCGGGCAAGGCTGGAAAGATCGGCATGGTCCGCGCGTTTGTCCATTACGGCGGCGGGAAGGAACAACCAGTCAAGAACGTCGAACCACCGCCCGAGCTCGATTGGGATATGTGGTGCGGTCCGGCACCCATGCGTCATTACTGTGATAGGATCCACCCCAAGGGCTTCCGACAATACCTTGACTACGCGAACGGAACGTTGGGTGACTGGGGAATCCATTGGATGGACCAAATCCTTTGGTGGACGGATGAAAAGTATCCAAAGCGAGTTTATTCGACGGGAGGTCGGCCGATTGCGGGACCTGCCGTTTACAACGAAGCAGAACAAACGTCGGACGCTCCGGATCATCAAGTCGCCGTTTTCGAATTTGAGAGCTTCACTGCAACCTGGGAACATCGACGTTTTGCCAACAACAACGCCGAGAAAGGTGAGAACGTTGGCTGCTATTTCTACGGCACCGAGGGCACGCTACACCAAGGTTGGCGAGACGGTTGGCGATTCTATCCCGCTCGAAACAGCCAGGAGGTCGTCCATACGCCCGCTCAGTTGTACAAGCCTGACGATCAAAACATTCGAGAGCTGTGGGCCGATCTGATCAAGTGCATCGAAACGGGATCCCAACCCGTATGCGACATCGAGATCGCGCACTACTCAACAAACATGAGCTTGCTGGGAATGCTGTCGTTGAAATTAGGTCGCAGCGTTGAGTGGAACGGTGAGAAAGAGGAAATCGTGGGCGATGCGGAAGCCAATCAACTGCTAAGCCGCGACTATCGTGGCCCGTGGGCCTATCCAGCCGTTTGATTCTGGCGATGGGCGGACAGAAGGATCTATGTTCGACAGCGTTGTCGCAATCTCAATCGGTTTCGGGATGGCCGCCGCGTGCGGCTTTCGCGTGTTCGTACCCATGGTCGTCATCGGCGTCGCTGCGCGATTTGACTGGCTGACATTGAGCGACGGGTTTCACTGGCTCGAGACTTGGCCCGCGATCGCCGCCTTCAGTCTGGCCACCGTCCTGGAAATCGCAGCCTACTACCTTCCTTGGCTGGACAATGTCCTCGATTCGGCGTCGGTGCCGGCGGCCGTCATTGCGGGCGTTGTCGTCTCGGCCGCCTGCGTCGTCGATATGAATCCGATGCTGAAGTGGACTCTGGCGGTGATCGCCGGTGGTGGCGCTGCCGGAACGGTCAAGTCGGGAATGGCTGGCATTCGCTTGGGATCCACGGCAACAACCGGAGGCGTTGGAAATCCGATCGTATCAACCATCGAATGGATCTCGTCCCTGTTGCTTTCCACACTCGCCGTGTTCCTGCCGGTCTTTGCCGGGATTGTAGCCGTCGTCATCGTCTTGGTGCTGATCCGAATGGCGTTACGACGGCTCAAGGCCAAGCGAGCAGTCGAGAGTTGACGCGCTGGTCCGCGCGGCGGCAAAAGATCGAAAGCCAATGCGGCAGCTGGATCCGCTTGGCCCGCTGGTCTGCTGGGTCCCCTCTCCCCCACATCCGTCAGGATTTGGGGGAGAGGGTGAGGGGGCGGCGGTACGAATCTCTTCCTAAAACGAGACGTTCCGCAAGTGTCACACTTCGCCTTCGGAATCCAACCTCAATCCAAAGTAGCCGTGGATATATTCCTTCCTGTCACCTTCGTGATTTACGTATTGCACTAACGCGTACAGTTTACGTTGATCACGATTCAACTTTTCATTGAGTCGCTGTTGGTCACGCAAGGATTCAGGCAAGTCGCGTACCATTTCCATTTGCTCCACGTTAAGGCCGTCAACCACTCCGTAGCGATCCAGCATCGACAATGCCGTTTCCAGGCGGTGGTCGTGCTTGTCCTTATGATGCAATCGTTCGCGCAACCAATCGATCCCGTAGGCGCGCACCTGTTCCAAATCATGGCGGAGAAAGTCATGCACACGTTGATAGAATTCCGCATCGGGATTGCTCCACCGCACAAATTCCATTTGCGTCGCTAGATCATGCTGGTCATACAGCAGCACGCACTCCGCGGGCAAGCCGTCGCGGCCGGCTCGACCAATTTCTTGATAGTACGACTCCATCGAACCGGGAATGTCCGCATGAACGACGAAGCGAATGTCTTCTTTGTCAACGCCCATGCCAAACGCATTGGTCGCCAAGACCAAATGGCCGGGTTCTCCCATGAATTGCTCTTGAAGCTGCTTACGGCTCGTGCGGTCAAGTTCGCCATGGTAGACCAGATGGTCGACATCATGCTCGCTGAGGCGTTGGCTGAATTCCATGAGCGTCTTGATGAGCGTGAAATAGACAATTGCGCTCCCCGGGCAACGCTCTCTCATGCGCAGAATGAATGCGAGCTTTTCGTCCGGACCCCAAATACGTTCGACTTCCAATCGTAAATTGGGGCGATCGATACCCTCATGAAACAGCTGCATCTGCGTCGGATCGAGACCCAATTGATGAACGATGTCCTGTTGCACGTCAGGCGTGGCTGTGGCCGTCAGGGCAATCGTCGTCGGATTTCCGACAAGCTCGCGGAACTGTCGCAGTCGAGTGTAATCCGGGCGGAAATCATGTCCCCACTCGCTAATGCAATGCGCTTCATCGATTGCCAGTAGCACAACGCGGCGCTGACCAATCACGTCCACAAATTCATGCTTACGAAATCTCTCCGGAGTCACATACAAGAGCGGATGTCGCCCCTTGGCAACGTCGCGATATCGAATCTCTCGCTCCGAACGAGTCAGCGATGAATTGATGTAGGTCGCGTCGACACCCCGCGCATTTAGCGCGTCAACCTGGTCCTTCATCAGCGCAATCAACGGCGAGATCACCAAACTCAATTCATTTGATTCCGACCGGTCAGCGTGAACGAGAGCTGGAATCTGGTAACAGAGCGACTTTCCCATTCCAGTCGGCATGATCAGCAAGGCATGTTGACCGCTGAGTAGCCGCTGGATAACCGCGAGCTGCTGGCCACGAAATGCTTCGAACCCAAACGTTTCGCGCAAGACACGATGAGGAGCAACCTGCAATTCGTTTTCCGACAGCGGCATCACACCATGATCCATGCGACTAACTCTTTACGGCACTCTATCAAAACCGACTAGTCTTCAGCCAGACCTCAGGCTCGTGATGAGCAAGGGCATTTTTTGGGAGCGCGAGGGTATTTTGGGAGGGCGAGGTATTCGGGAGGGCGAGGCTCCTGCCGAGCCGCAGAACGCACCCGGCTCGGCAGGAGCCTCGCCCTCCCGAATACCTCGCGCTCCCAAAAAATGCCCTTGCTCATCACGAGCCTGAGGTCTGGCTGAAGACTAGTCGGTTTTGATAGAGT
>CAJHYQ010000894.1_pt1 | contig 15941 bp, 9 predicted proteins | sample 9198721 | NCBI WGS metagenome assembly CAJHYQ01 (sample SAMEA7708357, study PRJEB35096) | sediment metagenome | biome: marine neritic benthic zone biome [ENVO:01000025]; feature: sediment [ENVO:00002007]; material: shallow marine sediment [ENVO:03000034] sea grass bed [ENVO_01000059] ... | reverse complement strand
GACGATCCCATTGTTGCGACCTATGTAGGGCTTGGCGTAAAGAAAGGGATGAGCCACGACGCCTTTCGCGCCGCGGGCGTCCCACTTGTCGAGGTAGAACTCAGCGAAGAACAGACGCGTGGAAAACCAAATTGGCACGTCCCGAATCTGAATCAGACTGTCCTGTCACGTAACCGAAGGGCCAAGATTTCTCTCAAGGATCGAATGTTCGAGTTTCTCGAAGCCCATCTAAAAACTGAGCTAACTCGCGCCGTGCCCCCAGAAGCTCGCCCCAATCGCCGAATCTTTGCCCAGGCGACGACCGTCTCACTTGTCGCCTCTTCACCGCGCGCGACGATCCATTTCACGACGGACGGTTCTGAACCCACGCCAAGATCGCCCGTTTTCCAGACGCCACTATCCATCAAAGAAACAACGACCGTCCGCGCGATCGCCATCATTCCCGGAATGCAGCCATCCGGTTCAATCACCGCCGATTTCATTCGCGGTGAACCGCCACCTGAAATTATCGGCCCGAAAGCACTGCCTGTGGCCCAGGTTGAGAAACCGCTCTCCGTCGACTTTATATCCACCGCCGAGTCGCCCATCTGGGACATCGCCTTTCAGACTCGCAGTGTGTTTGGACGAGAAGACCTGTCCATCCAGCAGCGAGAAGAGCTGACGGAGGCAATTCGCAGATTCGGCAACGGAGCGGGGCAAATCGGTTTACGATTTGATCGGAAAAACGGTGTCCTCAGTGGCACTCCTACGAAAGCCGGAATTCATATTGTGCAGATTCGAGTCGCTCGCAGCCCAGGCCGGGCAGCATCGGACAAAACCTATGTGTTGCGTATCGATTCAGAGGAGAACTAAGAACGAATACTGATATCAACGCGCGATGATAGCTGAGCTGGGAATCTAGCCCATGCTTCATCTTTCAGACGAACTTAAAGACTTGACTTCGCCCTTCCAAGGTGACGTGAGGGGCTCTGCCGAGTCGCGGCAGTCCACTTTGGCTAACCTTAGCTGAGTCCGTTATCGTCCGCGGGGAGGTCAACCGCCGCAGGAAACTGCTCGAAGCGTAAGCGCAGCGGTAACAACACGTGACTGAGACCGCTGCAAATTTGGCCTCGCGTCAAGTCGCGTCGGTTGCATCGACCTGTGCGGCTTAGGATTTCGTTCAACTGCTGGCGGTGTCCTCGCCGAGGGGACACCGCTGCACTTGCGCTAACTCCTCAACTCGCAGAGATGTCCAACCGCTGCGACTTCATCAGACTCGAAACTGAATGAGGTGGACTTGACCGCCGCAGATTGACGCGCTTTCATTTGATCCGGCCGACATGTATCCCACCGCACAATCCCAACGAAATCTGTTGCGTTCAGGGAGCTTACCGACATAGCCTGGGCCCGTTGGGGATGGTTAAGATGCGCCGTCTCTGCTCACAGGGCCCGGTGGTGCTCATAAAAATAACAAAGGTGTTGCCGCAGTCTTGGCATCGATGAATGGTGGTTCGGCACTCGATGACGTTGCGTGATACTCGACGGATACACAAGGAGATCGTACGCTCTCTTTACATTCGGTCTCCTCAAGTTCGGCGGCGGTTCGACTATGTCTCGGTGCCTGAGGCCCCGCACGAGGTTCCTGCTTCTGCAATTTGGGCAAGTCCTAGTGCCTATGCTCTGGATGTCGGTTTAACCTCCGATCAGACGAGGAAATCTCGACTTCACAATTCTGTCGACATTGGTTCCTATGAAAACGGCGCACCTTGGTAACCAATCCTGGCTGGGACTTAGCGTGTACACGGATCATCCGCGGTGATTAACAACTTCGAGCTGCTGGAAGCGAAAGCCGGCAGCTCGTTTTTTGCGCGACGCGCAAATTGCGAGTCGCGAGCCATTCGACGGGTTCCTTGTCGAGCGGCTAAGTGAGTCGCTGCCGAAAACCGCAGGATGAGTCCGCCAGACACGTTGCAAGGCTGTCATTCTTGGTTGCGACTGGCACGCCAGAACACGACCCTTCCGTCACTGAATTTGGCAACCACGGTTCGACCATCTGGGGAAAAGACAGCTGACTCGGCTGGAGGGCCGCCCATGTCGCGCAACGTGAATCTTTGCTCCCCAGACTGCACGTCCCACAGCTTTACGGCACCTGTCCACCCAGCGGTCAGCAGGCTGCGGTCGTCAGGTGAGAAGTCCACCGATTCGACACCTGTCTCCACAATCGTTTGCACGAGCCGTCGGGTCTCGGTGTCCCAGATTAGCGTGTTCGATCTACCGATGGAGGCGGATGCCAACAGCCTTCCGTCCGAGGAAAACGCTATGTTTTCGATGTCGGATTGATCTCCTTTGAGAGATACTTCGCGCTGGCTCTCTAGGCCTCGGAGCTTGATGACACGACGTTCATGGTCGAAGGCAACCAGGTTGGCAGCCGGCGAAGACGCAACGCATGTCGCACCGCTTGTCTGCAGTACGTCTAGCAAGCTTCGGCTCCGAACGTCCGAGCTTCTCACCGTATGGTTTGTTCCACTTACAATCTGGTTCCCGTCGGCACTGAAAGCCAGACTCGTCACGATGTTCGTGTGTCCTTCGATGCTTCCAATTTCCTCCTTGGTCTTCATGTTCCACAGCCGTATCGAACGGTCGCTGAGTGACGTGGTTGCCAGCAGTTGGCCATCAGGGGAGAACGCAAAACTCCCAAGGTCACCCGGAAACGTATGTAAGAGAACGCCAGTATCCGGACTCCAGAGCTTGACTTTCTCATTGCCAGAGGAAGCGACGAATTCGCCAGTAGGTGAAAAGGAGACGCTCGACCAATAACCGGAATCCGCCTGGACTACCTGCGGGTTCCGATCCTGCTGCACCTTCCAGAGTCGAACGGGGCCATTGAAGCCGCCTGATGCCAGCAGCTGACCGTCCGGCGACGCGGCAACACAAAACACGGCGCCGGTCGGTGTTCTTAAAGATGCCGTATGTGCGCCCGTGTCTTGATCCCAGAAACGGATGTCTCCGAGTCCACCACCGGTCGCCAAAACTCCATCGGATAGGAAGGCGACGCTGGCAATTTCTCTGGCAGGCTGAAGAATGGTGCGTAGGTGAGATCGCGTGCCGACGTCCCAGAGGTTTAGCCGTTTAGGGCGCCCCGATATTTCGGCTAGGATGAGTCCATCGGGCGAGAATTCCAGCTCAATCGTTTGGGTCCACTCCGATTCCTGCATGTGTAGTGTGCTTGCCCTTTGTTGAGTCTCCACGTCCCAGAGTGATACGACTGGTTCTTTTGCGTGAGCGGCGGCAATCATTTTGCAGTCGGGTGAAAAAGCCGCGCAACTCCAGGACGTATCCTCCAACTTCAAGTCAGGAAGCTGTTGCATTTCCCCGGTTCGCACATTCCAGCGACAGAGCGCACCGTCTACTCCGGCGGTCAACAACGTTTCGTTATCTGTGAACGCGGCGGCCTGGTACTCGCCTTGAAGCTCGCGCACGAATCCGTCGCTGCAGCCAGTCGCTATCGTGCGGCCATCCGGCGCAAATGCCACCCCGCCGTGACCAACCGCCATAGGATGGACGAGCAGTGGAATCGGCATACCTTGATGGCAGGTTTCCCAAAGATAGAACCATTCGAAGCGGCGCAATCGGCTCAGGTCCGGTTCTGCTGCGTTGGGCAGGTAGCGACTCACAATACGCAGCGTTAGATCTAGATCTCCCGCCTGCCGTGCGAGTGCCGCGAGGTTCATGTCCGCGACGTAGGCATGCTGATCGGCGCGCAGTCGTTGTTCATTTGCTCGCGACGTGGCAATGTCCGCCGAACGTCGCAGTCGCGTTTGATTCACAGCGACGATTGGCCCGACAATCGCCAATCCGAGTATAACGAACACCAACGTCGCAGAAATCGGTTTTCTTCGGCACCAGCGTAAGGCACGCTGTGGTGTGGAAATTGGCCGAGCGTGAATCGGTTCGTTGCTCACGAATCGACGTAGCTCGTCGGCTGCCTCTCGCGCTGTGCCATAACGCCTGGTCGGCTCCTTCTCCAGACACTTCAGACAAATGGTCTCTAGGTCCTTGGGGATACTGCGGCAGAACTTGCGCGGACTAGGCGGTTCTTCGTGGAGGACTTGATGAATCAGCATTTCCGCGTTGCCTCGAAACGGCAGCTCGCCTGTAAGAAGCTCAAATAGAATGACACCCAGAGAATACACGTCCGTGCGACGGTCGGCCCGATTCGCCCTACCACTTGCCTGTTCGGGTGACATGTAAGCGGGCGTGCCCAGCACGCGACCATCCATCGTCATCGTGATTTCGCCCGTATCGCGACGTGCCAAGCCGAAGTCCATCAAGTGTGGCTGGCCGTCTCCATCCAGCATGATGTTTTGTGGCTTGAGATCGCGGTGAATGACGCCTGCTTCGTGAGCATGATGCAGGGCATTCGCAATCGTGGCGCACATCTCAGCCGATTCACGATGAGTTGGTGTCCGACCGGTAAGCCAATGGGAAAGTGCCAATCCACGCACGAGATCACTGACGATGTAGACGGTTTCCTCCTCGCGACCCACTTCGTGCACGGCGACGATATTGGGATGTCGGAGTTGAGCCGCCGCACGCGCCTCGCGCAAAAACTGTTCGGCCTCTGATTCGTCCAGTCTACCAGCACGCGGAATCTTGATCGCCACGGTGCGATCCAGTTCTGTGTCCCGCGCCTTCCATACCGTGCCGAAGCTACCTAATCCCAATCGTTCGATGAGTTCAAAATGCCCTAGCCGCTTGAAAGCTTTGTTACCCCGCGTCTGACCGCCGTCTCCCGCCAAGCTGAAATGGCTACCGCAACTACTGCAGGTAACGTCGGTGAATGGGGTGTCTGCTAGGATTGCCTCCGGCTTGTGACAGTGGGGGCAACGAATTGTCAACATGCGTGAATCTGCCGTGGATGCGGTGGGCGCTGTTGATTCTTGAGAGTCTTCAGCTTGAGCCGTCTGCTCCAGTTCGTCCGCTAGGCGCAGTTCCTCGGCAAGTTCGGGCATCAGGTCGGCATGTTGACCAATCACCTCCTGATCGTCGATCGACTCTCCTCGCGCGCGCCGTTGCAAAACACCTATCACGATGTTTTCAATCTGAGCCGCGCGATCTGGCGGACCATTTGAATAATCGTGGGTGGATTGGCTGCTCATGTTCACGACCCGATGCTGCGCCTACCTGCTGCTGAGCCACAATGATGCGCGCCCCATTGTGTCGGCCAGCTTCTGTTTGCCGCGGTGGACAAGACCACGAATCGCCGCCGGTGTGCGCTGCATCTGTTTAGCAGTCTGCTCCAGTGTTTTGCCCCGAACCAAATACAACTCAATCGCCTTTCGCTGCTCCGGGGGTAGACTCGAAATGCCGACCTGTAACGCTGTGACCGCCTCTCGCCGGCTGATGACCCGGCTAGCCGTTGCCACGTCACCCGGCAATTGCTCCAACAGATCGACCAGGCTTTCAGTCACGTTGTTCTTTACATGCTGAACCTGACGAAACTTGCCACCCCGTTTTTGTCGACGTTCGGTCTTGATGATCCCCATCAACGTCGTCGCGCCGATGGCTTTCAGCCAGGCCACGAAGGCGCCCGGTGACGAATCCTGTAGTTGGTCAATTTTATCAAAAGCGCGCATGAACGTTTGTTGCATCACATCTTCGACACCGATCACGCTTCGTAGTGACGCTGGAATACGCTGCGCGATGTGGGTAGAGAGTGTGTCCGAATGCTCCAACAGAAGCCGCTCCAAGGCAGTCTGATCGCCTGCCTTGACCTGCTCAACCAGCGTCCGCGGGGCGTCTGGTGATGACATCGATATCGAACCTGCGCCGAGATTCCGGGCCGAGATTTCCGGGATGATCGCGTCTCCATTCTATCGGTCTGGCGCGAGGGTGCGACCGCAAGATCGCCTTCAAAAGGGGCGAAATCGTGGCTTATCGGGCCTTGCATTGAAAATGTCTCTGAAAACCGCGCGCGCCGTGTTCGTCGATGTCCATCTGCCCTATGTGACACGTGAATCCTAACGAGCAGCTGAAGCTCACCGTGCCCATATTGACGACATGATGAAAGGAGAAAGTGATGAATCGCATCGTTACTTCGCTCGCGGTATTTTGCGCCTGCAGTGCACAGCCAGCGCGGGCCGCGGAAGGGTTTGTATTCGGCACTCCGTCCCGGCTGGGACCGGAAGTTAACACCAGCAGCAGCAACGAGTGGGGACCAGCGTTGTCCGACGACAAACTGACACTTTATTATTGGAGGGATTCCACGGGAGACATCTATTTAGCCACGAGAGAGACAATCGACAGTCCATTCGGCAATGAAATGCGGCTCGACGAGCCCATCAACACCCGCAGTCAGGACGGCTGGCCGTCTCTTTCATCCGACGACCAAACGCTTCATTTTGGCTCCAGCCGACGGGAAGGCTTCGGTAATCGTGACATATGGGTAAGCAACTGGAACGAACAGGCGGCATCTTGGGGTGAACCGGAGAATCTGGGCGCGCCGATCAACAGTAGATCTGACGAATACAACCCTGAGCTTTCCGGCGACCGCTTATCACTGTATTTTCAATCAAACCGTCGGGGCGGTATGGGCGATGTAGATATTTGGGTTAGCCATCGCAGCGCAGTAGACCAACCATGGGGTGAACCAGAAAATCTGGGGCCCAACGTCAACAGCACGTCCTTTCAGGCCGCGCCAAGCGTTACTGACGACGGGCTCATGCTCTTTTACTTTTCAGATTGGAATCAATACGTTTCAACTCGAGAGCGCATCGAAGATCCGTGGGGGCCAGGCGTCAATCTCGGATTGCCAGTGAATAATGGTAGTAATCTGGCGGGACCGGAGATTTCAAACGATGGTTCCGTGCTCTTTTTTCCGAGGGGAGGCGGCGGTTCATTCGACCTTTGGGAGGTGCCTCTGTTACCGTTGAAAACGCTGTCTCTCGATCCAGACTCCGGTCCGTATTCGCAAGACTTTGACGAGGCGTTAGGTACTGATAGCGGTCGGGGTACAGAATTGCCAACGGGGTGGTCGACCAGTGGGAACGGAATCATATTTCAAGATGAAACCACAAAGACATTTCCAGTGAGGTCTTCTCTAGGGCGCACGCCAACATTAAACGCAGGCGGAGAAAACGAAGCTGATCGAGCGTTGGCGATTGGAGTCAATGAGCCATCCGAGGAACGATTCCTGCAGCTATTGACTGAAGTGTCGGACGCCGATGCAACGGGGCTGCAGCTGAAGTTTGATATCGAAGCCTGGGATGTAAAGCGCACCCGCCGTGACGAGCCGGGAGAAGCGGCATTCGACGTTACTGTGGACGTGAACCATGGGGACGGTTTCACTCAGTTGTTGGATCTTGGAACGATCACAACAGGTGCTGTTCTTTCGCCGCCAGAAGGTGACTATCTGAACGGCAACGCCGAAGCAAACCGTGTCATGTTTGATAGTGGGTCAAAAGCGGTAGATGTGTCGGCTGGGGCCCAGGTACGTATTCGCTGGAAAGTGCCGACGGATGCCCAGGCCGCTGGATGGGTCTACGGCCTGGACAACGTTGAGTTCAGTCTGCTTGCAGGTGTCCTGACCGGTGACTTCAATGGAAACGGAATTCTGGACGCGGGCGATTTAGACACATTGACCGGTCAGATTGCGGCGAATTCGAACGATTTGCAGTTCGACCTGGACGCAAACGGACGGATCAATTTCGACGACCGAAGAGTCTGGGTCAGCGACATCAAGAATACCTGGTTCGGTGATTCGAACCTCGACGGCGAGTTCAACAGCGGTGATCTAGTCGCGGTCTTCCAAGCTGGCGAATACGAAGACAACGAACTGTTGAATTCGACCTGGTCAACCGGTGACTGGAACGGCGACGGCGACTTCACTTCCGGCGACCTAGTTGTCGCCTTCCAAGACGGCGGCTACGAGCAAGGACCACGGGCTGCCTCGAATGTTGTGCCGGAGCCCACGTCGGTCATCCTTTTCATGACATGTTTGATTGGAATCGCGACCCGCAGGCGGCGTTCTTCATGCGCGAGCTGATTCGCCCCTCGCTGTCACAAGATTCCAGTTGCGATCCGCATTTCAAGGCTTCGTTCATCCGGCGGCGGCGTTCACGTCCGACGTGAAAAAAGGCCGATGGTCGTGGTCCCCTCGCCGAAATCGGGCGATTTGGCCATCCTCGCAAGCTGCGGCGGAGGTCTTGCTAGGTCTTGCCGGCTGGACAAAACCGCAACTTGCTAAGTTGCGTCGGTCTGAATCACCTCGGGCAATTCGGCTGATTCCTTCGTGCGCGAGGATGCATCGACCGACGCGGCTCGGGATCTCGGCAAACTGCAGGAGGAGTGTCATTCGGAAGGGCACCTCTGAACTTGCGCTAGTCCCTCAAGTCGCTGAGAGCCGTACACTGAAGCCCTAACGCATCACGACGCGCGATCGGACGAGCACCGCAACACCCACCAACAAGATCCAAACCGCTGTCGGCTCGGGTACGGCAGCGACGCGTGGTCCCTGTTCGTAGGCGCCATCCTGAAACGCAAGTACGAGATCACCGGACGTAAAGTCGCCGTCACCGTCCCAATCACCGTCTGCCCAGCCTGAGTTATTTTCCATTCCGTCTTCGTATTCACCGGCCTGGAACACCTGAACTAGATCGGCACTGTTGAACTCGCCATCTAGGTTGGCGTCACCAAAGTAGGTACCAAAGCCGTGAGGCATGGAACGGTGTATCAGCGTCTCCCGTTCCTCGATTACTGTATCGATGTCAGCAGCGTCGCAAACGCCGTCTCGGTTGACATCACACAGGCCAGGCACGACCATCAAGGTGTTACCATCGATGGCCGCGAAGGCGATGACTTCATCGCTGTATTGGTCGAAGAGTGCTTGATCGACCGTTACGTTGATGAGTGAATCGATGTCAAAGACGAGACTTAAGTCGTCTGGTTCGCCGTCACTAAAGGTGAGCCCCACAAGTGAGACATCGACGATTGAGGTCGCTTCCGAGACAATCGCATCGAATGATCCTTGGCTAAGTTTGGCATCGTCGAGAGTTAGGCTTTCAACTGTGCCGGGCAAACAAAAGCCCTCGAGAAAAGAAGACGAACAACCCTGCAGATTCTCGAATTCCGCACGCGTTAGATTCAATTCGGTAATCGGATTGTCACGAAGCGAAAGGTGCCGGAGCCTGATTTGCCCCCGGAACACTCCACTCTCAAGGTTCGTGATTTGGTTACCCTGCAGATTAAGTTCTGTGAGGTCGGTGAGGTGGTCAATGCTTCCAGGGTCAATGTCCGTGATTTGATTGCCGCTTAGCAAAAGGGCTATTAGGTTGTTGAGCCCTTCAAAGTCCCCGTTCTCGATGCTCGTGATTTGATTATCCCTCAGCACAAGCCCCATCAGGTTGAGCCCTTCAAAGTCTCCGCTGTCGATGCTTGTAATCTGATTATCGTCAAGCCAAAGCTGCCTAAGGTTGCCGACTTCATCAAAATCCCCACGTTCAATGCTGGCGATCTGATTTGAGCTAAGTCTGAGCAGCTCAAGGTTGTCGAGCCCTCCAAAGACTCCACTCTCGATGCTCGTGATTCGATTGTCTGCAAGCCAAAGCTCCCTAAGCTTGCCGATTCCGTCAAAACCTCCCTGCTCAATGTTCGTGATTTGATTTGAGTTAAGCCTGATCACCTCAAGGTTGTCGAGCCCTTCAAAGTCTCCGCTCTCGATGCTCGTGACTTGATTGTCACTTAGCCCAAATATCGTCAGCCTGGGAAGTCCATCAAAGTCCCCGCTTTCGATGCTTGTTATTCGGTTTTCCGATAGCCTAAGGATGGACACGTTGTTGAGCCCATCGAAGTCCCCGTTCTCGACACTCGTGATTTGATTGTCGTGCAACCAAAGCTCTCTAAGATTACTGAGTCCGTCAAAATCTCCACGCTCCATGCTCGTGATTTGATTGCCGGTCAGGTTGAGAAACCGTACGTTCGCAAGCAGATTGGCTCCGTCAAGGTCTTCAATGTTTTGGCGAAGAAAAGATGCATCACCGCTCAAACTCACATCGAACCCAGGCACATCAATCAGGTCCAGCAACCCATCACCATCGGTGTCGGCTGCCATGGCCTGAGTCGTAATGCAAATCAATAGTAAGACAGCTCGTTTGATGATCGATCCTCCTTCACCGGTTTGAGCGTATACCGAAGGCCCACGAACCGAAATCGGCAGACAAGACGGTGATGCCACAAGTCCGATTCTCTGAGTAGGATACCGTTTCAACATCTGTGCTCTCCTTCAATAAGCCAGGTCTCTTGACGTAAGCTGGATACCTTAGGTGAGTGCGTAATGAAAGCCGGTATTCCCTCACCAAATCTTGAGAATCTCCTCGAATTCTCAAGGCTGTGGGGGTCCTGCGATTCCTGAGCAAATGAGTTGCCACGCATGGTGTGATTGATGTTGTGGTGTTTGTTCGAGATCGACGGGGGAGACTCGAAAACAGCCTGGCAGCAAAGCACCTAGCGGAACGGAGTTCCTTCTTCCAGGGTTGTTCGTCGATGTTGAACATTGGCCCTCAGTACCATGCGGTCTATTCGCGAAGCAGCTCGGGCGTCAACAATCTGAACGGAAGGGTGCGGCTGAAATCGCGGCGGAGTTTTCAAAGACGCCGCGGTTGCCCGCTACCAGTTGCAGCGGTGAACGCTGTGCTTTGTGAAGTCGGCGTTTACCGGGCGATCCAAAAACCGATTCTCTCTACGTTTGGAGTGAACAGTGACGATTTCGTTATGGCTCAATCAGGGAGTATTGGCGCATTTCATCTGTGGTTAGTCCGCGACCTGCGACGCGACGCGCTCGTTCGAGTAACGACTCGATGTCCAAATCCCACGCCTGCGTGCTCTGCATGCCCGCGGTTATCAGCCATCTACTGTTCGGAGTCATGGCGACATAGCGACCATCCGATTGGCGCCTGAGGGCGACAGCCGTTGAGGCCGGATCGTCGACACCGAGGTCCCAGATGCGAGCCACATCGCTTCGAGCACCAGTCACTAGCCAGCGGTTGTCGTGGCTGAATGTGCCAGACAGGATTTCGCGGACATGCCCGGGAAGTACCTTCGCCGACGATTGCAGTTCGTTGGCCGAAAAGTCCCAGAGGCGCAACGACCCGTCGTGTGCACCGGTTGCCAGCCAACGGCTATTGGGGCTCCACATCACCAAGGTAATTGGCGCCGTATTGCTTTTGAGAACGATTGGAGATGCGGACGGTCCATTCTCAGTCAACTGCCAGACGCGTACGTGGTTGTCGACGCCGCCCGTAACAAGCCACTTGCTGTCTGGGCTAATGACAAGCGTTAGCATCTCTGCGTTTTCTGGAAGCGAAAGTACGCGACTTGAGCCGGACGGATCGTCGGAGCGAAGATTCCATAGAATTACCCTATCGCTACCGCGTCCTCCGCTAGCCAACCAACGACCATCCGAACTTGTCACGATCGTGCATACGGCAACGTCATGGCCAGGTAGGACTGACGCAGAAGAAGTCGGATCGTCATCGTGAAGATCCCAGAGGTGGACTTTGCCTGGTCCGGGCGGTGAGCCCTCCCGCCAGGGCCCACCGCCGCCGGTTATCAGCCAGCGATCGTCTTGGCTGAATGCGACAGCATGCGCCGCACCGTCATGCGGTAACTCCAGGGGCGCGGAAAGCGTGGCACCTGTTAAATCCCACAATCGAGCCATCTGCTTTTGTGCTTCCACGGCAGCCATCCAGCGGCATTGTGGCTGAATGCGATGGAGGTCGTAAAATCGCCTCTCGGACTAGTATTTGTTGCGTGACCACGCAACTCAGCAAACGGTTCGAAACGAACACCCTCTCCACGGACTTTCCACAAGTACAGAGCGCTGTCCGCACCAGTCGCTAGCCAGCGCCCATTTGGGCTGACGGTTATCTCGACGGGCGCGCAGTGCTTTATCCATGACGACACTCTCGGGCCATCTTTTCCAATCGCCCACATCCGCACCGTTGGATCCATGCCTGCCGTGACCAGCCAACGGCTGTCCGGAGTAAACTTGACCGCCCACGCTCGGCGCTCGTGGCCGCGTAATTCCACGAAATCCTCCACTGGATTCTCAGACTTCAGATCCCACACGCGCACGACGGCGTCTCGGTCACCAGTAGCGAGCCAGCGGTCGTCGGGACTGATGGCGATCGTCTGGACGAGATCGCGGTGCCCCCACAGCAGTCGCGATGTAACGGAAGGATCGGGGTCTGTCAGATTCCAAAGTCGAGCTGTTTTGTCAAATGAAGCGGTCGCCAGCCATTTGCTGTCAGTGGAAATGGACATCGAAGTGATCGCGCCGGTGTGGCCTTCTAATCTGGCTCGGCTGCCTGATGGTGGCGTGGAAGACATGTTCCATCGCACGATCGATCCGTCGGTTCCACCAGATATCAGCCAACGATCGTCCGGACTGATCTTGAGGACACCCGCCGCGAATTTCTGTGCCGTGAGGGAATACGACTCGCGACGAATTCCATCCGATGTGAGGTTCCACAATCGCAAATTGACGCCATTCTGGGCGGCAATGCGTTGGCCCGTGCTATCTATTGCTACAGCCATCGTGAGTTGTTCGTGGTCATGAAGCAGAACTGCCGACGAGCTTGGGGCCACGGCATGCAAGTCCCAGTGCCGTACCGCACCGTCAACAGAACCCGTTACAAGCCAGCGACCATTAACACTTGCGGCCGCGGCGCTGACACCAGCATCGTTGGGCAAGTGGACAGGCATCTTCGAAGGTTGTTCTGCGTGAAGGTCCCAAAGATAGACGCTGCCTCTCTGGCGAATTGGCATGTTCCAACTTCCAGCCACGATCCAGCGACTATCTGCGGTGATGAATGCTGCCGTGAGGACTCCTGCGTGGCCAGACAATTCTACGGACGAACCGGATATGTCATCTGCCTTGAGGTCCCATAGCCGAACTGTCCCGTCGAGGCTACCTGATACTAGCCAACGCCCGTCGGCACTTATGTCAAGCGTCCAGACTCCCTGCAGGGATCCTGATCCCCCTTTGTGCCCTACTAAGGGTCGCCCACCGAAATCGGACACGGCACTCAGGAGCGATTCATGTGCGATCGGCGTCACGGTTTTGTCGTGCCCCCACGTGACGGCCACGGACTCCCTGGCCAGGAGGAGGCTGCGCACGGGAAACCGATTGCGCGTCGCTTGCGAGTAGGCCGTCAATCCCCATGCCTTCACAATGCGCAACTGATCCTCCGTCTCGCGTTTGGCGGCCTGTTCGCTTTCGGCGAGCTTCATGTTCCTTTCGGCGAATACACTGGCTTTGACGGCTTCGTTGCGAGCTCGGGCCATGCCCATGCTCGTACCAATAACGCCCAGGCAAAGCACGGCCAGTAGCGTGCAGGCCGTGACGACAGCTGCACGGTTGCGGCTGACGAATTTCCGCAGTTGATACGCTCTGGATGGTGGACCCGCTTCGACTGGCTCCCGCTTCAAGTAACGTCGGAGATCACGGGCTAGGTTAGTAGCGGATTCGTATCTTCGCGTCCTTTGCTTCTCCAGCGACTTCATCACGATCCAGTCCAGCTCACCCCTTACGATTCGTCTAAGCGATTGTGCGTCGACTCGTCGCTTGGCTGTGACAGTCCTCAGGTTTTCGATCGTCGTCAGCCGCTGACTGGGGAGTTGAGGCACCTCTTCGCGAATGATCCTTCGCATTTCATCGAACGCAGCGGAACGTAACCGATCCGCTTCAAACGGTGTCGTACCGGTCAACAATTCATAAAGCAGTGTTCCCAGGGAGTAGATGTCTGAACGCGTATCGATATCCAATTGGCTCATCTCAGCCTGTTCCGGGCTCATGTATTCAAGCGTTCCGATAATCTGCCCAAATTTCGTGAACACGGTCTGGTTGGTCAGCCGCTGATCGATCGCCTTAGCCACTCCAAAATCAATTACCTTGGGCACTGGCTCGCCGTCGAAATGGCAAACCAGCACATTGGATGGCTTAATGTCCCGGTGGATAATGCCTTTTTGGTGGGCGTGCTGAATTGCGTGGCAAACGGGGATGAATAGTTCGAGCCGTTGGTCCGGCGTCAATTTGTGGTCATCGCAGAATTGCGTAATCGGTGAACCTTTCACCAGCTCCATGACAAAATACGGACGGCCGAGATCCGTGGTACCGGCGTCCAGGACTTTTGCGATATTTTGGTGGTCCATCATCGCCAGGGCCTGCCGCTCTGATTCGAAGCGAGCAATCACCGGTTTTGAATCCATACCTGGCTTGATGATCTTGACGGCTACGTTTCGCCGAACGGGTTCCAGCTGTTCAGCCATGAATACCACACCGAACCCACCTTCCCCGATTTGCTCCAGTAGCTTGTACCTCCCGACGACGGTGCCATCCCGTTCTAGCAGTGTCGACTGGGAGAGATCGGTCCGGTTCCGGACCAGCGGCGGACCGTCTAGGAAAGAGCCCGGATTCTCATGTTCCGTGATCAGGGCTTCTACCCGCGCTCGCAGGTCAAGGTCGCCGGCGCACGCTTCATCCAGGTAAGCGGATCTTTCGCCCACGGAGCTCTTCTCCAGCGCTGTCAAGAAAATGGATTCTTCGTTCATCAGGGCTCCCTCGAAGGGGCACAAGAAGCCCCTAAAACATGAGTGCGTATTTCAATCCTCGACTCCCTCGCACTTTTCCAGGAATTCCTCGATCTGGTCACGATGGCCGTTTTGCGAAGCCATTTCGTCGAGCGTTCGGTGGAACATTCTGTCATCCTGCGGCCAGCTATGCAGGAAACATCTAATCGCGGTGTGGCTCGGAACTTTTCATATCACGCTGCATCCGAGCCCGGGCGTAGGTCCACCAGCGATCGGCGGTGGCGTTGGAGATATTCATCGCAACGGCCGCCTGCTCGATTGTCAGGCCGGCAAAGAACCTGAGTTTCACCAACTGTGCTTTCTTCGCGTCTTCTTGTTCAAGGCGCGAGAGCGCCTCTTCAAGTGCAAGAATATTGTCAAATTGAGGATCTTCGGCGACAAGGTCATCGCGAAGCTGAATGCGATCGAGTCCGCCGCCTCGCTTTTGGCTCTTCTTGCGTCGAGCTTGTTCCACCAGAATGCGCCGCATCGCCTCGGCGGCTGCCCCGAAGAAATGACCTCGACTATTCCAGCTAATTGGCTCATTCCCGAGCAATCGAAGATATGCTTCGTGGACCAAGGCCGTCGGCTGCAATGTTTGGCCCGGCTTTTCGTTCGCAAGTTGACGCGCTGCCAGCCGCCGCAGTTCGTCGTAAACTAGCGGCAGCAACTGTTCGGCTACCGACGGATCACCTTGCTCGATCTGCGAAATGATTCGCGTGACGTCGCTCATGAGGTTAAGCATACCGCTGAGGAACCATCGATTCCATCGCGACACGCCCCACCTGCGCCAGATTCGTCGACCTGCGCCAAGCCACATTCGCGCCGGATCTCGAACGCCAGACTGACAGCGGTGTCCACACCGATGCGACTTCGGGCGACTCGAAAGTGCAAGAGGTTGCATCGTCCGGTGCGGCCTAGTATGTCGCCAAACTGAAGGAGGTGTCCGCGGCGAGGAGAGACCGCTGAGGATGGGCCAGATCCCAAACCCGCCGAAGATGGGTATTTATGCACAAAGGTACGCAAACTCTCGCGGGCATAGCCGACAGAGAGGTGCGGGCGGTGAGTGTAACAATCCGTTGGCCGCTGAACGCCTATGCACAGCTCTGTCCATCTGGCCGATGCTCACAACGGTCAAGACTATTCGGTAGCCTCGCCGGTGTCGTCTGTTTGTCCCATGGCGATTTCGGCGCGCTTGTTCATCTCCTCATCCGTCAGATCTTCTTTGTGTGTGCAAATAGCCCAGGCGTGACCAAAGGGGTCGATGATCCTCGCGTAGCGGTCGCCCCAGAACGCATCGTGAATCGCCTGTGTCACCTCGCAGCCCGCGGCTACTG
>CAJHYQ010001264.1_pt1 | contig 16070 bp, 14 predicted proteins | sample 9198721 | NCBI WGS metagenome assembly CAJHYQ01 (sample SAMEA7708357, study PRJEB35096) | sediment metagenome | biome: marine neritic benthic zone biome [ENVO:01000025]; feature: sediment [ENVO:00002007]; material: shallow marine sediment [ENVO:03000034] sea grass bed [ENVO_01000059] ... | reverse complement strand
GCGATTGCCGGAAGGGCAGGCGGCCCAGTTTTGTGGCTGCCGCCGACCCAGATCTGGCCGAACAGCTCTACGGGATGTTTGTGACTGAAGTCAAGTCACGCGGCATCCCCGTCGAATGCGGCCGCTTCCGACAACAGATGCAAGTTGAATTAGTCAACGACGGCCCGGTCACACTGTTGCTAGACAGCGGCAAAACCTTCTAGCCGGTGGCGGGCGTCGCCCCCGTCGTCCCTCCCACTAACGTGCATGTTGGCGACGCCAAACTAACGCGAACAGACCGATCAACAGCAACGCAACCGCTGATGGCTCTGGGACCGCAGCCACTGCCGGACCTTGTTCATAGCCGCCGTCGGAGAACGCCGCAACCAAGTCACCACTGTCGAAAACCATGTCGCCGGACCAATCACCGTCAGCCCAACCCGCCATCTCGCCGGTTTCGTATTTGCCGGCGGAAAACACGGCAACCAGGTCGCCACTATTGAACTCGTTGTCGAAGTTCGAATCGCCGACCCAGGTTTTGCGTAGCTCTTTCACCCAGATCGTGCGGTCGGTTTGATTCACACGACTGTCAGCATTGTGGTCAAACAGGTCGGTGTTCTGTTCTTCGGCTGGCTTCTTCATTTCAGCCGCTTGGAGGTCAATGTCAATCGCATCAAGCACACCGTCGCCGTTGTAGTCACCAGGTTCTCCAGCGCTCAACCATTCCGAGAAATCGCCCGACATCACGTTCTTGATTTGTTCTTCGTTAAGGGCTTGGTCCCACACTGCCACGTCATCGACCCAGCCTTGAAAGTACTTTTCAAAGTCGCCACTGCCTGAATCGGCACCGAGACCAATGTAGACCGGACGTTGCTCGCTGCCAGACAAGTCGTAGCCCTCCGGGACATCCAAGTTTTCACCGGCGAGTTCCCCATCAACCCAAACCTGCAACTCGGTGTCGGTCTTAACTCCTACGACATGATGCCACTCTTCGTCGTCCACAACCCAGTCGAAGGCGTCAGCTTGAGCCTGTCGTTTGTCGCTGTTGTCATCTGTCGTCAGTACAACGGATTGACCACCGTTTTCGAGGTAGGCCAAGACGTACCGTACACCTCCGCCATTATCACCACCATTGCTGAAGATATTTCCCCGCTGAGCCAGCAATTCGGGAACCTTCATCCACGAGGCAATCGTGAAATCGTTATCCGCGAAATTGAGGATGTCGGGATTGCCAAGGTCAACGTACCCAGCATTCTCCTCGAAGTCGATGTCGGCTTCAGACACTCCACCGTCCAATGTGAATTCTGTATTCAGCAGCAGTGACATGCCACCTTTGGGTTTGAGTGCCGCAGGTATATCTTCGACGAAGGACGTGTCTCCCATTAACTCGCCGTCGAGACCATTAGCGGTCTGGTCTTTGGTGTCTCCATCCATCGGCCAGTAGCCAAGAAGATCCGCGCGCGCAGAAGAGCTGAATGCGGTTAGGACAAATAGAGCCAGAGCTGCAGACAAGAAATTGCGATACATTACTCACCTCCCGGCGGAATCGGTGAAGCAAGCGCAGCTCTTCAAAAGAGAGAAAGCCATGAAACTTGATTCACTAGCGATTCCGCATTCACCATGTCGTCTGTTTAAATACGCCAACCAGTCTAATGGGGCCAACGCCAGACGCAACTGTCTCAATCGAAAATGAAAAACTGGACAGAGGACGCACCCCCTGAGCGAAGTAACGGCCGGTGAGGACCTGCCAATGAATGCATCGAAGACTGAACAGTCTGGAAAGCGCAGCCGCACCCGGCGCGCAGCACCATTTGATGCGTGGAAAATACAAGCTGCTCGCTGACAAATCCGGCGATATCAAACGCTATCGACGAATTGTTTCGTCGTCGTTCGTTTGCAGAACGCTTTCCACTGCCTCGCGCGCGATCCGGTGGACTTCGCCCTCAGGCCGACCGAATCGTTGCATGAAGATTGGGTCACCAATGGCCAGTGCACCAAACAGAATCAGTTTGCCGTAGGTTGAGATGTTCGCCCAGCGACTGTTGCTCCAAAACTTGAGGGCCGTTCCGAACGACTTTTTGAGTCGGATTCGCCCGCGGCGAGCTTCGATGCTGTAAATCTCATCCAGCGTCAGATGAGTGAGGTATCCAACAAGAACGGCAACGACTTTAAATAGACGTTGCTCGAATTCCGTGCCGCTGACAATCAGGGCTGCGATCATTGCGGCCGTCAGCGCAGCCGGGATACTATGCCACATGCCGCGGTGAACCGTGTACCGCTTCAGGATCTCGCCCAGTCCAAAGCGAATGAACATATAGGCACACCCCCCCGCGAGAACCAGCGACTCCGGCGAGAGCCCCATGCTGCGCAGACGATCCATCATGAACATCGGGATCACCGCTGCCGAGAAGGCCGTCAATTCCTTTACCGGTTTGCCCGAATCACTGTCCAGGTCGGGAAGGATCCCGGCGATGCTACATAATCCAGCCGACACGCCGACGACAGGCCAAGGCATGTCAAAGACAAGTTTTCCGGCGAGACCATAGCCGACGCCGACCACGGTACTTGTCGAGAGATGCATCTTGAATCCAGCCATGTGTGTCGCTCCTTTTGCTCTGACCTGAAGGGGAGCGAAATCTAGCCGAATTGCCTGATTTAGCCCAAGACCGATTTGCCGTGCCAACATCTCGACAATTCAAGCGAATGGCCTATCGGAGCTGACGCGCTCGGGCTATACTCGCCGCGCGCTGGGGTGGATCATCCCAGACTGCTGACGACCAACGCATCAAGACACTGCTATTAAGGCAACGACATGGAAGCATATGACATCATCATGCTGATCGTCCTTATCGTCGCCACCTTCTTCGGTTTTCGGAAAGGACTGGCATGGCAGATCGCATCCCTCGGTGCGATTTTTTTCAGCTATGTCATCGCCGTTCGATTTCGTGATGTTGTCGCCGATAAGATCAATGCCACGCCACCCTGGAACTCGTTCCTGGCAATGCTGATTCTGTACATCGCCTCATCGTTCGCAATTTGGCTGGTCTTTCAACTTGTACGCGGGTTCATTGATCGAGCCAAACTAAAGGACTTCGACCGTCAGCTGGGCGCTGTCTTTGGAATGGCGAAGGGTGTTTTGCTGTGTGTGATCATCACCTTGTTTGCGGTCACGCTGCTTGGTGACGACCTGCGGCGACAGATCATCGATTCACGATCCGGATTGTACATCGCGCACCTACTGGATCGCGCTGACGCGGTCATGCCCACAGAGATGCACGACTTTCTACACCCCTATCTGCATCAGCTGGATGGACGGATCGAAAATTCCTCGTCTCATCAAACACCATCGTTGCCGGACCCAGGTGAGGAGTTGCGTGAGCTTGAGCAATGGCTGGAAGACCAAACCGAAGAGCTACGCACGACTCGCGACACGTTGCAGGACAACGACCCCTTCTACAAGGGTCTCCCCTCGGAGGAATCGCGGAGCGATTCCTTTTTCCGCAGACGATAGCAGCGACCAGCTGTCAGCCAGCTTCAGCGACTTGACACCCGCCATCAAGCCAGCAGCTCTCTGGCATCAGCCACTAGCTGCCAGCTGTCAAGCATCCAGAGCCGCACCGACGTTGTTCTCACCCAGGTCATGATCATTGCCCACAGCGTATCAACGGGCTGGAAAGCCGCAATCGGGCGATCTCCGCGACGCGCCAAGCAGACTTTACGAGGCCGGGCGGCTTTGGAAGAGGTCTAAAAACACGCGTTGGAGGATTGCCGAAATCCGTCCGAAATCGACCGCCACAAAACCGGGTTCGGGTTGGTTGTGGAGCAGGGGAGCCCGGCTCAGAAACACACGATCGGCAGCCGTTTCAGGGGCGAAATGGAAGGCTGAACTTCAGGGCCGCAGGCCCGCTTGTTGACGAAGCATTGCCGCCGAACCAAGATGAATCGCCGGTTCGCGCACTGGGCAGGGAGGTGTTTATCCGGCGAGCTACCTGCGCGTGTCGGCAAATCAAAAAATGCCTATTCCTGCGGGAAAACGCTATCTAAAACCGAACATAAGAAACATTATCGGACGTTGTAGATCGCCCGATTTAGGGCCGGTTTTCAGGTCTCAGCCTTGACCGAATCGACCGAATCGAGGAACACACCCATGCGGCGAAACTTCTCATAACGCTGTTGAAGCAGCGTCTCAGTGTCCAGACTCACGAGCGTCCGCAGCTGTCGAGTGAGGTAGATCTTGAGCCGGTTGGCGACCTGATGATGATCTCGGTGCGCTGCGCCAAGAGGCTCCTCGATCACGTCATCGATCACACCAAAATCGAGCAGATGACCGGAGGTAAATCTCAGCGCCTCGGCGGCCCGTTCGGCGAACTCGTGACTCTTCCACAGAATGCCGGCGCAGCCTTCCGGACTGATCACCGAATAGTAGGCGTACTGGAGCATGGCGACGCGATCGCCGACGCCAATCCCTAAGGCACCGCCGCTGCCACCTTCACCGATCACAACGCATATGATGGGTGTCTCCAAACGCGACATTTCGTACATGTTTTCGGCGATCGCCTGGGCCTGGCCACGTTCCTCAGCACCCACGCCTGGGTAGGCACCTGGCGTGTCGATCAGACAAATCACCGGAATCCGGAACTTGGCAGCTAGCTTCATTTTGGACATCGCTTTGCGATATCCCTCCGGATGAGCGCATCCGAAGAAGCATGCTGTGCGTTCACGGGTCGTGCGTCCCTTACGGTGGCCAATGACCATGACTTTGAATTGGTCGAGTTTCGCCAAGCCCGACACGAGTGCCGCGTCGTCGCCAAACAGACGGTCACCGTGAAGTTCGACAAATTCGTCAAAGAGTAACGAGATGTAGTCGACCGTCTGTGGCCGATTCTTGTGCCGCGCTACCTGCACGATTTGCCACGGGGTGAGATTGTCGTAGATCTGCCGCGTCAGTTCCGCCAATTCCTCCCGGACACGGCGTATCTCGTTCTCGGCATCACGACGATTGACTTGCTTGAGCTTTTCCAGCCGCGCCTCCAGCTCATAGATCGGCGATTCGAATGCCAGGCCGGGATTTGCAGGTTCCATTTGCCACTCACTCGATGTTGTTTTGGTTATCTACGCCTGTTTCGAGACATTCGAAGATCCGAAAATTCTTCCAGGAACTCCTTCATGGAAGCCGGCCTGCCCTCGCGCTTTTTCGCCATCAAGCGTGTGACCAGCTTGGAGTAATCCGAGCTTACGGCATCTTGACTGGCGGTCAATGACGGTATCGGCGCTCGAAGGTGTTTCTGCAACAACTCGTCGGGGCTGCCACCTGTGAATGGCGGTCGGCCGCAATGCAATTCAAACAACATACAGCCGAAGCTGTAAATATCACTTCGTTGGTCCAAGGTTTCGCCACGAATTTGCTCGGGCGACATGTAACTGCGTGTCCCTTGAATTTTCGACTTGCCACCCAGCAACCGACTGATGCCCTTCTTTTGCTTCTCCGCAATTGCAAAGTCGATCAGCTTGACTTTGCCCTCCTCATTGACCAGAAAGTTATCCGGCTTGATGTCGCGGTGGATCCATCCGTGTTCATGCACATACTGCAGTCCTTCAGCACACTCCTGAATGATCGTCGGTATTTGTTTCTGCCCATCTGCGTCCTTGACCTGCCGAATCCACTGCTTGAGGTTCTTGGATTCAAAGTATTCAAGTGCGATATAGGGGACGCCGCCGCGCGAAATGTCGAATTCGTAGATTTCGATGACACGAGGATGATGGAATTCACGCCCGACTGTGAACTCATGTTTGAGCAACGCGATCTGCTCTTTGTCAGCACGGTGTTTTTCCTGCAGCGCCTTGAGTGCACAGCGTTGGTTGTCGACACCTCGAATGGCTTCCCAGATCTGACATGTCGCGCCGGCACGCACCAATTTCAAGAGCCTGTAGGTGCCGATATAGTCACGATCGCGTGCCACGAGTGATGATCCCAGGTTGCCCCCTGCTCCTTTGCCGGAGCCCGAGGCATGTCGAACGAGTACGGATAAATTGCTTCAGTCTTTCAGTCTATAGTAAGCAGGAACAATGAAAAAGATCAGCGTGTTAGGCGTCTGAAGCGCAGCGCGGACGGCAATGCGTCAAAGTGTACTGATCTAATACGATACGGAGAGAAGAATTAGCCCGTGTGCTGGAGCCGTCGGCCCCGCCATGCGACGATCACGAGCTTGAACGACAGACGCAATCCACGCTGGATTTTGCTTGCCTCGCCCGACATCAACCAGACTTCCGACGATATTCCGCACCATGTTGTAAAGAAATCCATCCGCTTCGATTTCTATCGAGATAAAGTCGGTCGTCTCTGTTGCTTCGCATGAAATCGTCAACTCATGAACGGTTCGAATTGTCGTCTTACGTGGCGAACCGGCAGCTTGAAAACTAGCAAAGTCATGTTGTCCGATAAGCGCCGTTGACGCATCCCGCATCTGATTCACATCCAGTGTCTTGGGAAGAAACCAAGAATATCGGCGGCGCAACGGATCGGGTTGGTCCCCGAATTGGATCACATAACGATATCGTTTGGAGCGAGCATCTCGAATCGCGTGAAAGTTGTCCGGAGCCCACTCAACCAAGCGAACGCGGACGTCCGCCGGCAGATGCGCATTGAGTGCATTCTTTAGTGTTTGAACATCCAGATGTGTCTGCGTCTCGAGACTGACGACTTGTCCCAGGGCATGGGCACCGGCGTCGGTCCGTCCGCTGGCAATTACACGGCGCTGCTCTCCTGTCACCTTGGAGAGGGCCGACTCGAGCACGCCCTGCACCGAACGACCCTGCGGTTGAAACTGCCAGCCACAAAAGTCCGTTCCGTCGTACTGGATCGTTAGTTTGAGGGACGGCATCGAGACGTACCAGACCATTCAGGTACCGAGGCCGGCGGAAGTGAACCGCCCTGCCCCGATAGTCCGATGTCTGCGTTAGATGGCAGCTTTTTGATTTGCAACCAGGTATTCGGCAATCTGAACAGCGTTCGTCGCAGCACCCTTTCTCAGATTGTCGCTAACACACCAAAAAGCCAAGCCATTGGGTGAGGAAAGATCTTCTCGAACTCGTCCGATGTACACGGGATCTTTGTCACTGCAGGTGTTTGGCATGGGATACTGCGAAGAATTCAAGTCATCGACAACAACAATACCGTCAGCCTTCTCGAACAACTGTTGGGCTTGATCGACCGTGACCTTCTGTTCCGTTTCCAAGAGAATGCTTTCACTGTGGCAGTTCTCGACAGGTACACGAACACAGGTCGGGCAAACCTGAATTGAATCGTCACCGAAAATCTTCTGGGTCTCCCAGACCATTTTCATCTCTTCGGAGGTGTATCCAGCGTGCTTCTCCGAACCAATTTGGGGAATCACGTTGAACGCGATGGGATGCTGAAACGCTTGATACTCGTACGAGTTAGATTCCAGACGAGCACGCGTACCGTCGACCAAGTCTTTCTCACCGGCGACCCCTGCCCCACTGGTGGCCTGATAGGTGCTCACGACGACGCGACGAATGCGAGCCACATCGTGGATCGGCTTCATGGCGACAACCATCTGAGTTGTTGAGCAATTGGGGCTGGCGATAATTCCTTGATGGGTCTGAATGGCCTCGGCGTTGACCTCGGGAACTACCAAAGGAACCGTGGGGTCCATCCGCCAGGCATTACTTTCATCGACAACGACCGTCTTGCGCTCGACTGCCCATGGCACGAACTCCTTTGCAATCTCATCGGGAGTGCTGGCGATGCAGAGATCGATGTCGTCGAACGCCTCGGGACGCAACTCTTCAACTTCGATCGGCGCGCCGCGAAACGTCAACGTTTTTCCCGCCGAACGGGCCGACGCGAGAAATTTGACCTTTTCAATCGGGAATTCGCGTTCTTCAAGTAATTGACGAATCAGGCGACCCACTGCGCCTGTGGCTCCCACTAAGGCAAGGCTCTCAAACACAGAAACAGCTCCCACTTCTTGAATCGCAGAATTGTAAGCGCCGAATCTCCACGTGTCGAATCCTTAGCGTTCCTGACGCCTCCGATCACGTGATGGACAACACGACAGTATAGGCATAGCGCTTGTCCAGCTGAAGAGGCCGTTTCCTAAAGCGATGGCGTCCTAGCGCGATGGCCACCAGCAGAATCCGCGACCGCCCTGCCCTGCCCTGGCCGCCAATTGACTAGAGATCGAATCAAGCTTGGGGAAACGAATGCGACATTCCCAATCAGCATGGCCAATCCGAACGTGATCATTCCCATGCCGACGGCAATGCCCAAATGTAAAGGGATGGCCAATGCCAGCACGAGGGGGCGGGTAAGTCGCGGCCAAACCAGCACGCAGTACGCGACCTCCCAGGCAAGAATCAGCTGCGTCAAGAAATTGACGACCAACGGGTAACCCGCCAGCCACGTCACATCGAGCGTTTGATATTCGTAGTTCGCGAACGCTCCCCAAAGAGCGGTTCCCGACCACCAGGTTTGACCCTGCAGCTTGCCTACGCCGGCGAAGAAATAGACCACACACATGTGAACTTGGATGAGCCGTTGTGACAGGTTGGCCATCACAAGTTTTGTCGGCTTGCGATCATTCGGTTTGCGCCGACGTCGCCACCAGCTGTCAAAGGAATAAACAGCTCCCGATGGTCCCACTGCCAGATAGAGCGCCAAGAGTCCATTCATCTGGTCCAGTCCAAACAGCGCGCCCGCAGCGCGGTGGGAGTAGGACACAGTGATTAAGAACGCAAGTATGGACGTGAACCGGGTAAAGCAACCGATGGTGAACATCAGCAATATCACCAACGCCGCGAAGTGTATTACCCATAACACGATTGGAGACTGAACGTAGTAAAGATGACTCCAAGCATAGGAGGTATCGTGATATGCCCGCGTGAATTCAGCGGGCAGCCGGCCGTTTTCCCCGAAGAAGCCAATCAGATCAGCACCCCAGACTAGATGCGTATAAAAGAGCATCGCACCGGCAAGCCACCGCATCACACCCAGTGTTGCCGCATCACTTGGAGTGAACCAGAACCGATTCCATGACCGCCAACTGGTCTGACCGAGTTCTCGAAAATAGGATGTGATGACGTTCACGACTCGTCCCTATCGAACTGCCCAAGATTGGTCACATCAACGTAGAGGCGAGGGTCATTCAATTTCATTCCGTCTTGGACATCCTCCGGGAACGGAATGTCGTGTTGCTGCAGATAGAGCCGGACGCTGACTGCATCCCTGTCCTTTAGCAGCTGATCTGCAATGCCCTTCGCCAAGACTTGAAGCAACCGACGCGCATATGCATTTCGATTCTCGACCTCTTGGCGCTGCTGGTCGTTCATCAGGTCGAACGGCGCTTGATCCTGGATCTGCGAATATGTGTTAAAGAGTGTCTCCGTCATCATGAAGTAGCGATGATAGAGCAATCGAGGCCAATGGTTCTCGGGATCCGGCAGTCGGCCCGACTCTGTGGTGCCATCCGCCAGATCCAGTTCGTATCGAACGATGTGGCTCGGCCCAGGATCAGGTGCAAAGAAGCGATAGCCGTGATTTAAAAAGGCCATCACTTGATACGGCGCTAGCAACTGCGCCACGCGTTGGGCAAGTTCGGGCGCCGGAGGTGGCCCCGCCCAGGGAGCTGACATAACCGCAGCCAGATGCACTGCGACCAGGACACTGGCCGCAAACCGCCGCGCCGGGCTCCAATAGTTCTGCCATTCCTCGACCATCTCGTGCTCAGACATAGTGCTTTTATCGACAGACGATTTGGGTCAGCACAACTACCAGATCGGGCTCCACAACGGCAGCGCCAAAAAAAAGAACCCTTGCAACGCCCTCAAGCGTTGCTCGGGTTCTTCGCTTTTCGTGGGATGTTACGGTTGTCCGCTACTAGCGAGCCGCCGCAAGTTCCGTCTGATCAAAGCTGAAGGACAGCTGCAGATCGTCGCCGCCGGAAAGGCTGACGTCCTGCTCCTTGCTCAACTTCTGACCATTTCGCTCGACCGTGACGACGACGTGGTATTCCGCCCACTTCTCGCCATCAGCAATCTTCGTAGTCACAAAGTTACGAACTTGACCGGTCGACTTCGTTTTCACGCCTGAGAGGAAAACCTGAGCGTCCTCGGGGACGTTCAGCGTCAAGCGGGTTTCCACCGGCTGGACTTGCGTGAAGTCGAATTCCAGGTGCGCTGTGCGGCCTGCCCGCAGCGTTGCAACCTGAGTTCGCTCGACCTGCTCACCATCAACGTCGACAACCGCGGATACTTCATAGCGATAGTTGAAGCCGCGATCCAAGCCCTTCGAGACATATCGTCGGAGCGATCCCATGCTCGTGGTGTCGTTCCCATTGACGGTAATCTTCGCGTCTTTTGGCACCGAAACGGTCAGCACGCCGCGATCGTTTCGTGCACTGTCAGTTCCTTCGGCCGGAGGTGCTTCAGGCACGATCTCTTCTTGAATGATCGTGCCGCCAGACGGAACCACAGTCCCACCCGACGATCCACCGCTGCTGCCGTGAGATCCCCACGAGCCACCGCTGCTACCATGGGAACCCCATGATCCGCCGCTGCTACCGTGCGATCCCCAGCTGCCACCCGATGAATGGTGCGCGTAGCGTCGATGACGACGCCAACCGACTCGATGATAGCCGCGGGAACCCCATGAGCCACCGCTGCTGCCGTGGGATCCCCATGAGCCACCGCTGCTGCCGTGCGATCCCCAAGATCCACCGCTGCTGCCGTGAGATCCCCAAGATCCACCGCTACTGCCGTGAGATCCCCACGAGCCCCAGCCAGCGTTGGCATCAGGCGTCGCCAATCCGACGAACAACACTACCGCAACCAACAAACCAAGAGTTTTCCTAACCATCAAAATGAGCCCTCATACGTCGGAAAAAGTATTGAACTTCACGGAGCCTGTGACAGCATAATGACCCTAGGCCACAATTCAAGCCGTCTGGAGCGGATTTTCCGGTTGAGAAACCTAGAAAATACAGGCCGCATAGTTAAAGAATCATAGCCCAGACACCGAGGGGTGCCACCAACGCTAGCGACAATTTGAGATTCCTCTCCGACCGCGTCGTCTTAAACCGAACAGGTCGTTCAGGTGTCGCCCCGCCACCCCTTCAACAGCAATTCCATTTACGCATATTTCGTCTCTACTGCGGCGACTCCGATGCACGTGGTCGGTCGTCCCAAGCGACCACAATCAGCTTCTGAGGCGACCAACGCTTCCGCTTCGACTCTGCCGCCAGTTTGTGGATGGAGTGGAGAGCTTCGGCCGCCTTGATTTTGCCGCGGTAGGTACGGGGATGCCGACGATCGTCGCACCCGAGATAGAAGCAGTGCCGTCCGGAGGCTTCCTTGGACGGGAGGATCTCGCCGATCAACGTGCTGCGATGATAGACGTTGAAGCCCGATTCCGTTGGCTTGAACCGGTAGGAACTGTTCATGGCATTTTATCCTTGACGGACGAACGCAATTCAGGCAGCTCAAACCAGAGCCGACGGATCGACACGAAAAAATGCCCTTGGCCATCGGCGATTCTACCGAACGCGAGTTGCCATCGCACCCCTTTGTCGCGTTTTTCGAGATCTTCCTGAAGAATGACCGATTTGCGTCAGGGGTCGAGCCGTTTCAACGCAATGTCGTCGAAAAACGCGGTGCCGGTCCCACCGAAGAGCCCAATACGGACGATCGCCTCGCGCGAGCGTTTGGGAACAACGATCTCTTTCTGTTCACGCCGCCACGACTCGTTGGCATACCAGGGTCCCAGCCACCATTGACCGAGATCTCGACGGTCTTCGTCATAGAACGTAATGACGACGCGGGGACCTTCACTGCTTTGGTTCGTAGTCGTCGTTCCAGTGCGACACCAAGCCGCCAGACGGATCCGCGACACCCGGCGTCCATCAAGCGCGAGGCCTTGCATCAGGTGACAATCGCGGCCGGGCGTTGCATTCTCGAACTTCATGAATCGCCTACCTTCTGGGGCATCGTCGGCTTCGATCTGTTCTGCCTGACGTTGGTAGTACCAGCCGGCCACAAATCCATTCTCATCCGCTTCCTTTTCAAAGGAACCGTTGATCAGCGTTGGATTGCTTGGATCGGGTCTCAGTTGACGATTGTCTTCCGCACTACCCGTCATAGGAACGAACAGGGTGGGTCGAAGTGCTTCGGTCTCGAGCTTGTCGCCACGTTTTCGCAAGAGATACATTGTTTGCTGGTAACGTTGTCCGACAGGTATGACCATCCGCCCACCGTCGCGTAGCTGCTGTACTAGCTTGTCCGGCACACTCTCAGGCGAGCAGGTCACAATGATCTTGTCGAACGGAGCATGCTCAGCCCAACCTTGGTATCCATCTCCAATCTTGGTTTGGACATTTTTTAGGCGCAGGCGCTTCAGTGTCCGGTTTGCTCGACGGCCCAGCGTCTCAACAATCTCGATCGAATACACTTCTTTCGCCAGAAGACTTAAGACAGCCGCCTGGTATCCGCTGCCCGTCCCGATCTCCAGAACACGCTCATTCGGCTGTGGATCGATACATTCGGTCATGAAGGCGACGATGAAGGGCGAAGAGATCGTTTGAGATTCGCCGATCGGTAAAGCCATGTCGAGATAAGCCTGCCGCCGCAAGTGACGCGGTACGAACTCGTGGCGAGGTGTATTGCGCATTGCGGCGAGGACTCGTTGATTCTGAATACCACCGGTCCGCAAAACCTCGGATACCATTTGTTCTCGTTGCCCGCGCCAATCAAGCGTTGCTTGTCCGAAGGCAAACAACGGGACCAACCAGACGCAACAAAAGGCAATCAGGCGTACGACACTCATCACGTCAACGCATCCCTTGAGTCAGGGTCATAAAGGCCGATTCAAGACTTGGCCGATCCTCACAAAATTCGAGCAGTTCGAAGTCATTCTGCACAAGCATCGTTGCAAGTTCACAATAGTCTTTCGCTTCCGGCACAAGAGAGACAATCAACCGCCCATCTTTGAGCTGGACGGATTCGACGATCTCGCTCTTCTCAATTAGATCCGCGGCGCCCTCCGTTCGGTCACGCACCGAAATGTGAAGCAGAATCGACTTTCGAATCTCCTTCATCACATCAGCAACTTCGGCGTTCCAATTCATCACTCCCTGGTCAATGATTCCAATCTTATTGCACACATCTGCCAGCTCGGGCAGGATGTGGCTGGAGACAATGATCGTCTTGCCCGTGCTACCTAGCCGCTTGAGCAGGTTACGCATTTCAATGCGAGCCCGCGGATCCAGACCACTTAGCGGTTCATCCAACAATAGAACCTGTGGGTCGTGAAGTAAAACGCGAGCCAAACCCAGTCGTTGCGTTTGACCACGGGAAAGAGTGTTGGCGAACGCATCGCGCTTAAAGGCCAGGTCTACAATCTCCAGCATTTCTTCGCAGACTTGACGACGTTTTGCGCCGTTGATTCGGTAAGCCGCAGCGAAGAATTCAAGGTACTCGATGACCTTCATATCATCGTAGACGCCGAAGAAATCGGGCATGTACCCCACCAAGCGCCGAATCTCCTTGGGGTCGGTATAGATGGAATGACCGTCGACGTAAGCTTCACCCCAACTTGGCGTCAACAAGGTGGCAATGATCCGCATCGTGGTTGTCTTGCCGGCCCCATTGGGTCCGATGAATCCAAACAAATCACCCTTTTCGAGATTCAATTCGATGGATCGAATAGCAAATAGATTGTCGTATTTTTTCGTCAGATCACGAGTCTCGATCACAGTGCGATTACCCTTTCGGCTTCACGGGCAAAACCAAACGATAGTATGTCCAATTCCGTTGCGATTCGGCAGCAACGGGCTTCCCATCGAATGTAATTTGAACGGCTGGTTGCTTGGTACGGCCGATGAGAACAGCACGACCAATCTTCAGGTGATCACTCAGGTCGATACGTGCCTGCTGGCTGTGACGCAGATTTGTATACGACCGTCCTTTGCTGGACCCGTAAAACATCATCATCTTCAAGATCGTGTCGACGTCCGTGTTCTCGACATTCCAGGGCGTGATGACGTTTCGCCCGTTTACAACACGCCGACGCGTTAGCAGTGTTTGCGTATCGATAATCGATCGACCTTCCATCTTAATCGCCATCCCTGTACGCACATCGCCGATCGCGTATGCCCATCGGTCATACATCAGGTACACGTCCTGCAACTCAAACGGAAATGGATTGGGAACGGTTCCCACCAGTTGACGCTCGGTCGCCTCGCGCAAGTTGGTGTCGATCTTGAGCGGCAAGCTGCCCCACCACCGGCTGATTAAGCTGCGGCTTGACCAAACCGCGATCGGATAGTCCTGCAGAAAGACATGCGCCTCATCAGACGGTTCGGTATCGACCTGGACGCGGTAAGTACGCGCGAGTGCCGTCGATTTCAAATCGCTGCTCATGCCACCAAAACCTTCGCCGGGAAGGCCGTGCCAGTTGACGCTTCGACGCACATCGCTGGCCATCTGCTGATTGGCAACGGCTGTGTCCAATTCGAATTCCTCTGAACGAGGACTGAACACGTGTGCCCAAGATGTACCACGAACCGTACTCGAGGGAACATCGATGTCGACAATCGTGGCCTGATTTACCCGCATCGCGTCGCCCTTCCAAAGTTGAGACAGGACCACTGCGAGCAACGTGAAGCCGACGACCGATGACAAGAACGTCAACCAGGTCCAGCTGGTGCGACGCCAGCGTCGAAGCACCCAGTAGTCCAATGGTCCTACCAGCAGAATGTATAAGGCAATCAACGACGCCGTCATCGAAAAAGGCACCAAGCGAACACCGGGGAATCGGTCCAACGCAATGCGTAGCTGACCAACCAGATCATCAAAGCCTAGTGAGAGTGCAACGCCCGGATCCAAATCCGCCAATTGTTCGTCAGCTTGCTCGCCCCGCAGTGCAAGGCCGAGGAGCCTGGAGACAAAACGAGGTCGATCCTGCCACTTTGCGAACGGACCAGCTGAGAGATCGACGCCGACGAAAACCGATTGCCCCAAACCGACGGCCCCGCGAACAACCGCGGGCCGACGCGTGCCGAGCCCTTCAGAGACCTCGACTCGTCCATCCACGCCCGAGATCACGGCAATCGGAATCTGCGAGCTCAGTGATCCAACTGGCGTTGTTGCTTTGGCAAACTGCTCGATGCCGGTTGTCTGCCGCTGCATAGCGATGCCATCGACCGTACAGGGCAATACGCTGTGGAATGGATGACCGCCCTCCCATTGATCAGAATCCGTCGCTGCTGTGACAACAAGACTACCGCCAAGCCGAGTCCAACTGATGATCGCCTCTCGCTGTTGATCGTTAAGCTGCGCCAACATTTCCGCGTCGGATGCGATGATCATGATCACATCGATTCCAGCGTAGCCAAGCAGATGATTGGGCAAAGCACTGGTCTCACGAATCGACCGATGAAAGAGTTGTTCGCGCGCGGGTCTCACGCGAAGCTTTAAGGCCGTTTCGACATCCGGATCGCGCCCAATACTGATCACAGTGCCTTCGCTGCTCAAACGCGGTTTTGGAACATCGCGATTCGGAATCGTTTTCTGATGAACCTGACCACCTGTTTCGACAAACTCCGCCGTCAAGGGGAAGGTGGCTCTGCCGACTTTGACATAGGTCCACACCTGCTGCCCTTGCCCCGCTCCGATCGAATACGCACCCGACTCGTACGCAGACATCTGACCATCACCATCCGGAACGAGAATCCGAAGTGTCCCGTCAAGTGACTGCGCGTCGGCGGAAAGCGTTACGCGGACAGGCGCCCATGCGCCTAGCTTATAGAGACCGTTGATGCCGATCGTGATGTCGCTGATTACGGCGTGGTCCTTAATCGACTCCTCCTGCCCACACGTGGTCGTTGGGCACCATACCGAGCAGCCGATAGCGACGAGGCAAGTGATAAAGATGCGTTTCATGGCCGACGCAGACGACTGTTGAATCACGGTTTACCGTCATCGGGACAACAACAGACGAACTGCTGACAGCCAGGACATCCCGACCCATATTTGCGAGTAACCGCCTCGGTCAGATCGACACCGCTGACATTGGCGAT
>CAJHYQ010001223.1_pt1 | contig 16149 bp, 10 predicted proteins | sample 9198721 | NCBI WGS metagenome assembly CAJHYQ01 (sample SAMEA7708357, study PRJEB35096) | sediment metagenome | biome: marine neritic benthic zone biome [ENVO:01000025]; feature: sediment [ENVO:00002007]; material: shallow marine sediment [ENVO:03000034] sea grass bed [ENVO_01000059] ... | reverse complement strand
GGTTTTGACGAAAGCTGGAGGTCGCGATGAGTTCGAAGACAACGCCGGGCAACTTCTTCGAGGACTTTCGGCTTGGCCAAGAGATCGTTCACGCCACGCCGCGAACCGTCACCGAAGGCGACGTAGCGCTCTACACGGCGCTCTTTGGTTCCCGTTTCGCCGTCAGCTCTTCCTCCGAATTCGCCAGGACTCTGGGGCTAAAACAGGCTCCCATCGACAGCCTGCTTGCCTTCCATATCGTCTTTGGAAAGACTGTGCCGGACATCTCGCTGAACGCCATCGCCAATCTGGGATACGCGTGCGGACGATTTGGCGAGCCGGTCTATCCGGGAGACACGCTTGCGACGACGTCGACCGTGATCGGCATGAAACAGAATAAGAATGGCAAGTCCGGCATTGTCTATGTGCGCTCGGTCGGCGTCAATCAACGGCACGAGACGGTCGTCGATTACGTTCGCTGGGTCATGGTGCGAAAGAGAAACTTAGAAGCATCTGCTCCAGCAGTCGTCGTACCGTCACTTCCCGAGATGGTTGACGAAAGCGAGCTTACAGTCCCGTTCCACCTGGGGCAATCGCCATTGGACACCTCGCGATCGGGCAGTCCATATTTGTGGGAAGACTACGAGGTCGGCGAACGGATCGACCATGTGGATGGCATCACGATCGAAGAGGCCGAACACATGTTGGCGACAAGGCTCTATCAGAACACGGCCCGCGTACACTTTAATCAGCACGTGGAAAAGGAAGGGCGCTTCGGGCGCCGCATCGTCTATGGAGGGCACATCATGAGCCTCGCCCGTTCGCTCTCCTTCAACGGCCTCGCCAACGCTCTGAACATTGCCGCGATCAACGGCGGCAGTCACACGAATCCGGTCTTCGCCGGTGATACCATCTACGCCTGGTCCGAAATCCTAAGCAAGCTAACGTTAGCAGGTGATGCGGACATCGGCGCACTGCGTGTCCGCACCATAGCCACAAAGGACCGGCCATGTCACGAATTTCCCGATCGTGACGCAGACGGCAATATCGATCCGTCAGTTGTTTTGGAGTTCGACTACACGGTTCTGATGCCGCGCCGTTCGGTCAGCACGTCGGAAGAATAGGCGCAAACGTCACGGCACCGATCTCGACATCTTGTCTCGCCATAGAATGCGGTGCTGCTCTACACACTCGGATTCTGACCGATCCCGAGAAAGCCTGCATTGACATACCCGGTTGTGTTTCACGAGCGAGCGCACTCAACGGTTTTGATTCACGCGTCGGTCGCTCCCTCCTGGCTAGGTTCGTCGACGCTCGTGGACTGTCCAAAACTGTCGTCGTCGACGGCCAGAATGACTGAGGTAAGCGCGACCGATGCGATTTGGGCAGATTCCTTCGTGCGATCGGTTGCATCGTCTTGTGCGGCTGAGGATTTCGGCGAACTGTAAGAGGTGTCCTAGCCGATGGGAGACCGCTGCACTTGGCTCCAGAGGCGAACCCGCTTCGGCTTGTCCATCCTCGGCGCCGTAGGAAATCTGCGAAGTCGCTGAAGATGATGTGACCGCTGTCTCCAAGAAATCGGCGCAATTGCGGGCGGTGTAGTTTGCGAATGGACACCGACGCGAGTTGAAGACCCTCATTTCCTGCCGAAGTTTGTCCATCCACTGTTTCTTGCAGGGATCGCTAAGTCGCATCGGGTGGTGTGACCTCTGTCTCGTAGGAATTGGCTCAGTTGCAGGAGGGGCAGTCACCTCTTTATAGCATTCCATTACCCCCGGCTTCCGGCTGTCGTGCGTGGAAACGGCCTGCTGAAAACGCCTTCCCGGTTCGGCTGTAACATTCGGGCGAGATTCACGTTTAAGACGATAAGAAACGCCAATTTAGGGAGACGTAGTCATGAAAAATCGCGCCCTTTCATTCCAAAGTCTTGAGAATCGTGTCCTCCTGGCCGCCGACGTCAGTGCGAATGCTCCGACTGAATCTGCTTTAGCAGCTGACGCTGCCGCAACTCAAATCGCCGATTCCGCCGAACTCCAAGCGGAAACTGACGCGAAGGATCGTGAAAATGCGACGGACGCAGCCACTATCGAAGACAACGACGAACACAAAGAGGCGCTTTTGAATTCCGGAGTCGTCACCGAAGCACAACTCGCGAAGTGGGGCGACGACCCGGCCAAGCTGAGCGATTTAGAGGAAGTCTACGCAGACGCCGCCGAGCTGGGCGTTGATGACCCGAACAAGATTCGGGAATACCAGGAAAGAGTGATGACCAATCCAGGTGATGCGAAAGTCCGCGAGAACGTTCGCAGGGACATGGTGGTTGATGGGCTCAATTTAGGTGAAGCGGCAAAGAAACTGAATTCTAAAGACATCCTAGAGGTTGTCGAAGTGATCTCCACCTTCGGGGCGGAAGACGACCTCGACGTCCATGGAAACGGAGTCTGGGACAAGGTTGCCAACGGCGGCAAGGAGTCGGTCTACGAAGAGGCGCTCATCAAAGGCCAAGGACTCCCGAGTTCGCTTGAAGGAAAAGGGATGGGATACATTCTGAAGGGGATGGCAGATATCGGGCGCTTCGATGGAGACTACCAGGACTCCAGCGTTTGGAAGGCCTTCGAATCGTACATGAGCGGCGACATGAGCTTGAAGGACTTCGAGTCAGCAGTCGGTGGAGGAACTAACGGCACTTCTGGTGGATCCGGGAGTACCCCAGGAAATACCGCTGGATCACCAGGGCGTCCCGAAACCCCAGGCAGTAGCACATCACCCGTGACCGGTTCCGAGAGTCCGAGTGGCGGCGGGAATTCCAGCAACAACGGCACGGGTAACAACGGCGCGGATAACGGCGTTGGAAACAACGGAGCTGGAAATCGCGGTGGGACGTCGCCAGGCGATTCATCCAGCAGTAACCCCGGCAATGGGGGCGGAACGCCTGACAGCCCCGGTCCAGATTCCGGAACGAGTCCTGGTTCGACGAACAATAATTCCACAAGTGGCGAAACAGGAAACGGTAACGTCAACACACCCGGAGGAACTACTCCAGGCAACGACCAGCAAGGTGGATCGGACGCCGATTCATCGGGTCCGTACGTCGTGGATTCAGATGGCTTTGACATGGGTGGCCACACCATCGTTTACAAGATATTCAGTGACGGCACATACGAGATTGTGAAGATTGACAACTACACCGGCAAAGACGACGAAGTAGTGGAGTCAGGCTACGTACAGGTCGATCATGAGGCCGACACTGTAGTTAATGACAACGACAATGAATCGTCCAGCGGCAGTGAGAGCGATACCGATTCAACGGATGACAATTCGGATTCATCAGACGACACGGATGCCGACAACGAAGAGGAACCGGACGACGATACCGAGGACGTGAATGGATACACGCCAGGACCGGAAGGAGGGTCATCGCCCGAGGAAGATTGGAATCTCGTCGAGCGTTTTGGGCTGGTCGACTTCTTGATGATCGAACTAATGAAGAAGTTTGATGACTTGACGTTCGACAGCCGAAACGGCTCGGCTGACGGAACCCCTGACCCGATGGGAACGGATGTTGTCTTCGGTGAGATCGATGACGATTTCCGCGACACCGTTGTTGATCCGGGTCCAGATCATTACGATGCTCCGCCTCCCGCGTACACCGCCGAACAAGTGGCTCAGATGTGGATGGACAAGAAGGGCGGAGCGATCGATCCGATCGAGAACTGACTCTACGAGATGCATCGTTGGTCCTCAGCTCGCAGACGCAACGCAGTCCACCGAAAACGTGGTTGAGCGTGCAAGCGGACGCGATTGATGCCGGCCCAGCCCCCGTTGGGTCAATTCTTGGTGACGTTCCCAGGGCAGCACGACGCGTTAAGCGGCGGCGCTGCCCTGGGAAAACACCATCACATAACCTTTTCTTGCCCCAACGGGCCACGGGGCCACGTCGGAATCGATCGCATTGCGTGCATGATCACAATTCTGATACTGTGGCCGGCGGCACACGGAGTGCACGGAGTGTGCCTGCTACTTTCTTTGCCGGGCGATCTGTCCCAAGTCGACGATGGCGGCGCGATCGCGATAGTCGCTGATCGGACTCATCGGGACCTCGATCAAACTAGAAAGCCGTTCATCGGCTAGCGGTGTCATTCGTAACGCCACGCTGGCTACCGTTTCCAATGGATGGCGAATTCAACAGTGGTGACTTGGTCAATGTCTTCCAAGCTGGCGTTGGATCTTTTTGGATAGCACCATCAGCCCCGTCGAATTCACGGTTCGATCTCTTGGGATAGGACAAACTCAGCTCGCAAAAACAGGCGGATTCGGCGACGCAACAAAAGCTGCGCAAATAGGCGGCTTTTTCAATGCGCTTAGTTAGCGCGGCGCTGACGGCAGTCCGCCGCTTGCAGTCTGGCCGTGGAAAAATAGAGAAAAACGGGCCGAAGTGTAACATTCGCCGGCGTTCTTCGTTTACTTCACCATGGCGATTCTGATCACAAAACGAAGAGCAAAGGACGGAAACATGAAACGATCAAAGCCCCAACTGCAGTTCGAGAACCTGGAAACGCGAAAACTGATGGCAGGCGATCTGCAGGCGTTCGTCTCCGAAGGCAGCCTGTTCATCCAGGGCGATGATGCTGACAACGGCGTGCTGATCAGCGAGGTTTCGGATGGCGAATACGAGGTCAGAGGGCTCGACCACGGCGGCGACATGACATTAATCAATGGAAACAAGTGGCAAACGTTCACGGGTGTGAAAGACGACATCGAAGTCGCTCTGGGCGAAGGCAACGATCGGCTGCTGATCGACAACTCAGAACAGACGGATGTGATCTACGGGGGAGAAGCCCCTGTTACGGCGCCGACCGAGGTGCCGGATGACCTCAGGATCTACATGAACGGTGGAGATGATGAAGTCGATATCCGATCGACCAACGTCGGAGATGATCTCTATCTGTATACCCACGGTGGTGCCGACGATGTGAGGCTATCAAGTGTGGTCGCGTCCGACCGGATGTACGTCTATACGTCCAGTCGCTTCAATGACGGCGCCGACTCCGTCGAGTTCTACCATGCGCATGCATACGGATCGTGGCAGGTTGGTACGGGCGTCGGAGACGATTCGGTCGAGTTCAATGCGATGAATCGGGCCCACGGGAATCTGACCGTGAATACGGGAAATGGAGATGATCAGGTCTACGTCACGGACACGAGTGTCTGGTATGCCCATCTCGAAACGAAAGGTGATTTCGACGTGTCAACGGGCCGCGGTGACGACTACGTCTTCATCCGTGGTCTCGAGGCAGTGAGCGACGCCGACATAACCACCGGTGAGGGCCAAGACCAGGTGACGGTGAACAACTCAAGCGTTGGATTCAGTCACGACGCCTGGAACGATGACATGCTCACCGGTTCACTCAATATCGACGCCGGTGAAGACCGTGACTTCGTCTATCTATACGACACCAGGGCCGCAAACGACATTGATGTTGATCTGGGCGAAGGCGACAACGTGACCTGGATTGGCGATTTGACGGCTGGAATCCCCAGACAATTTGGGGGCGAAACTCAGGCAGGTAACATCCGTGTCAATTCAGGCGACGGACGCGATAGCGTGGCGATTGTTCGCAGCCGAGCCACCGACTCGATTATGGCGGAACTGGGAGCGGGTGATGACGAGTTGGGCGTCGAATTCAACGAAGCTCAACTTGGACACTTCGACTTAGGCTTGGGTACCGACATGTATCAACTGTGGCAGAATGACTTCGAAGACGAGCAAGTGATTGACCCACTCTATCCCGTCATCATCGGCTATCCCATCGGCTTGCCCTAAGTAGTTGGTACATCGTGATCGATCTATGAAAAGCCGCCGGAACTCCCGGCGGCTTTTTTTCGGACTTTGACAGCGTAGCTCTGACAGACCGCTATCGATTCAAATCGACCGAGAACGACGGGCTGTTAGCTAACGGCAAGACGGGGAAGAAATTGCTTCGAAATGCCGAAATAGCGCCGCCCCGCGGATAGAAAGCCAGTCCGAGGTAAGCATCAACCGTCCCCGTGTCCGCCGGTGTAATGAAGTTCGCCTCGCCCCAAACGGCAAGCCAATCATTCAACGGCAAATGCAAATCGGCACCAAACAACAGTCGTTGACTGGTTGGTTCCAGATCGCCTAGCGCAAAATTAACTTCCGAGTGCCCTTCGGCCAGACCCACCCAGAGTGTCGTCTGGCCGCCAGTCTGCCAGAAGCGACGAAAGTAAAGGCTTCCTTGAGTAATGGGTTCCAGCGTCAAGGGAACGTCCGCAATCTGGCCTTCGTCGTCACCTCCAGAAAACGCTAGGCGGACGCCCGCCTCGTTGCAGTCGCCAAGGGCCACGCCGAATTGTCCGCGCCATTGGCCAAGGTTGAACGTGTCATAGTAATCCTGGTGCAAATAGTCGTAGCCGATCGCCCACACGAAACCGCTTGGAGTGCGCTGAAACACGCCGACCGTCGTGAAGACTTGAGCTCGTTCCGTTTCGCCGGCCGTTCGCTCAAAAACTTGAACGGCGTTGTCCGTGTAGTTGATGGACGTCCCAAGTTGTGCGCCCAGTCCAAAGTTGCGTAGTAGCGGCACGCCCCAGTTGGCGGCAAACCGTCCACCGAAATGAGCGTTCACGCCGAAATCCTGGGGCTGCTTTGAGCCCTCTAATCCCATGAACAGCGTTAGGAAATCGAACAGACCGCTCCGATGCGTACAGCATGAGCAGCATGCTGAGGAGTCACATGGTACATCGTTGTCTGTCGTCCAGCGTATCTCCGACGCGCTCGCACTGTTGGCATTCACAATGACGTGAGCCAACAGGATGAGTCCCAGAAATCCAAGCTTGCGCGGCACGCGCTCGCCGCGATACACACACCCGTTCATCGCCACCCCTCCCTTGAGCGAAATTGGTCGCCTGATCTTCGATATCGGTGGAATGCAGGTGTGGCTTGCGGAAAAGGCGGTAGAATCGGCACGATCCGAAATCCTTGCGCTGCCCACTTGCTGGCATTGAAGTCTTGTTTCTGCCGGCTCAACTAAGACAATGGAGCGTCTGGCCTTCGCGTTACGTGTCGGAGAGTTGAAGTGACCGAACAAGAGCAAGCATGGTGGGACCGAGCACGCCAAGGAGATTCCCAGGCGCTGGTCGCGCTGCTAGAAGCTCGACGGCCGCAACTCGTGGCCTATATCCAGAGGAGGCTCGACGACTCCCTACGCCGGAAGATCGACGCCGCCGACGTGTTCCAAGAAGTTTCGCTCCGCGCGGTTGAGTCGCTCGGCAAAGTTTATCTCGATAGCGGCGATCCGTTTCCATGGTTCTGCTATTTGGCCGACAAGAAAATCATCGATGCGCGGCGGTACTATGGAGCGCAAAAACGAAACGCTCAAAAGGAACTAACGCCTGCGATTCAAGGTGGTTCTAGCCAACCGGGCGACCTGTTCCAAATGATTGCCGCGAGTGTGACGTCGCCCAGCGGTGCGTTCTCGCGCCAAGCACGAGAGACCAAGTTGGCAGCGGCGATTGAGGGTCTGAGTAACGAACAGCAAGCAATCCTCAAGATGCGGTTTGTCGACGGACTATCGTCCAATCAGATCGCGGAGAATACGGGAAAGTCCGATGGCGCCGTGCGCACATTACTAAGTCGCGTGCTCAAACGACTGCAACAATCGTTGGGTGAAGACGACGACTTCGAGAGCTGCGCGGAAGTCCCGGAAAGTGATGGATCGTAAGCAGTCGATTTGGACCACTGGCCTTCCGGCGCAGCCAGCAAACAACCGATCGCCATGGATGACGATCACCAGCGAATCATTTGCGCCAGCGGGTCATCTGAGAATGGCGAGGCAGCGCAAGTTACTTGTCGTTCATGCAGCCAAGCCGCCACTTCGGGATCTGAACTGAGTTCGCCCGACAAGATCATTCCGTCGGCGCCGGCATGTTGAGGGAGCCTTGAAACATGGTCGACGGTTTGGCCAAAGTATGCAAGCCGATCACCCTCCGTTACCACCAATGCTGGTCCGCGATGCATACCGGCCCGCAACCTGAACTGTGAGTCGGTGATACTTTGAGATACAGCACGCGGTAGTGCTAGCGCGGCCCGCAAACCATCCATGGCGTCATCGAACACGGCATGGACGGTCGACCAATTCGCCGCCTGTACCACGACTCCCCGATTCTTCTCGACAACCTCCTGAATGATTTCTCGATATCGAGTCACTAATGTAAAGGCGCCGGCATCGCCCAGCTTGGTCAGCAGCGCTTGCGAGTTTTCGACTTCGACGACAAACCAAGTAAGCTGTGAAATCGTCAGCAGCTGAGTTGGATTGAGTGCTTCGTGGGGAAACAGCTTACGGAATAGAGGACGAGTGGCAGCGTGGGAGGCTGTCACAACGTCCTTTCGCGGAATCGTGCGCTCCAAGCGAATCAGCATTTGGCGATCAAAGTGGTTGGTTATTAGCAGCAGCTGCCCCTCCGTTTGGAGACGTGGGATCGAGGGGGCCTCACGCCCCAACTTGATATCTGCCCGAGCGACCCCCTGTGCGCCCACGACTTCCACCTCAAGGGAATAGGGCAGTTGCGGGCCGCGCAGCAAATAGGTTCCTGGAGCCAGCCGCAATGGGAGTTCAAAACACTCGTCCGGCATCAGCCGCACCTGGGCGATCACATGCGGCGAATGCTCTGGTCCACCAATGCAATAGGTCCTCAGGTCGACCGTGCGAATCTCCGGACTTGGCCGAAAGAACAGTTCGATTGAACTGCCAAACTCGAGCTCAAAGTCAAGATCGCAGACTTCGCAATACGAATGCCGCTCGACTTCCTGCAACGTATCTTTCACGTCCGAAGAAATCCGACAGGTCGGGCAGAGCAAGTCCCAATGCAATTCGAGCAGTCCCACGTGAGCGGCATGCAAACAGACGTCCAATACCAACTCGCGGTCCCTTGACCACTGACGCGCAAGTGCAAACGGACGAATCCTGGCTAGCGCTTGCGGCGCGGCGTCGGATAGGTACGCTCCCAGCCGTTGCACGGTCTCGGACCACTCAACTAACGATTGGGGGCTCACGTCACTTGGCGCTGCACTCCGCTCCTCAATTTGTTCCAGACGTTGTTTCAGTCGCTGGCGGACAGCATTTCGTAAGGCTTCCGGTGCTTCGAATGGATCGGTGACTTCAGCATGTCCGAGTTTACCGTGGACTACATCGTCGATTCGATGGTAGACCTGTTTAAGCTTGGGCCGACCCTTGAGATTTACTTCCAGTTGCGCTACGAGCCATCCCATCAGACCTCGCGGAGCGATTCGCACCGAATGATTCAATCGCGTGCCGCCACCAGCACGTGGTGAGATTTCCACGATACTTAGGAACCAATGAAATGGACCCTTGCTGAACTCTCGTAGGACACCGAGCCGTCGGCCCTCGATCCATTCAAACGGCAGTTCTTCCCAGGCAATGTGCAAGCCGGCCATGCGAAAATCGCCAAATTTGTGCAGCATTCCTTGCTCATCGCGCGCACTGCTGTACACGACGGACGGCACTCCCACCGCGCGATTGATGCGTTCCGTATTGGAAGCCAGCGGCCAGATATCTTCAGGCGGAGAGTTGAGATCGTATTGGAAATCTGCACGGAACAGATGACTCTCGTCATGTGCCGGCAATACCGGGTGGACACGAATGTTGCTCGGCTCTCCTCTCATCAGCCCCTGTACATCGGCCAGCATCTGTCCCGCGTCGTGATAGCGTGCCGTGGGGTCTTTCGCGAGTGCCTTTTCAATGATCCGGATCATCGCTTCGCTGACATCTGGGCGCAAGGTGGAGAGCGAAGGAGGCGGTTCAAAGCGATGCTGGTTCGCCAGCTCAAGCATGTCTTCCCCGACAAACGGAGGGCGCCCCGCCAGCATATGAAACAAAGTTGCGCCCAACGCGTAGATGTCCGCCATAGGGGTAATCTTCTTTTCGCCAGCGCACTGCTCTGGTGCCATATATTGCGGTGTTCCGAGCATCATGCCCGTATGGGTTAATTCCAAAGACGCTCCTTGCTCGATCTGTCGTGCAAGACCAAAATCGGAGAGTTTGACGACGATTGCGTCGTCGTCTATTGCCGCGCGGTCGTCCACCGTCGTGGGCGCGATCACATCGCCTCCCAGCAGAATATTGGCCGGCTTGATATCGCGATGTACGATCTGCTGTTGATGCGCCGCATCCAACCCCCGGAGAACGCCGGCGGTAATTGTCAAGGCCAGCGACTCGCTCAGCTTGCCCTGCGCCACCAACAACTGTCTAAGGTCGTTGCCGGGGACGTATTCCATCACCAGGTAATTCAGGTCGTCGTCCTGATTGACATCGATCAGATTCACGACGTTGGGGTGTTGGACACCCGCCAGCAAACGCGCTTCTTTGTGGAACCGCCGCAACACCTGCGGATCGCTCAGATAACTCGGACGAATGACTTTGATGGCCACTGATTCGCCTGATGTCACGTCCCGTGCCTCGAAGACCGTCCCCATACCGCCTTCGCCGAGCTTTTTCTCAATGGCAAAACGCCCCAACATCTTGTCTGGTGAGAGAACATCTTCTGCGAGCGACGCGCGCAGCATCTGCTCGATAGAATCGGATGCACGCAGGCTATCTTCGGCGAGTCCGGGGTCGGCAGTCGCGCTACTCTCAGGATGCATCCCGTCGCGTGGCACGAGCGAATCAGCCGGCAATTCGGCTGCACCGCTCTCGTGACGTTGCATAGCAGCACTCAAGGCTTGTTCCATTTCAAAGGCCGACGGTGGCGACGACGCCTCCGCAGCGTGCCAACGGTCCAGCAGCCGTCGAACCTCCTTGAACTCGGTCTGTCCCTTAGCCGATGGCGTCCTGGCCAATGTCGTGCCGTCCGTTCCAGGGTGTGTTGGCTGATCGGCCGATGTGTGCGTCACGAGCCAGTCTAGCAACGACGTGATGGCAGTCGCATCGTGTCCGGACCTTGCCGCGTCAGATGCCATTGTCTCGGCAGGATCCTTTGGGTCATCATCTGCTTCGTCCTCGTGTGCGGCCCCGACCAGATGGGGCGGCGGGATGGGCTGGGGGCCATGCGCAATCACGCGCGGATCCGAAGTCGATCTTGAAGCCGTGTCGACGCCGCTAAAATCGAGAAGAACGTCACCCTGCGCCGAAACCATGACCGTCGATGGCGTGATGTTCCCATGGGTCAGACCTATCCGATGCGCGGCCGCCACGGCTGAGGCGGCGGCCAGGCCCGCTTTCAACGGGAAGCTTGCACTGACATCCGAGCGGTGGACAAACTCCTGGAGGGGCTGGCGTTCGGTCCATTCAAATAGAGCCGCGAGTGGCATCGCGTCATCGTTCAGCGCAACCAGCCGCACAGCATTTGGGTGCTGCAACAACTGGTACCGCTTCAACCGCTGAACCAACTGCCTCCGGCTGCGAGCGGATTCGACCCCGCTGAAAACTCGCAATTCAAAGGCTGCGCCGTCCACCTTGCGCTCCGCGCGGTAACTCGTCCCGTCCCGACCGGCCGTCGTTGATCCCAAGAGTTCGAGCCCCTGCAATAGCGGGGACAAAGGAGAGACTTTGACAGATGTCATCGTTGGTATTCTCTTGGACTTGGCCAGAACTCTCTACACGCCGGGTCGAATCGTGCCGAATTGACGAGACGCAGATACGCTCAAACGTTGCACGTCACCCCCCTCCCGGATTCGACACATTATACGGGGCAGATTACGGGACCGCCCCGGTTTGTTCGATCGCCGACCCTCCTAGCCGACGGCCAGATTGGACTGTGTTTATTTTTTTTCCTCGCGCTGTGACATTTTCGTGATTTCTACGTTTGGGATAAGTGATGTGACTCGATTGCCCTAAGACTCTTAAACAGCGGAGCGTTTGCCATGTCAATTTTCAGAAATCTCCCAAAAAGTCGCACCTCACGGCCGAATCGCTCGCTTGGAGTTGAGAACATGGAGCAGCGATTGATGTTCACAATGCCGGCGGTATCGGCCGAAGCAGCGATCGTGGCGACCGGAGATGGCGAGATCGTCGGCGAACATAACGCAGACCAACAGCGCCATATGGCGAGCACGACCAAGATTATGACGGCCCTGCTCGCGATTGAGAAAAGCGCCGACGGAAACCCCTACGGCTTAAGCCTCGACGATCAAGTCGAAGTCGGATGGTACGCGGGAAATGTCAACGTTGGAGGCTTTGGGAACGGTCGTTTCGATCCTGGCGATGTGGCGTCGCTAAAGGATTTGGTGTTCGCGACCATGTTGCACTCAGACAATGAGGCTGCCCACGCCGTCGCAGAACATGTCAGCATCCATCAGCCCGATTCGGGCTACTCCGAAGTCAGCAACAATCTGGTCGACGGCTCGGGCCTGGTGAGTGAATTCGCCGATCTGATGAATGAGCGAGCGGCGGAGCTTGGGATGTCCGACACAAGCTTCCGAACACCCGATGGCGCTCAGTATCTGTACGAGTCCATCTCACTCATTAGCTCTCACTACACGACCGCTCGTGATATGGCGACCCTGGCAAAGGCCGCGATGGCCAATCCCGTGTTTAAAGAAATCGTGAGTACGTCCCAGACGCAAATCACCGTCAATGGTCTGTCGGAGACGGTTAGAAACGGCAATGGGTTGATTCGATCCTCCTCCGATCAATATCCTGGCGCTGAGGGTGTAAAAACCGGTTTCACCCCTGTCGCCGCCCACTGTCTCGTCTCCCAAGCAACCATCTTGGGCAAAACGATGACGGTCGTGGTGCTCGGCGCCGAAACCAGTGACGACCTCTACGACGATACACATGCGCTTCTAAATCACGGTTTCGAAGATGCGTACCAATTCATCGTCGACGTTGATCAGCGCGAAGTGGAGACGAGCCTGGCGACCTATGACTTCGACGCCAAACTGCTTACGATCACGGGAACCGATGGAGATGACGATCTCTCGCTGACTCAGAGCAACGGTTTACTGCGTGTTGAACTGAACGGTGAGTCGGAAGAATTCCCCGTTGACGATCTGGACAGCGTTGTCGTGGATATGCAGGGCGGCGATGACCAGGTCACCACCTCCGGTTCAATATCTGGGTACGAATTGGAGATCGAGGGGGACGGCGGGTACGATACGCTCGATGTTGAGTCGCCTATGATCCTGGCAGCTATCACTGGCGATGAATCGGGAACGTTTGCCAACGCGTTCAATGGTGTAGCGTCCATTTCGTTTGATGACTTTGAGCATCTCAATCCGGACGATCATCGGGACGAAGCGAACTTGGCACAGCGGATCTCAATGATACGCGGGTGCATGTGTGACCATGAAATCGAGAAGGGCGGATTTATCCACAGTGCTGATGACCAGGATTGGTTCCGGTTCGAGGCGGGGACCGGAAGCATTGTGATGTCGCTCGACTCGGTCGGTGAGACGACGTCGGACGCGACGCTTGAATTGTGGAACCTCACGGATCCTGACAACCCGACGCCGATGGGCGCGGTGGATGCTGACGCGGCTGCGGAATCGGTAGACATTGATTCCGGTCAGTATGGGTTCCGAGTTGGAGACGGGCAGAAGTTCAGCCAATACCAGATAACCGCCACCGTTCCGAGTGCTCCGCTCAAATGGCGAGATTTTGTCGATCTGCCGACGCGGCCTAAGGAAAGGTGGGAGACCATGCCGACGCGTGGCTTTGACAAACCTGGCATCGGTCCCGATCCGACTCCCATGAAGGCCATTGACCGTGTTGGCCCAAGGATCCAGCAGCCCACGGACACGCGACCGACGAGCCAAGACAGTCGCCGGGTTTTCGAGCGATATACCGCTCCGACGAGACAGACCGTGGCCGTGACGTCTCCGAGGGCTGTTGACCAAGTGCTCGCGACCGAAATACGAGGCGACGAACGAGAGGCCACCGCCCATCGTGTCGGCATGACCTGGCTTCCATTCTAAACAAGCACGAGCAAAACCCTTCCGTCGAAATCACTCGGCCGCCACGCCCAAGATTACGGAGCTCGACGGGGATTGCGGGAACACTCCGCCTTGTCCGGCGAACCGCTGCCAAAACTGCTTGGTGAACCACAACCATGGAACGCTGTACGCTACTGGTTAATGGACTTGTCTTATGAAATCAGCATTGCCGAGCAGGACGGCACGTTGCCAAAGGCGCTTTCCCTGGACCGCATCTGGGTGACAGCTGACGGTCGCGCGAAATTACTTGACTTTCCCGCCCCTGGGACCAGCCTGACGTCGGGCTCGTGCGATTCTCCATCAAACGGCGGCGAATCTTTCCAGACACCCCAACAGTTTCTTTTCCACGTGGCCGCGTCGGCGCTGCACGGCCGCGTTTCTGACAAAAAGGAGACGTGTCCTGACGAGACGACGCTCCCGCTTCCGGGGAAGGCGAGAATGCTGATCGACCGGCTCGCTACAGGGCAAGCAACCTCCACTGAAGCGGCCGCTGAATTCCAAAAGATGACACGCGGCAAACCATCGGTGACGCGGCTACGTCGAGTCGCGATGGTTGTGGCGATCGCGTTCTTCCCAATGCTGGTCGCAGTGTTTAGCGCGATCGCTTGGCTCTTGATAAACCAGTGGAATGAGCAGTATCCGGAGATGGCAAAGTTGCGCAACTGCCTGATGACCATGGATGCGGCACTCGATCACGACGATGATAACGTCAACCAGGAAAGGCGACGAGCGTTTGAGATCTACATCGCGGGTACATTTCGCGAGACAATCGAAGTCAAACAATCATTGAACAGCTTTTACGGGCAAACGATTCCACTCCCCCAACGAGCGAAGGCGCGACGGATCATTGCCGATTACGCCGAGCCATCCGAACAAGAACTTCGCGACGCGGCAGTCATCGTCGAGCCGATCTTGGACGACTTTGAGACCTCCATGCGGGACATGAGCCGGAGGTTTCCTCCCTTTGCTGCCGGACTCTTGCAGTTTGTCGTTTTCTGGGTGATGTTTGTTGCTGTCCCCGGATTGATCGCTGCAATTGCATTTCGGCGTGGGCTAATGATGAGGCTATACGGTGTTGACTACGTAATTCGAAACGGTCGCCCAGCGTCACGACTGCGCATGTTCTGGCGGAGCATCCTTTTCAATTCGCCGGTATTGCTAGGCCCGGTTCTGCTTGCGTTCATCTTCCCACTGGTTCAGGATCTCACGCTTTCGCTGCTACTAATTGTCTGCCTAGTAATGGGCTTGACTTTACTCTCGTTGATGCTTCCAAAGCGCGGTGTTGCAGACCGACTTTCTGGAACCAACCCCGTGCCATCGTAGTTGCTGCGTGTTCAACGACCTAGCTGCATTCTCTCTCGAACCGCTGAGGTCACGGCCGTGGGCGCGTGCTCCACTGGGGACAGGGAAGCCACGTCTCACCCTGGTCGAGCAAATCTCTGCAACGCGCCCACAACGGCTCCGGTGGTAACATTGCGTCCGTAAACTCTTCAAAATGGCCCGCGTGAATTCTCCGCCCCGCCCGGACGGGATTGAAAGCGGAAAAGCAAACGAGCATCAGACTCATAGGTGCTGAGGCCATCAAAGCCTGAGCTCTGTAACGCTGCGTCGCTGCGGCCGTCGCCACACGACTTCTGTATCGAATCAAAACAACCATCGTTTTCCGATGACTAATCGTTTACAACACCAGATCATTGCTCGACTGCGCGATGCAGGATATTGTTCGAGCAGATTCCTTGCGACAATGTCGTTTAGTGATCAGTTCTCGGTTGTTGATACTCCAACGGATGGTGTCCACGTGCAAAAAGTCGCGATATTTGTCGACGTCCAAAACATTTACTACACGACCAGGCAAGCCTTCGGGAGGCAATTCGACTATCGAGCTTTCTGGTCACGGGTGAGCGCTGACCGCGAAGTCATCGCAGCATTCGCGTATGCGATTGAACGAAACGATGGTAAACAAAAGGCGTTTCAACAGATTCTTCGTGACATTGGGTTCGAAGTGAAACTGAAGCCATACATTCAACGCAGCGACGGTAGTTCAAAGGGTGATTGGGACGTGGGAATCACTCTTGATCTGATCGAGCAAGCCGAAATAGCTGATGTCATTGTATTGGCATCGGGCGACGGCGATTTTGATTTGGCGCTCGATCGAGTTCATGCCAATTTTGGGGTATCAACCGAAGTTTACGGTGTCGAGC
>CAJHYQ010000296.1_pt1 | contig 16302 bp, 13 predicted proteins | sample 9198721 | NCBI WGS metagenome assembly CAJHYQ01 (sample SAMEA7708357, study PRJEB35096) | sediment metagenome | biome: marine neritic benthic zone biome [ENVO:01000025]; feature: sediment [ENVO:00002007]; material: shallow marine sediment [ENVO:03000034] sea grass bed [ENVO_01000059] ... | reverse complement strand
GCATGGTTGATTTCCTAAGTGTTCATTTCAAGCGCCATAGAACTCTCCACGAGTCCAAGTAAGTCGGTGAGCCGCGACGGCTTGGGAAATACGGCTTCACAGGGAGGGCTGTCCCACGCCTCCCAATTGCGGGTGGTTTGATCTGATAGAAAGACAATCGTGCTGCGCCGCTCGAGCTCATTGGTGCGCATCGATTGAGTAAGTGTTTTCGCCTCGGTATCGTCTGGTGCGATGCCAATCAGCAACAGGTCAGGACTGATCGTGTACAGCCATTGAGTAGCGACTTCCATGCTCGGTGCCGTGGTCACCTCGAAGCCCGGACGAAAGGAGTGGAGGGCTTCGGCCGCGAACGCCAGAAACGCCGCGTCAGCATCGACCACGAGCGCCGTCGACCGGACAATGCGCTGCGGCGCCGTTGGAGGCTGTTGTTGGATCGGTAACGCAGGGAACGCTATTCGAATCATGTCAATTACTCCATCCCCGTGCTTGGCGAGGCCCCATCAATTGGCGACGAGTCTCGTCAATTGCAGTGACGACAGTTGTTGTTCAATCTCTCCCTCAGCGAACGGCTCATGGGAATTGTTGACGACGACAACTTGCCCTCCCCGGCTCAGCATGTGACTTGTGGCCATATCAGTCACCTCTTTCGATTTCCGTAAGAAGTCGTCAATCTCGTGATCCGTTCTACCTCTAAGTCTCCGCGGTAGGGCTCGCGCGACGATGCGGCGTTTACACGATTCGGGTTCGGCTGTCACATGTACCAACACCATTTCCCCCGGAACCTGATCTAAGTATCGCTTAACATCCACTGGCTCTGGCGACTCCTCATCAACCGAGATATACAGGCTGACGACCTTTTGCACATATCCTTCATCACAGAGGAACACCGAATCTTCACTAAGGCATTCACGCGCCATTTCGTATGAACCGGCCATCTTGAAGAACCAACGAACTAACATTGCTTTATGCATTTCCGGAATGGGTCGATCATCGATCGTCGCCAACACGTGACGCAGCACGGGAAGATGATTCACCATGTACTTAAGCTGGTACTCATAACTCAAATAGAGGTAGTTGTTGAGTCCTTCCGTACATCTGTTGCGCAAGACTCGAGGAACGACGCTCAGCAACGTTTGAAAACACTTGGAATTAAAGGGGAACGAATTCACACGATGGATCAGGTTGTCTCGATCGACAACGTCGCGACCATTCCGACGTAGGTACCGCGCCACGACGGGCAGGATCGACGACTTGCCGCTGCCAGGTATTCCGCTGAATTCCACGAACCTCAACTACAAGATCTCCCAAATCTTCCTCTTGATGTTTAGCAATACTGCTTCCCGTCCCTGATGCGTATCGATCAACACAAACGACTTATCCTTGGCTTGTACCAGTCGATTCACAGCGTTGACCTTTTGCACGATCGTGTTCTCGTCACACGCGCCTCGACCGGCCTGCTGTTGACGTCGGATGCTCTCCTCCGCAGTCACCTGGAGAACGAAAGTAGTGTCCGGTTTATCAATCCGATCGTAGAAAGTCCGCTCGAACCGGCTCACTAGCCGACGCAACGAAATTCGCGGTCCGTCCATGGGCTGTTCCATCGACCTGAAGTGCGCGAAAGGGTATCGGTCGAAGAGCACCACGTGATTTTGTTGACTTAGCTCCCTGCCACGCTTGAATGTCTGGTATCTATGTCTGGCGATGTGCACCCAGCGGCAATCACTCAGTGCGTTTTTCAGCGTAGCGCAGCGTGCTTTGGCGGCCAAGCGGATCAGGAATTGCAGAACGGCCAGCCGTCGGTCGCTCTTGGGAATCCCCATGTATCCCGTGCGGACGGACAGCTTCCACCCCAACCACCGCCGAATGTCCGCCACCGTGGTGGACTTTCCCGATCCGTCGGCGCCGACAAAGGCAATACATCGACCGCTACCTTCTCCCACCCAGGTTCGGGAGTCGTGGGCCGCACGGCGTTTGGCCCGACGCAGCTTCGCCAGCTCCGCATCGGGCATCAAGCGATACGGTGTCAGAGCCCGCTTAATGCGCCGCTGAAACTGACGAAGCTCGCTAGAGGCCAACCGATTGACATCCTCCCGGGCCATCCGGCTGAAGACATCGGACACATCGGAAAAATGACGCTTCACATGGGCGGCAAAAACTTCCTTTCTGATCTGACACGATAGATACTCGAACTCGTTAATCGTGTTTGCGGGAAACGTGGGAACGCCCCGCAGCGGTCTTACCCAAGACCTAATTCCTAAGCGGGATTTGACTAAGGCCCGCAGGATCAGCACCATCAGTTCCAACTCCGGCTGAATCTTCCTGATCGGATACACATCGTCGTCAACGGCCGTCGCCAGGATTTCTTGCTCGATCGGTAGCCGGTAGTTCTTCTCATGTTTCCTGCCAAAAATGAGCTGAAAATGCACGTGCAGATGAAAGAGGTTTCCGGTCACCCAGTCAAACCCCACGTAGTCCTCCATCCCCTGGTGTACCTTATCGGGAGTACCCAGCCGGCGACGCACACCCCACCGGTCCAAGCAGTCCCGAAGGCGAGTGGCATCGCGCGGATCGACCAACAGATCGAAATCCGTCTTCGATGCAAACGAGTCCGCCAAATGCGCGTTGCTTTTCCAATGGCAATATCGTATGCCTTCGTCGTTTAGACGCTGAAAGACCTGGGAGACTTCCAGTTCAGCGCTACATGCCGGTAAGCAGTCATGAACGATCAAGATACTTAGTGTCCAGTTCTGCGGTGTAAGTGACGTTTCGAATGACGTTACAAGGTTTAACGAATCCTTAATCTGCCTCAAGGTACGCATCGGGTAAGCGCGGGTACCGACTCTGTTTCGCGCGACGTCGCCCCTTCAGATTGAGCGGTAGCAGACATGATCGCCCAGACCACGGCGTATGCCTTCACCGGCGCCCTCCATCGATCGGGGCAACGCAACACAGCAGCACGCTGAGCTACTCGAATCACCTTGCTCAGGATCGGATGCGCGTCGCACGGAATGGTGTCATGCAACCGAATAGGGGCATCGCAACGTCTATGCGTTACCCTCAGCACCCCTGTGGCGTCTATAGATCACAAACGTGAAAGAGGTCACATTTGTCTTCCGTGACACGACAAGTGTCCGCTCGTGCCATCGATGGGCCCAACCAGGAGCCGCTCGGTTCATCTCGAATCAAAGCAGTAGAGAAGCCATTACATGCATCGCATTCAGAAAGACGAATCCGATTTCGCCTCACTGCAGGGCGAGAAATGCTTTATTCATCCTTCCGCGATCGTGGAAAGTACGAGAATTGGCAGCGGCACCAACATCTGGGCGTTCGTGCACATTATGTCGGAAGCGATTATCGGCAATAGCTGCAACGTCGGCGATCACGGCTTTGTCGAGACGGGTGCCGTGATCGGGGACAACGTGACAATCAAGAACCATGTTTGCGTGTGGGAAGGAATCACGATCGAGGATGATGTCTTTGTGGGCCCCTACGTAGCCTTCACCAATGACCTGTACCCACGGTCAGCACGGATGCCTGAATTACGAAATCGCCCGGTGCACGAGAAAGAATGGTTACAGAAAACGGTGGTCCAGAGAGGCTGTTCGATCGGCGCGAACGCTACCATTCTGGCAGGAGTGTGTCTGGGACACTACAGCATGATTGCTGCCGGCTCTGTCATAACTCGTGACGTAGAGCCGTTTGCCCTGATGATTGGCAGTCCGGCCAGAAAGGTTGGTTATGTATGTCGCTGTGGAGAGCGTTTCGCACTTCACTCCGACGTCTCGCATTGCACCGCATGTGGAGCTGACCTGACAGCGCAGTTTCAATCGACGGAAAGTGCGAAGTCGTCATAAACGTGGAGCTTAGGGACGTATCGGACTCAGAATCAGTACACAATAACGGTCGTTTGAACATCCTAAAGGTGAAAGGACGTGAGGATGGATAGTTCTTACGAGGAGCAGATCCGCTTGCGACTCAATGATCTGCACGTGATCATCACCGATGCACTCGAGTGTATCGACGAGCATGCGTATGTTGAGGCGGAGGCCGCCCTTGACCACTTGCAGGCCGACATCGGCTGCTTGCGGCAGGATGTCTCTGCACTCGGAGATCCGGACTCGACGACTCGTTAACCGATGGGAAGCCGATCCGGCACACACGCGATACAACGGCGGCTTCCGACCAACGGATTGCTGTGGCTGTCGTCGTCGCGCCGTGAATTGGCAAATTGATGTCGAAGGAAAGGATCGTGTGAATCGTGTCCGAAGCAACTCACGAGTCGGAAGTCGTCCTCACCACTTCAACACAGGCCACCAGTCGACTGCGGCCAGATGTTTCAGAAGAGGTTCCACCGAGTGTCTCTGACCAGAGTTCAACTGACACCCAGACCCGCGCTCCGGTAAGGAGTAGTGGGCGGCATTGCATGGTCGTGCATGCCTATTACCCGCTGGGTGAAACGCGAGTCCAGAGAGAAGCTCAGGCGCTGCTGGACTGCGGCATTGACGTACACGTGATTTGCCTACGGGATCACAATGAGCCCCGCGTTGACTTCGATGACGGCGTCACGATCTCGCGTCTGCCATTGCGTCGACATCGTGGTTGCGGCATGCTCATGCAACTCATGGAATACCTGATCTTCTTCGCACTGGCATCCGTGACTCTCACGGCAATGCATCTGCGCCGCCGTTTCACGACCATTCAGATTCACAATCTGCCCGACTTTCTGGTGTTCTCCGCTCTAATACCGAAGCTTATGGGGATACCGATCATCCTCGACCTGCACGATCTCATGCCGGAATTGCTGGCGGGACGGACGGACCGCTCACTTGACAACTGGCTGGTACGCATCATGCGATTCCAGGAGCAGATCTCGTGCCGATTCGCCGATCACGTTGTGACTGTCACCGACGGCTGGCGCCAAACGCTGATCTCTCGCGGCGTACCGGCACGAAAGGTAAGTGTTGTGATGAACGTTCCTGACGCGCGCGTTTTCCGCCGAGGTCAACGAGCCTCTTGCTTGCCAGAAAACGGCCGGTTGGAGCTGCTTTACCACGGTACATTTACGCACCGCTACGGAGTCGATTTGATCGTCGCTGCGATGGGATTGCTGCGAGACGAACTGCCCAACCTGCATTTAACACTGCTGGGCGACGGAGAACTACGAGATGAACTTGTCAAGCAGGTCAGGGCACTGAGCTTGGAGAAGCGGGTGACCATCAGTGATGGAATGGTCGGCGTCGATGTCCTGACGGAATCTATCCGCCGCGCCGATATCGGTATAGTTCCGAATCGGACGAACATCTTTACGGATGGAATCCTACCGACCAAGTTGCTGGAGTTCGTGGCCATGGAAGTGCCCGTGATCGCCTCACGCACACCGATGGTGGCCAACTACTTCGACGAGGACACGGTCGAGTTTTTCTCGCCGGGCGAGGCGAAAGAACTGGCGGCGCGCATTCGGGCCCTCCACGCCGCTCCCGCACGGCGCCAGGCGCTTGCTGAAAACGCGACGATAATCGCCCAGAGATTTAGCTGGGATGCAACCGCCGCGGGCTATACAGCACTCGTCCGGCGCCTCAGCCCACCGGCACCGAAGGTGGATCGAGCGAGAGCGTATGACATCGTGACGGTGGAGCGTTCGCGTATCGCGGCTAGACCATCGGACAGAGAACTTCCCACCGTAAGAATGCAGACATCCGAATCTGACGAACACCCAGCGTGGGACGAATTCTTAGCCAACATCCCCATGGGCCATCATACCCAGACTAGCCTTTGGTCACAGGTGCGAGCGGCACAAGGCTGGCGTCCGGTGCGTATCGTTGGAGACCGCGCAGGCAAGATCGTCGGGGGGGCTCAGATTCTCTACAAATCCACGCGTCTCGGGAGGCTTGGCTACATCACACGGGGCCCCGTCTTCGCCCCCGGCGAGTCTGCGTGCGCGCCGGACCTACTGGACGAGATTCATGGCGTCCTTTGCTCGCTAAAAATTCGACTGCTCACACTACAACCTCCGGGAACGGAGCCCAGTCGCCCGGCTTACCTCGACAAACGTCGTTTTGTCGAAAGCAACACGGAGATCGCCCCGCGCGCGACATTGCTGATGAACGTGCGTCCCAATCCCGAAGAGATGCTGGCCAGCATCAACCGAAAGACGCGCTACAACATCCGGCTGAGTGGACGCAAGGGTGTGGTCGTACGCGAGGGCAACGCATCCGATCTGTCGACCTACCACGAGCTTCTCACGGCCACGTCGGCTCGTCAGGGCTTCGAGCCCTACCCGCTGGCGTACTTCGAGGCAATGTGGAGAATCCTGCATCCGCGGGGCATCCTGCGGCTGAGTATTGCGGAATTGGACGGCGAGCCCATTGCCGGACAGATTGCGATTCCTTTCGGCACCATGGTCGTCAACAAACTCAGCGTGTGGTCCGGCCGTTTCGGCAATTGTCGTCCCAACGAAGCGATACAGTGGTCCGCGATCGAGTGGGCCCACAACCATGGCTATGACGTGTACGACTTGGAAGGCATCAAACTCTCTGCAGCGCAGGCGTTGCTTGAGGGCCAATCGCTCCCGCCGTCCCTAAGTCAATCCGTCGTGTCGTTCAAGCTCGGTTTCTGCGATAACGTCGTCGTGGGGCCAAGTGCTCAAGTGTTCATTCCCAACCCGATGGTTCGGTGGGGATTCCGTCAACTGTATCCGCGATTGAGAGATCAACGCTGGATGAAATCACTCGCCAAGAGTCTACGCAACCAAGCGCGCGCAAACCGCGGCCGAAATGAAGGAGTTCATGATGATTGACCGCCCCGTTCGGATCCTCAATATCATCGGGTGTGGACGCAGTGGCAGCACGATGCTGCACAATATCCTAGGTCAGATCGATGGCTTCTTTGCCGTCGGCGAGCTTCGGGACGTCTGGGAACGAGGCCTCCTCTGGGATTGGAAGTGTGGTTGCGGAGTACGCTTCGGCGAATGCGACGTTTGGCATCGTGTTTTGGACCACGCCTTTGGTGGCCGCGACAAGCTTGATGCGGAGGAAATGGCACGGTTTACCGAGAGCTTTCGCATACGCGATCTGCCGCTCACTTGGATCCCCCTGCTCCGTCGTCGTAAATTCCGACAACTCGAGCCGTATATGGAGCGCATTCGCGCGATATACGCCAGCATCCATGACGTCACCGGCTGCCGCGTGATTGTCGACTCATCAAAAAACCCTTCTTATGGCCATCTACTCGAACAGATTCCAGGAATCGAGGTCGCCTATATTCACTTCATCCGTGACGCTCCAGCCGTCGCTTATTCATGGACCAAGCGGAAGTTGTTCGAGGCCGGTAAAGCGATGCCGCGAAGGAAAGTAAGCAAGAGTGCTCTTCAATGGAATGCGCGAAATCTGTCTGCTGAACTGTTCTTACCCAAAAGTGCGGACAGGCGAATTGAAATCCGGTACGAAGATTTTATGCTGGATCCTCAGAGTGCAGTTGCCAATATCCTCAAATGGTACGGGGAATCGACAGCATCATTGCCGTTCACCTCGAGCCACGAGGTTACGCTAGAACGAGCGAACCATTCTGTATTTGGAAACGCCGTCCGATTTCAGACAGGTAGTGTCAGCCTGCGTACCGATGATCAATGGCGTAAGAAACTCTCACGTCGTGATGCGCTGGTCGTGAATGCACTCACGTTCCCGCTGCGTGCGCGCTACGGCTACCTATCACGCAAGAACTTTGAATCGAAGACAAAGACCAAATCTCTTCAGGTTGCACAATGAATCAGCTTCGCATCGCCGCTTTGACCAGTCCGTCGTATCGAGGAAAGGCTACCCTTAGAGCTCTCCGACGACGCTCAATACCTCTGGAGGCAGTTGTCCTCGATCGCGGCAAGCTCAGCATGCAGGACAAACTCCGACGCAGCAAGAGCACCTGGCGGCGGAGCGGCTCGGGTGAGACGGTACGACGGATCTGCCGGCGGATTCGACGTGGCCTGACTCGCTCGCCCATCGATACCGAGGGTTTTGCTAAATTCGCCTCCCGGGTCTTCGTTGTGAGCGACGCGAACAACGTCGAGAGTATCCAATACCTCCGCAACCTGGCCCCCGATCTTATCGTGCTCGGCTCGTCGCGGATCCTGAAACCACCGCTCATCGAGATTCCACGAATCGGCATTCTCAATCCTCATCCTGCCCTGCTCCCCGAGTATCGTGGCAGAGATGTCGTCGCTTGGGCAATCGACCAAGGGGGTCCCCTGGGCGTCACGGTGCACTTCGTCGACGTCGGAGTCGATACCGGTCCGATTGCGGCGCGGCGACACTTCGAGGTGCGACGAGGCGATACGTTGCATACGCTCACACGCCGGGCTGACGATGTCGTCGCTGACCTGCTTGCCGAAGTGGTCGAGCGCATTCTGGTGACAGGGCGTGTCCAGACAGAGAAGCAAAGTCGGCAAAAAGGTGCCAACTACACTGATATGCCTCCAGCACGGCTCGCGCAGCTCGAGATGAAGCTCGCCGCCGGATGCATTAGCGGCGACATCGTCCAAGAGCGGGCGCCTCACGACGCGCTACAGTGAGCGATGGGCCAGGCGAACTACCAGTTCGCGCCCGTCAAAATCCGCGTAGGCTAACCGGGCCCGATCGCGCCCCGCCCCCTCGATTCGCCAGGTCTGGCCGTCCTGGACCAGTCTCATTCGTGAACGCTCACGCCACCATCTCGCCACCTCTCCCGGTAGCGTCGCCCAAACACGATCCACTTCGCAACGATTTGCCAGCAGATCCAGAAGGTTTTGGTAGGTGCGTTGCGCCCGTTGTTCCATGATGTAGTCGGGATGAATGTTGACGCTAATCAGACCGTGATGGCTCGTAACGAGGTCGACCTGCTGTGTCCAGACAGCGAGGGAATAGTCGTTCAGGATATTGAATAGCGAGTAATCCTGAGTCATCGACAGTGGCAACTCGACAACGTTGCCGAAAAAGTAAGGCATCACCGTACAGCAACCACCGCGCTGCGGATCCAGATGGGCCACGTTCGGGAAGGACATGTCATACTCAAAAGGCAGCTCGTTCATCCATCGTGAGTTACGGTATAGGACGGGCGAACGAAACCCGCGAGCCTCCCACTCGGTCGCATAATCTCGAATTCGACGAATCCGTCTTGTGAACTCGTCGTGGCTGTCAAACAGGTGGCCGTCGTGATTCAGCCCGTGGACGTTGACTTCGAACTTCCGCTCGCGAATCTCAGCGAGATAGTCGGCGGGAACCACGTAGCGATCCTCGGGGATGACCTGAAAGGACGAGCGAAAGCCCCGCGATTCAGTCACTTGCATCAGGTGACCACAGAAATCGCGTCCGGCGGATGTCTCGACATCGTGCGTAATGATACAGCAAGCCTGATATCCATCCGGCCAAAACCAGATAAAGGGGACGGGCTCGCCAGCCACCAACGACGCCAGCGCGAGCTGGCGCCACATGAGCGAATCGACCGAAAGGTCGACCGGCCATTGAGGAAAGCGGATGCGGTCCCAATCGCGGAGCGCCAGTCGTTGGAGGTGTTTACGAACGGCGACAGGCATCAAGGGTCTGACCGCATAATAGGCCCGGCGGACAGCACCTTGACCCGTTGACGAACGCTGACGCGGCCCAACGTACGATTCGCATCGGAGCGCTCGGCAGACCGCGCCCGGATCAAATGACGACCCACTCGATCGACGTCCGAGGCGTACCGCCGCAGAGACATTGGGAAGGGACACTGACGCCCGATCCAACGGAAACACTCCAACGATCCGACGGACATACGTCGTATCGTCCTCAGCCAGGAGGGACGCTGCTTCAGCGTTTCCGTTGAACGGCAACTGCGCAGCATCTCGGGGACAACGAAAGTACCCCATCAACTCATCGGTCGGTCGCCGATCTATCGTCTGTCCAGAATTCCCGATTCCGTATGAGGCGACCATGCTCGACCTCACTGGCTGTATCGGTATAGCATGGCGCCTAGCGCACGACAGACGACGACGGGAGAATTGCGAATGACCAACGAGGCAACATCCAACGCGCGGGATTCACCGTTGTCCGGTGCTGATTGGCCGACCACGTGTTCCTTGACCACGTCCGTTTCTACGGCGCCCCACTTACTCTTGAAACGCCTTAATCCTTCGTGATGTTTACAGGAGACGCCGAAGTCATAATTTGTACACCCCTGCTCGATCGCCACTTGAATGGAATCGTGAATCAGTAGTTCATTGGGGCGGAATTGAACGGTTTGAGGATGCGAGGCGCCATACTTGTAGACCGTCGTTTCGTTCAGGCACATGAACACTCCGGCGGCGATGACTTTGCCAGACTGCACGACAAGACCCACGTATCCCAAGTTGGCGGCGATGATTCGTCGATAGACTTCTTGAAAGAAGCCCTTGGTTTGAACGGGCACTCCCAGTCTCCGGCGGGTCAACACGTGGAGTCTGAAGAATTCGTCCATGGACTCCGCGTCGAGTCCTCGCTCGAAATGCAGCTTGTTCTTCTTTGCTTTGCGTACGTTCCGTTTGATATTGCTGCAATACTGCCGAGAGACTCCGCCAGACATCTCTACCAGGGGCAATTGCGACCTTACCCACGGCCCCCTTGAAGCAGTCGCCCTCAGCGGCCTGTCCGTTCGTATCTCCGCCGTCCGATACCTCTTGTCGGATTCCAACGCATCGACCAGTTCGTGCGTCGCCGCATCGTCGCTGGCCAAGGCTCGGATGCAATCTGTAAAAGGCAGGGAAATGAGTTTCTTTCGATTCCACAGGTTTCGCGTTTCCAGAAATGGTAGCGCCGCACGGATCTCGCCGTTCTGCTTGATCGCTGGTATCCGGATGCCAAACCTGTAGTACTCGCTGAGGAGCTCGAGCCAGTTTCGATGGTGGAAGATGGACGCCTCGGGGTGTCCGTCAACCAGCTGCTGCCATTCGTGAATCGATAGGTGTGTAAACACGTAGGTGAGTGCTCCCGAATGGAGGACCGAGAAATACCACTCGTAAGAATAGTGGGTCGAAACCGGGTCACAACGGACGCAGTTGGTACGCCCTAGGTGATGGGGGCAACAAGAGGTGTTGGGGGCGCGAGAGAGCAGTGAATTCAGCTAGCCAGCGGCTCAACGCCAAGCTCACCACACACCACTTCAAGAAAACGCGGAGCGGCGAGTGGACGGACCGTCCGCGGGGGGGAAAATGGCGTTGGCAGAACGCGTCAGTTGTTGCCTCGGTTGTTGGGGTTGATCCAGCGTTCCATGGCTTCTCCGTAAGGTATCGTGAGCAGGTCTGGTACGATGCGATCAAAGGTACGTCGCAACCACCAATGCGAATCGGGATTGAGGTAGATGATATCGCCGGGTTTCACGTAGACGTTTTCGGTCCACTCATAGCGAGCGGCAATCAGATCAACCCGGATCAAGAATGGGGGCGACCCGGGGACGCTGCGGTGCACAGTCACTGTGGATGGCGAATCGATCGGGTCGATGTATCCAGCCATAGAGACCGCAGTCACGACATCAACATCGCGGTCTTTGGGCAAAAGGAATGCATTTCCCAGGCGTCGATCTTCGTCAGAGACTCTGAAGTTCACGACATTCGTACGATTCAGCGGCCCCACAACAAAGAAGACCTCATCGGGCTGACGTGGAACGACTACCACGTCGCCGGGATTGAGGCGCACGTCCTCAGTGGTCAGCTCGTTCTGTGGGATAACTTGATTCCCAACGACGATCGATGGTGGCAGTCCACGTAAAGGAATCCGTTGGACCACTGTCGTATCGCCGCTGGGGCCAACAAATTTGCCAACCTCTTCGATCGGGCAGCCAAGGGCTTGCGGAGGAGGAGGAATCGATTCGTATTCTAAATCGCCTTCCATCTCCATCGAGGCGAATCGCCGTGTCAACTCCTCAGGCGACATCCGCCTATGCACCTCAACCACTTCTTCAGCGAACAGCGTCAGACCGCCGGCCAGTGCCAACGCGTGTGCTAGATCGTTTTGGTAACGAGGTACCGGATAGACCCCTGGATTCGCCACTTCGCCAGTAATGACAATGTCAAAGGTTGCTTTATCACCCAGCGTAACACCGACCTGGGGGTTCCTGACGCCAGCTTTGCTATACGCCTTCTCAATCGCCCGTTGCGCGTCTGCGACATTCATTTTGTCCACCGAAATGGGACCGACCACCGGTAGCCGAACGGTACCGTCCGCCATGATCCTGGCAGAAATCGTGCGTGCGACTCCACGTTCAGCTAGCCCCATCACCGTGACTGCAATCGTGTCATTGGTACCTAGTAGGTAGTCTTCGGGCACGGGCACAGAAAGCGCAGCGAGGTTGACTCTTTGCAGGCCACCTCGCTCGGGCATCCGATATTCGGGCGGTAATTCGGATGCGGGTACGGCGGGCGAGTGAAGTGGAACATAGGGAAATGATCCACCGACAGGATGAGGCGTGTTACATCCGAGCGCCTGCAGGAGAATTAGCATGCCAAGAAGCGGCGCTCCGCGCCACTGCCGAGCGCTGTCATGCGGCGACTGCATGATACTGTCGATGGGTGCAAGCGTTTCTGTGCGCGTGCATTCCCACTCGCGGTTCATTCCATTGTCGGCTGTGGGTGCCGACGCGTTGACATCCATGTCGTTCACCTTTTGCTATCAGTAGTGGCGGTTCGCCTTAACAGTTATTCGGGCTGTTAGGTCGATCAGCTGCAGTAGGTGTTGTCTGGCCCGTAGGACGCATACGACCGGAAATATCGTTAGCACCCGTGAGACCGCTCCGATTCGGAGAGCTGCGATGACTGACACCCGGCCCAGTAGCCTCCCTGATCCGATCGCCGAGCAGCCCTCAGAACCCGATCCAACATTTCCAATCGGGCAATCAGATCCGGATGGAGCGAGATGGGCGACGATTTCGATTCCTCCGGACACGGAGTCCGCTCCACATTTTCGGTTGGGGCGTTTTCGCGCGAGCTCGTACCCATTGTTTGACCTTTCGCTGAAATCTGCGCGGTGCTCAACCCATGCGGCTTCGTGCATCAGCACACCACGGACAAGTGGTTCAGTCGGAGGTGGAGGAATGTGGTTTCGATGCCAATCTGGCCGTCGCTTTCGTTCCCGACATATCACTTGCGGGTACGACCACGCCAGAGAGTCTCCGACGGCTGCCACCGTGGGTTGTTTCTATCGTTTCCGAATCGCTACCATCAGCGAATACGGTGGGCCGCCCAATCGAATAGTAGGTGAATCGCTCGTTTTTCATCTGCTCCAAGTCAAACAGATTTCGCCCGTCAAATACGACTGGGTCGGCCATCAGCTGACGCATCAGCGCAAAATTGGGGGTACGGAACTCACCCCATTCAGTCAGAATCGCCAGCGCATCGGCATCGCGCAGCATGCCGATGGGGTCGCGCGAATAGTCAACTCGCTCAGCATAATGGGCGCGTACGTTGTCCATTGCGACGGGATCGTGCACACACACCTTGGCGCCAAGCTGCAAGAGCCGGTCGATCAGAATCAAGGACGGCGCCTCGCGAATGTCGTCAGTACGTGGTTTAAAAGCGAGTCCCCAAATGGCGATTCGTGTCTGAGGTAGGCGTTGCCGAAAGTGCTGTTCGATTTTATTGGCGAGCACAAGCTTCTGCTGCTGATTCACCCAATCGACGGCATCAAGTAAGCGCGGTTCGATATCTGCATCCTCAAACGTGCTGACCATCGCACGTACATCTTTCGGAAAACAGCTGCCACCATAGCCGACACCGGGAAACATGAACGCGAAGCCAATCCGTCGATCGTGACCAATGCCGCGACGCACGTCGTTGATGTCGCCACCACACCGTTCGCAAAGGTTCGCCATCTGGTTGATAAAGCTGATCTTGGTAGCCAACATCGCGTTGGCGACGTACTTGGTCAACTCAGCGCTCTCCGGGGACATCACGAGGAACGGATTGTCGGTCCTCAAAAACGGAGAATAGAGCAGGCGCAAAACGTCGGCGACCTCAGGCTGACGCACCCCCACGACCACACGGTCGGGCTTCGCGAAGTCCTCTAGTGCAGAGCCTTCCTTGAGGAATTCCGGATTGCTGGCAACACGGCATGTCCTGCCCGTCAGCTCCTGTAAACGCTGAGTCAACTTGGCATTCGTGCCGACGGGAACCGTGCTCTTGATGACCACGGTAGCATCCGGCGTCAGGTGATCTGCGATCGCATCCGCAACCTTCCACATCGCCGTAAGATCAGCTGACCCATCATCACTTTGCGGTGTGCCCACCGCGAGATAAACTATGTCTGCATTGCGAACGGCGGATGCAACCTCCGTGGTGAAATCGAGGCGCCCCGCCTCCAGGTTCCGCTTCACGAGTTCAGCGAGACCCGGCTCATAAATCGGCACCTGCCCGCAGTTGAGCGATCTGATTTTCTCTTCATCGATGTCAACACCCGTAACATGGTTCCCACTATCGGCGAAACATGTACCAGTTACCAAGCCGACATAGCCCGTGCCAATGACGGTAATTCTCATGCTGAAGAGCCCCTCTACGTAATGCATCGCCAGAGATCATAGCGCGACACAACAATCGGGGACGTCGTGCCACGACCTGTTCAGGCTATCGCTCCGAGCGGGGCCGACAATGGTCGCTGTAGGTGTGCTGAAGGTAAGGGACGATGTGATGTCAACGCGAAGTCTTCATTCCGCGCGTCAGAAGGACGCAAGATAAGGGTGACCGAGTCAGCGAAGATCTCACTCGGCCACCCAGCCGGGGTAATCGGCGACATTTCTATTACGTGAGGTCGTGTCCCAGAGCGGATTCAAACAGCAAGGGCAGATCTATAGCCGCATCATTGTCATTCGTCTCGGCTAACCGCTCAGCGTCTTCGCGATGCTCAATGAGTTGTGAGAACAGCAGATCAGCGGTCTCGGGTTCGAGCATGAACATCTGCCGGATAGCGTTCAGATGCCACTTGTTTTTGCTGCTCGAATCCTCCGTCCCCTTTCGCAACAATTCCGGGTTCGACGAGTCGTTCACGATACCTGCCGGGTCGTCGATGGCCGCATCAACCGCTGCCGCGGGAATCCGCGCCGGTACAGCCGCCATCGGACCCGAAGTGGACATGGTGTACTCCACATGCAAGAGCGGAGCCGCGGCTTGGATGCCATTAAAGGCCTCCGCCACTCGAGTGCCGGTGCCGGTGACAATAATCGCCAATGAGTTGCCACTGAACCAACCGGGGCGCGAGACAACCTCCTGAATGACCGGCGCGATGTCGGGCGTCTGCTGGTCGGGTCCCGCCTCTCCCACCGTCAACCAAGGCGCGGGCGTCCAATTGACCGAAGCGGTCGTTTTGGGTCGAGACGAGATATCCGTCGACGAATCGACAAAGGTCGTGGCGTTGTCCGTGGCTTCGGCGGCAATGTCCAGCGAAGTTGCCATGGAATCTACTTCATCCACTTGGAATTGGATCGAGGCATTGACGATTATGGCCCCAGCGGGAATCGTCAGCCCGTTGAACCGCATACCCACCGTTTGATTGCTACCAGCCGTTGTCAACTCGAGGTCACCGCTATTGAGGCTGACATTGCCCGCCGCTGATTCTTCGGCATCGTCGGAGCTGGCCGCCACGCGAACATCCAGCGTGACGATCGGCGCGGTCACATCCACATCGACAGTGGCCGTACTCGTCTCACCGTCCACATCGCTGATTGTGTAGGTGTAGCTGTCGAGCCCACTGAAATCTACATTTGGCGTGTACGTCGCGGTACCCGCCACGGCGTCAAAGGTGACCGTGCCATTGGCACCTTGAGTGACGGCGCTGATTTGAGTTGGCTCATCGCCAAGGTCGTCGTTCGGCAGCACGAACGTCGTGACGGAGGTATTCGGAACAGCGGTCGCGGTATCGTTAACGGCCACCGGTGTGTCGTTGACCGGAGTGATGGTGATATCCACGGTGGCCGTACTCGTCTCACCATCCAGGTCGGTGATCGTGTAGGTATAGCTGTCGGCACCGTGGAAGTTTGAATTGGGGGTGTAAGTGGCGGTGGAGGCATCAAAGGTCACCGCTCCGTTCGTCCCCTGAGTCACCGCCGTGATCTGGGTGGGAGGATTCCCCAGATCGTCGTTGACGAGGACCGTTGTAGTCACGGCCACATCCTCCGCTGTCGCCGCCGTATCGTTGCGGGCCAGCGGCGTCAGATTGGGACCGGTCACGGTCATATTCACGGTCGCCGTGCTCATCTCGCCATCCGCATCGGTGATCGTATAGGTGTAGCTGTCGGGTCCGGAGAAACCGAGATTTGGCGTATAGGTCGTGCTACCGG
>CAJHYQ010000983.1_pt1 | contig 16336 bp, 18 predicted proteins | sample 9198721 | NCBI WGS metagenome assembly CAJHYQ01 (sample SAMEA7708357, study PRJEB35096) | sediment metagenome | biome: marine neritic benthic zone biome [ENVO:01000025]; feature: sediment [ENVO:00002007]; material: shallow marine sediment [ENVO:03000034] sea grass bed [ENVO_01000059] ... | reverse complement strand
CGAACTTCAATCAACTCATCGGCGTCGATTGAGAACGACGAACATGCTCGAGCGCACCAACCAAGAAATCAAACGGCGCACTCGTGTCGCTACGTTGTTCCCGAACGAGGCATCCTTGTTGCGCTTGGTCAGCGCGATCCTGAGTGAAATCAGCGATGACTGGGAAACCGGCAAGACTTACCTGACGATGCCAAAGAATGCGGTAGCGAACGGAACACAGAGAGAGGCTAGCGGGGTTCCAAGGGGGCGGCAATGAGCCCCCTGGTCTGCGTGAACGCAAAGAAAACAGGCGGCGCAGCCGCTCAACTAAGTTCCTAACCACAGAGAGGAAGATCAACAGAATTTACAGAACAAGGGTTGCTCGATCGGGATGTGCCGTTCAGCACGATTGGCGGGCCGCAGCTACCCGTCATGTGACCCGTCGGCCAATTTCGAAAACCGGTCAAGTTACGGCACCGTTGGACTGAAGAAAGCTCGGTCTTCGGCATCCAGCAGATACGAAGCAGCACGTCAAAATCTTCGCGTGCCCTTAGTTCCCGAAGAAATCCAAAACGTTACTGAGGGTACTTGTCTCGGTTTTGTAGATTTCTGTGTACATGCACCGCGTGCAGGTGACGGTAGCGAACTTCTTATTTTGGATATTGAAGAACTTGGACGCCCCTCCGCCGGTTGCAGCAAACTGACCAGCTTCAAATTCTTGGTTTCCGCATTTCGGGCATTGCCAGTTATTGTGTTGCATGTCTTTCCTGATTTGGTGCGAGGAATGAATCTGGCGCGACGAAGCGACTTACGGACACCGTGTCCGCTTTGAGCTTGGATTCTCGCTACACGACCGATCCGCGTCAAAATTCGGTCCATTTACGGTGTTTCCCATCAATCATTTCGGGACGGCCGTGCCAATTGCGCTCCGCGTTCATGCCGCTGGCCGGGCGTGATCCGAATAGCGTTACCACAACTCGAAGTTGACCGAGCGCGGCACGGCGAAGAACGTTGCAAGAGCATACATACCAGCGGCCAAAGCGATGGCAGCACCAGAAACAGCCTCTGGTACCCGCACTACGTCATCACTGTCGACGCTTCGGAGGCTCTTCCACTGGAAAAAGGCGCCGACGGCAGCTGCAAAGAAGCCGAAGTTTGCTAACCAGCATGTGTTCAGAGCGACCTTCATGCGAAGTTCAGGCACCGGATGCCAGAAAGAAAGACCGGTGTAGAGAACGTTAATGATGAAGTATGGAGCGATCAACAGAACAACAATACGACGTCCGATACTATCATCCGCCGACGATGCGATAGCGCGTGTCCCTCGCGAAAGCCAGTAAATTGCCCAGGCATAGCCCACTGTTCCTATGAGAAGGATCGGAAGTCGTATGGACCACGATCCGCCCAGCATCATGATTATCTTAGCCCAGTCGCCATGGGAATTGGGGCCAGCAGTGATCGGATCAACGCAAAGATAACCGAATCCAATAAACCAGGAGAATCCAGCAACATAGTACGCGCATGTTCTTGTAAACCAATTCGATGTTCGCACGAAAAGAAATGCTGCTGCAAAACCCATAAGAATATTCACTACCGCTGCGCTGCCTTGCATCACGGCCTTTTGCCACGAGTCTGGCACCGAGACGCTGGTCACGGCCCACAGGCAAAAGCTGACAATCTTCCTGCCGAACGCCAGCCCAAATACCATGTGAGTAAGCTCGTGCGCGAGCAGGCACAATGGAAACGCCGCGATGGCGAGCGCAACAACGTTTATGAGTGATTTCATATAAGCGTGAGCCGTCAATACCCGGCGGCGACAAGAGATTGTCCATTCGAGAAACGCCCGACTTCGCCGCTAGGAATTGTTATTCGGGACCGCCGCAAATTAGGTCGATTCTCGGCACGAATCAAAATCAAACTCGCCAACTCGCCTCCGACGAGTTCTTGGCACGTGCTCTCACTTTGATCACGGTACGAAAGCCTTCACTCGTATCCGATCTGACTCAGCGAAGACTGCTTCGACCGCCGCCGCGATCTCGGCCTCCATCGGTATAGCGGCGGCTGCGTACTGGCCTTCCTGCAATGCAAGAACCAGGTCACCAGAATCGAAGTCGCCGTCACGGTTCCAGTCGCCTTCCTCCCACGTCGAATTCAGGGATACATCGTCCTCGTATTCGCCTGCTTTGAACACTTCAACGAGATCGCTTGAACTGAAGAGCCCGTCGCTGTTCACATCTCCAATGGGTGTTGGTTCCACTTGCTCACGAAAGTTCAACGTGCTGCCGTCCAGCCAAATTCGCGGATCGACTCTGTAAACAAAGTCCAAGTGTCCGTCGCTGTTGAGGTCGCCGACATCAGTCACCGTCTCACGCGGGACGGATACGGATACATTGCCGCGCAATCCGCCATTGCCTTCTGTGTATACCCATTCAACTGAAGAGGCGACTCGGAAGGTTACAGCTTCCAGGTCGCCATCTTGATCGACATCCTTCAGAAACAAGAGGGCATCACCGCCGCCCAGGTGGTAACCGCGGCCACCAAATTGCTCTCCATCATTTCCGAACCATTCATAGGTAGACCACGACCACTGATAGCCGCGGATGATGTCTTCATAACCATTTCCATCGACATCAGCCACGCCACGTATCCACACACCGAATCCAGGAAATGGGTCCAACGCGAGTTCTGTCTCAAAGCTGCCATCGCCGAGATTGCGATGGAGCCAGAACTCTCCGTCTCCGGTTTCCACCAACTTGTCGAGCAGGCCATCCTTGTCAAAGTCAGCAGCGGCGGCGAAGGGGCCGTCGACTGATGATTGCAGAGTGAATGTTCCGCCCCCTTCATTGACGAATAACGACGCGTTCTCTCGTCCCCATGCAATGATGTCCAAGTCGCCATCGAAGTCGTTATCGGTGAGTCGCACGGCATCAAGTGGATTCCCAGTACTGTTCCAAGAGCGTGCCGTGCTAAGACTTCCATTGGCGTTTTCGTACCAGTCTCCGGTTGACGTAATCACGTCTGCGTCGGAATCTCCATCCAGATCCGCAACCTGGAACTTGGCATTAGCGTCGGAAGCAAACGTGTGTTCGGTAAAGTCACCCTGCCCGTTCGTGTTCTCATACCAAGCGTGAGCCCGCACAGCGTCAAGGTCGCCATCCGTATCGAGATCAACCAACTTGGTGAGTAGATGACGTGCTTCCAGCTGTTCGCCTATCGGACCACACCCCACTTTGGACGATTTGCCACGAACCACGGTTTCCTCCTTCGCTTCAGGGTCGCCGCACATCAGCGTCTCGTCATTCTACGACAGTCACTGCAATAGACCTATTACTCAGCGATAGCACATAGGAGGCATTGGCTTGAACGGACTTGGGACTGACACTCAAGAATCGTTCGGTTGATGACGTAAATCATGGCCAATCCTGGCATTCAGCGAATTGAGCGTCGCTCCCGACGGGTATTCGGGACGACCTGGCAGCGACGAAGAACGTATCTCAGATTGCTGTGCGGCGGCCCATCGTCTGCCGTCGCGAGCCGTTTCTAAATGGGTCATTCGCTGATGCAAATCAAAAATCAAACACGACTTCGACGACTTCTTGAAACACTCGCGATGCCAATCAAGGCAGCCACGAGCACGGCAAATGACGTTGGCTCCGGGACAGCATTCATCTCTGGACGCGGTCCTTGCTCGTAGCCGCCGTCTTCGAAGGCTACGACTAGGTCGCTGGTGCCAAAGCGGCCATCAGCATTCCAATCGCCTTCGGACCATTTTGCCTCGCTGTCCTGTTCGTACTTGCCAGCTTCGAACACCGTGACCAGATCGCTACAATACCGGAATCGACCAAGCCTTAGGCCATACAACCAACGTGCCGCAACCAAACGACATTGAACGAGTCAGGTCCCGATACAGGCGCTTTGCTGAGGAGGAATGTAAAGGGTACTCGGAGCGCTATTATCATCTAGCTCGCGAGATAGCGAATGATGATTGGCTTGTTCACTATATCGCTGGGATGCCGGTTTGCCAGCCAAACCTCTTCTTCGCGTCACTCCAGTTTCTTACCGGTCCTGACGAAATGCCGCGATCCAGCGCGATGGCGCGTTCGCTGGTCAAGTCGAGAATCCAAGATGTAACACGGCTGATGCAGTCGCGTCGCACCCAGACGAATGAACCGGGCCGATGCGCCACGATCCTGCCGGCATTGCCTAAGGGACCGTTGGCCTTACTCGAAGTTGGCGCGAGTGCGGGCTTATGTCTGTTACTAGACAGATACCAGTATGAATATGACGACCTGCGTTTGGGGCCGGAGTCCTCCGTTCGAATACAGTGTGTCGCGACAGGATCGCCGCCGTTGCCCGAGGCTGTTCCTCACGTCGTATGGCGGAGCGGGCTGGACATCAATCCTCTTGATGTCCATGACGACGACGATGCCAAGTGGTTGTTGTCGTTAGTGTGGCCAGAACACATTGAACGGCGGGAACGACTTTCGTCAGCAATTGACCTCGCGCGGTTGGGCGAGGCGTGTGTTCGTCGCGGAGATCTTATATCGGACCTGCCTGCTTTGCTCGCCGAAGTTCCACCCGAAGCGTCGCTCGTCATATTCCATTCTGCTGTGCTCGTCTACGTTGACGAGGAGGGTCGCCGACGCTTCGCAGACGTCCTGGCAGAAGCATCGCTTCAACGCGACATCGTGTGGATCTCAAACGAATCCGCAACGGTCGTTCCCGAAATCACCGCGCTCGCTCCGCCCGTGAGGCCATTCCAGAAATTGTTGGGGCGGACCCACTTCACAGGTGGGCAGAGGCGTGACGAGTGCCTTGCAATTGCGCATCCGCACGGTGCTGAATTGCACTGGTTAGACAGCTGAGGCGCAGTTGACAATCCAGCCGAATCTGTGGCGGCTTCATCGCCCAAAGCGCGTAAAGAGCAGATGCTCGCACGAGTGCTTAATTCCTTCGATTGTTGGGGTAAATTCTACCGGATTCTGGCAGCTGTCTGAACGATCGATCCGACGGGTAATTGACGCACGCGGACGTGCGTCAGAAAACGTGGAATCAATAGAGCTGATGGGGATCGAACAGGACACACTTGCTAGGAGCCTTCGACACGCGAAGTCCCCCCGGCGCTGGCCGATTCGGTATCGTTAGTGCCGCTGTCCGGCTACAGCGGCGCCAAGGTAGTTCGGATTGTCGAACCGACGAGTAGCAGGGATCTTGTTCAGGTATCTAGAGGCATTGTTGTACGATTCAACCGCACTCACGCCAGTCACCGACGGAGTTGGCAGCGGTGCGTGAACCGGCGCGACCGCTACGCTCATCTGCCTTGGCACGACGACCACGACGGTGCGTTGCCGTGCCTCGATCCTTTCGCGCCTTTCGCGTTCAGGCAACACGCGTTGGTAGTAGTTGTTTCCGTAAATGTTCCGTCGTGTCAGATTCAGATACGGACTCAGATTGGGATTTACAAGGAAGTACTTGTCAAAAATATAGTCGCGGATTCGAGTGGGCGGACGATGATAGTTCTGCACATGGCGCACGTAATGGCTTGTGTAGTCACACGTCTTGGGAGGCAAGGGTTGGAGAACCGATCCGTGGCTAGTCCAAGTCGGATTGAGCACAGTTTGGCTACTGCAGAACAATGGCTGCTCGCCACTAGCGCTACTTGCCAGGATCGTGGCCACGGCAGCGACACACAAACAGGAACGACAAATGCGCATTATTATCCCCTCTCGCTTGCGGAGCAGCTCTACCGCCGGTGTTGTGACGACGGTCAGAGCATGCAGATCAACTAAGAACCATCCATGTGCCGTAAGCTCAATGCACACGTCCAAGGCAGGCGGCAGGATCGCTACGGAATCTACGGAGATCGGTGTGCTGAACTGGGATTACACCCCAGCCACGTGCGGCCGGAGTCGCACGTCCGATAGTTCAAAACGCTGAAATCGACCGGCGCGCTCGGTATTTTTTTGAAAAGGCGAAGGGTCGGATAGATTCCAGAGATGTGGTGTGTTGCCAAAAACTCCCTAACACCAACCACTTGCGGCTGAAAACGCAGGGCTAGAATCACGTTTCGGTGTCAGCGCCCCGGACTTCAGATGATCTCCTATCGATCCGCCCGCGAATGCATGAGCGAACTCTGCAACGGTTCGATTGTTCGGGCGCAAATGCCGTCGGCTGTTACCCCACCTGGCGTCCCAGAACTGCCGGCGCGACCCTTTCTCGAGATGATTTCACAGCGTCGAAGATACTCAGCCTCGAGCCACTCTCGCATTCGTCCTTCGAGTTCGGTCAAACGCGACGGGTAATGGATGGAACACGCAACGCCGTTTGCCTCAATCTACGCGATCGGAAAGGAGACCGGTCTCGAAAACTTCTTGCTGCTAGCATTGATTGATTGCTGCCCCACGACGTGGATCACCGATATCTGAAAGGTACCCGTCCTGCCTAAAGGAGACGTCTTATGTTCTGCAGCGAGTGCGGATGCGGAGTGAATGGGAAGTTCTGCTCGAATTGTGGAACTCGCGTGCAACTCGGCGCGGAAGCGGATTGCGATGCGTTCGACTGGCGTCAGTCTTGCGACTTTGAGCGGATCACGCGTGTCGCCGAAGTCCATCAACGCGTGGAGCAGGCGAAATCGGCCTCGGACGCGGTCTCTGGTTCTCTCATGCTAGGCTTGATCGACGCCGCGGCCTCGCCGCTGATGGGTGGGATCTCAAGCCTGGCGATCGCCAAAGCCACACAGCCTATCACCGCGAAACTCGGCTTTAAAACGGGGAAAGAGCGCCGGGAGTTCGTGACGCTGCCGCCCGGGGAGGTGCTGGCCAACCTCGCGGTGACGCTGGCGTCGATCGAGCACTCGATCACGAGCGTCACGTTTGGTGATAACCACTGCCACATTCAGGCAACCCTTCCTCCCGACCTCCGCGCGATGGAAGCGCGTCTTATGGTGAACATTGAACGCGCCGAACAGGGCGCATGGATCGCCGCAACCGCGATAGTCGAAGGTCAATGGTACGATTGGGGGAAGTGCCGATCACGGCTGGATCGATTGTTCACCGGCTTGCGAGCTGCATAGTCTCATCCCAGACGGACGCGCGAAGCGAGACCAGCGTCCTTGTTGAGTCCGAGACTGTTCCACGAAGAGGCATTGATGGCTTCTGAGCGAAAGGAATCCACGAAACCAGAGCACGGACGATGACAGCCAGGCACCATGTGTTGAAGTGTGTCAATCTCGGCTCTTTTAAAACCTACGCCGTCGACTCGCAGCTTGCGAAGTCCGTTAAGCGTGGAAACGGTTCGATCAGATCGGCCCTGTTGACTAGCGTCACGGTTCGCCACCAACGGATTGTTCATTTGGCGTTTACAGGCCATCGGATCGGCTTGAGCGCCACGATGCAAAGCTGTTTGACAGTTTGTCGCGCTCGCCCGTCGAACCGAGTATCACATCCATTCCGCCGTCGTACGGATGGAGTAGCCATGAGTCCACGGGATCGAGGACCATGACGTTCCAGATGCGGTCATTGGCTACCAACCGTATAACTTTGTCGAGTGCGTTGGGTCTCCAGGTGATAGGCGAGCGAAAAATGTGCCAGTAGTAAGGGTCGGAATTGCTCTCGATCTCGTGCATCGCGACGGTCCGCCAATGTTCTGCGAGCAAACCCAGTTCACAAACTTCGACATCGGGCGATCCTGGCGTGGCGGATGCCGACCCATTCGTTGTGAGTAAGTCGAGTTGAGAACCATCGTTTGTCAGTTCGGCGATTATGGTGTTGTGCCGTTCAAGTAACGTTTCCCACTCGGACTCAGACTCGGCATAGCGTTTTGAATCGGGCAGCGAGTGAAAGCGAACCCAGCGATCCCGGAAAACATCGCGAAAGCAATGTGCAATCGGCGAAGTGGCGCCAAGTCGTTGCGTCCAGAAATCGTCAAGCATTGAGAACCCATAAGTCCTGTTGAAGCACCGCCAGCGTTGACTGACCGCTAACAACGCTGTCATGTCTGCTCTTTCTACGGCGGTAAACTATGAGGATTGTAGTTTAAGCAATCAGTAGCTTGAATTGGGGTCGACCGATGGACAGTGAAAAAGAAATGCTCGCGGCGGCGCTTAAGAATGTTCAAGAGCCATGCCATTTGTATACGAACTGGCTGGCTGTGAATGGACGGTCGGTGGAAGCAGAGTTATGGCGCCGACCTCAATCTCATCTTGAATGGTTTCGTACCAGCGTCAGCTACACATGTTCCTTTTATGGTGCGTTTTTCGACCCTGAGATAGAAAAGATCAATTGGGACAAGCCAATTCAGCAGTGGATGAAACCGGTCAAGCGTGTATTTGCCGAGGACGAAGGAGATGAAGACGAGGACATCCCGTGGATCGCTCTCCTTTACTACGATGACGGTCTGCCATCTCCATTCATGTTTGTTGAGGCCTTCGCGGATTACGCAGGATGGATGGGACAATCTCAACGATTTGAGTCACTCAAGGATGCGGTTTCCTATCTTAGCGATAAACATCTGAAGAGGTTCAGCCTGCAATGACCGCAGAGGATCCCACGATCTGACTCATCAACAGGGTCGATATTCGACGCGACTCAGAAATCAAACGCGGCGTCGACGAGTTCTTAAGACGGTCGTGAGTCCAATCAAGCCAGTGACAAGCGTTGCAAGCGACGTCGGCTCAGGCACCGCATTCGCCCCCATACGTGGTCCCTGCTCATAGCCGCCGTCCTGAAAGGCAAGAACTAAGTCCCCGGACGTGAAGTCAGCGTCACCATCCCAATCGCCTTCAGCCCAGCTGGAATTATTTTCAGTTGCGTCTTCGTATTCGCCCGCGGTGAAAACCGCCACGAGATCACCGCTGTTGAATTCGCCGTCGAGGTTGGAATCGCCGAGATAGGTGTTCAGCAGGGTCTCCACGACGTTTCGCAAGTCGAAGTGGTCGACCTCACCCGAAAGGTCCACATCAAAGACCGAGTCACTTGTTCGTTCGCGGATACCTGCTGCCAGCAAATCGATGTCCATTACATCAACCTCGCCGTCAGAATTAAAGTCGCCGCTCGTTGTCGCGACGGTCAACATCCGGACGATTCCGGGTTCGAGATTGTCTGGCTGCCAAAAGGCGATTACAGGCTCGTCGTTGGTTGGATTGAAGCGCAACACCACCAAACCGTTGTAAAGGTCCTCGTCCGATTCAAGTAGCCTTTCAGTCCTCCAGCCGTCAGCATGGAGTGTCGCATAGTTGATGACGCGACGATCACCGTACGCGATATGGACTTTGTCGGCCGAATCGACGGCGACCGAAGTCTGCTTCCTTCCGCCAGAAAATCCCAGGTCGACATTGTTGAGCACCCCGACTTCAGAGATCACCCAAGCACCGTTTTCCAGTACACCGTGGCGGACGGATGCCAGGCGGGAATCGTCCGAGCTGATGTCAAGCCATGCGGCGTGAGCTCGGCCCCGACGATCATAGGCCAGCGTGGGAAATCTCCCTCGAATACCTCCCGTTACAACGGTCTCGATCTGCCAGCTGTTATCGGCACGAAATGCATGTTTAAGATCGCCCGCCGCCGTCCAATCTTCTGCTGCCGTGAACAACACGTGAGGCTCGTTCTGGACGTCGAACGCGAGTGACGTGTTAAAGCCGTACATGAATGAGCCGCTTCCTTCCACCGTTTCCTGTTCCCACCCTGTCTCGTTTAGTGCTGCAACAGAAAGGCTAGTCGTTGCTCCGAAGCCTGACGGATCGACACTCGATTGAAACAATACACCATTCGAGTCGAAGGCTAGCGAATTGTCCCAGCCATCGTGACTACCCGACGTCTGTATGTATTCCCGTCGCGTGTTTCCTGCGACGTCGATTGAGACCGATGCGGCATCTTCAGCATCATGATCGTGCCAGGCCAGGTGCGCGGTTCCATCGAGACCTACTCGAAGGTCTCCAGGTCCGTAGAAGTGGCCTTCCTGGACGATATCTGGCCGCCATGGTCCGGCGGGCGAATCCGAAACGGCATACCACACCACGCCGTTGACAGCTTCTGTCATGCCCATCAGATGCAGACGACCGGCCGTATCGAAATCAAAGGACGGTTTCGTGCCCACGCCCGCGTCGCGAACCGCCCAGCCCGGTGAGACCAACTCGTCTTGAGCGAAACACACCGCCCAAAGACACACCCAGATTAAGGCGCTTGGGAAAACGAAGTGCATTGCTTTCATGGAGAACGTCTCGCGCGACGAAAACGGGATTTCGAACAATTGCCATTATGGCTCTTCGGATCGGAGTTGAGATCATCAATCGCTTGAAAAGTTGGCGGTTCAGAAGTCTCAAATCGAACGTGTGATCCAACTACCTTCGTCGCAAAGACTTCGATGCCGATCCGAAACCGGGAACACGTGGTATCGGACACGTCTCGACGATAAGCGTTTTATCGCGTCGTGGAATCGTTTCTTTGCGCGGGATACCTCGTGACCTGTAACCCTTGAATTCGTTTCTTTAAGGGTCGTTTCTCATCATATCTCAAGAACTACGACAGCGTTGACGAGTAATTGACATGCGCTTTGGCTATGCTGACGTAGGATCTACGCTCTCTCCGTTGCTTGTATGGCGAAACGATTGTCGGTTACCCTGGACAGAGCCTGCTGAACGCTCCCTACCTGGCCGACCCAACAGAATCAGACGACGAGTCTATGGGCACTTCAATGTGCAGCGTATTCGTCCCTTCATCAAAGTCGATTTTGCTCGGCGTCCCAATCGCATCGCGGATTCCTTGAAGAATCCTCGCTTGCGCCGCTTCGTCGTATTCTGCAGTCGCCAATCGCAACGCCTCTGCGGCGGAACCTGACTTGCCCTGGTAGCGTCCTCCGCGAGGGATGTTGCGAACAAATGCGCGCCAGCACTTTCTTCTAGAATCGTAGTACAATTCGCATCTGACTGAGCCAATTGTCATATTGTGACGTCGTACAACTTCCAATACGTCATCCGTATTCGCCAAATCCAACTCCAGATTCTCAAGACTCGCCTTCTGTTGCTCGTACTGCCGAATGCGGCTCTGCATCTTGGAATACGCATTCAAGAACATCTGATGTTCGTCTCGCTGCAACCACCATCCTAAGGATAGGGCAACAACAAGTGTGACAAGCAACACTTCTCGAATTGTGAAGTTGTGCAACAGCTTCTTCATGGTCACTCCACGATTCGTGCGGGCTCCACATTGATCTTGAGGATTATTAAGTCGTTCTTGCCTGCGGCACACCCCCAGATGCGGCCAAGCATCGACGGCAATCCAGATCCTCGGGCTAGCTCAACCCTTGTTCCGATAGGAGCACATCAGTCGACTGAGCCCACCGCGTGGCACTCCGACTTGCAAGTCGGTTGTAGAGATAATCGTTGATACGGGCGCGTCATCAATGACTCTACGACCGTGTCTGCAATTCCTGGCATTGTAAAGAACTTTTGGCCCCACAGAGCGTCGTTTCTTGCGACACATCGGTAGCAGGCACCAAAGGGTGGGTACCGCGACATTTCAACTCTCTCGAGTTGACGGTCAAACTCTCAAGCTCGAGTGGCGCGGAGTGCCGAATCGGATACGAAGGGGCTTGGAAAAGTTCGGGCATTCGTCGGGAGGGCGAGGCTCCTGCCGAGCCGAGAACTCGTCGACGACATCGGGCGACAATCCGTTGCGAGATGACTGACAAACGACCCCAACGAACACATCCGGCTCATGGCATTCTCGTGATCGATGGTCAGCCGACGATCATCTTCGACACGGTCTGTACCAAGGATCGAGAGCCTTGGCTGCCGTGCGAAAACGTACATCAAACACTTCGCGAGATCTGGCAAGAGGCCACGGCATGGCGGATGGGACGCTATATGATTCTTCCAGATCACGTGCACTTCTTTGCAGCTGCGACGGAGTCACCCATTGAGTATGACCACTGGGTAACCTATTGGAAGTCGCAGTTCAGCAAGAGACACGGAGATCCCGCGCACCTTTGGCAAACCGATCACTGGGACACACGCATCACAAGCGCCGAACGATATGAAGAGAAGTACGAATACGTACGATCCAATCCAGTCCGATTGAGACTCGTTGAAAAGCCGGAGGACTGGCCCTACCAAGGGGAGATTCACAAGCTGCGTTGGGATTGAACCCGCATCGCGGCTCGGCAGGAGCCTCGCCCTCCCGGTGGCCAATGCATATCACAACCAGGTGGTTTTTTTCTATCCTCGAAGGGAACCATACGCCCTGATACCTCTTCAAACCAGACGCTTCCATTGTCGTTTCGGTCAACGTTTGCCACTCATTCCCATTCAGCTTTCGCGCTTCTCGACTTCGATACGACTTCATCGGTATGAATCCGTGATCTAAGGGTCAGGCGATGCTTCACATCTGCCTGAAAATCGCAGGTGCTGTCACTCGACGCATATTCTGTCTTGTTAAATTCGCCCCGGACACCTTATGATTCGCCACCTTGTAGACAGATCTCGCGAAGACACGGAGGAGGTCCCATGCTTCTACGGATCGTAGCTTTGGGATTGACGCTATTAGCAGCGCCAATCGTGTCAGCGGAAGACACTTCCCCATCGAGCAGCCCATCAACTCCGCAGCAAACAAATTGCCCAGCGCAGAGCGCGCCAAATTCATTGCACGTTCAATCGAGTAGGGACGTCGCTGACCGTGTGCCACATGCCGCGACACGCGATGAACAACAGCGACTTCTCCAACAGAAGTGCGCCGAGATGGACCGCCTGCAACGCGAGATCATGCGGTTGCGAGCAGCGACGGGCACAGCACAGCAAATACTTGTCAAAGTACAAATGATTGAAGTGTCTTTGACAAAGCTGCAGCATATGGGAATGGATACAGAGTGGTTTGCAAACGGGTACCCTAGCGGACCAAAGACACAGAAGTTGCTCGATGAAATTCGTGGGCGGGCAGAAACGCGTTCTGCAGAGCCGGCGTCCAAAGCGGAAACGAACGATAGTTTGCTTTTCGTGGACTGGCTTAAACAGAATAGACTGGCAAAAGTGCTCTCTGAGCCAACTCTGGTTACAGTCAGCGGACGACCAGCCTCGATTCACGTCGGAGGCGAGTTTCCGTTGCCGGCGAACGATGACACGAAAGCGGCTGTCGACTTTCGGACCTTTGGAACAGAATTAGAAGTTCAAGCCTTGACGCTGGGGGACAATCAAGTCCGATTAGAAGTGAATACTAGGGTCAGCGCAGTCGATTACAGCCGTGCAATTGAGATTAACGGAGTGCGCATACCGGGATTAAAGGTGCGCCAATGCGACACTGGGGTCGAGTTGTCGTTCGGTCAGACAGCAGTGCTGACCGGTTTGGTAGAGCAACGAACAGAAGCTCACCAGGATGATGGGGGGCAAATAGAGGACGTGCTCGTCGATGTGGGACTTATGGTGGTCGTTACTCCGGAGCTCGTCCCTCCAATCGAGGTGCCGGCGGCCAGCGCTAATCGCGAACTTAACCGCTCCATTAGGAAATAGTTGGTAATGGGACGGCCCACTCTCTCCGGAACGCCAGATCTGTCTCAGAGACACGGTCCTTGTTGCGAAGCTATTCTCATCACAACTTCCGCAGTGCAAACTACCGCAATTTGAATCGCGTTTTCATGTGCCTTCTTCTAATGCACGCGATACAGCTGATCGCAATAATGGCCAGCTCAGACGAGTGCGGCAGATCCCGAAACTGCTTCAGCTTCATCGTCGACGCGCCCGAGGGCATCCGCGTGCACGAATGCCAAATTCGGTCGATTAGTCGGACGCCGAACGAACGAACTTGACGTTTTCATTGGCGGTGGGCCTGGTGCAGATCAGCAGAGTCAATGCGCACATCGCCGCAAGCGTCACCGTTGACGGCTCTGGAATCGGACTGAAATCGTGCAGATTCGTGAATTTGTTGGTGTCGGTGTCAAACGACCAGAGAGTACCAGTGCCATTCGCACCGCCCCGAGCTGCCGTCCCAAAGACCGTCGTACCGGCGCCACGCGGCCTCGTGGATCGGCTTTGGGTTGGTCTAGTCTCATGGCTGCTCTCCTTGTTCGGCCTAAGTTAGCGGTGTTTGTTCTGCGACGAATTGTCAATTCGTGGGCAAACTGTGCCCTCAGGAGGAGTCTTTCCGCAAACGTCCATCAAAGCATCTGCGGCTTGATGATCGCGCCTTCGGCTAGGTTCGTCCGAATCGAAGCACCCCGATCTGACTCGTACGACTCGCATCCAGAGTTGGTACGCCGGAAGAATTCAGGGCGACAACGTTTTCTGAACAGGCGACGAACCGCCAAGCAGCAATGGGTCATCAGTTGGGACCGCACTTCAAGTTCTCACGATGAAACGTATCGAGCTGTAGCCTGCTCCAGAGTGCTAACTGCCCGGTTGAGGAAACTCGTCTGTGTCTCTGCCTCACCCTCAATGGGGCCACCCCAGGTTGAAGACAAGGTCAGACTCTCTCCTATGTCCCACATGTACCACAGAAACTGGAACGTAGGTATCGCATCACGCTCCACCTGAGACAAGGGCCGAACGGATTCGTAACCAGCGAGCACAAGCTCTCGGACGCGATTGACTATGGATGTGTCCGATACATTGATTTCCAGCGTATTGAACAGCGGGACGAGGTCGTAAACACGCCAGCCGAAGGCACAGTGATCAAAATCAATCAATGTGTATCCGACGTTGTCGTCGTAGAGAACATTTCCAACGTGCGCATCACCGTGGATGATGCCGTAGACATCCGATTCCTTTCCCAGGCTGTCAATGATGTGCTGAAGATCGTTGGCGGTTTTATTGATTCGCATCATTTCACGAGCGCGTCCGCGGTCCTCCATCTTGGAACGCAGCAGTGCCATTGGCTTCTGCAGCAAAAGAGAAAGATCGAACTCGTAGCGTTCGTAGGTGCAACAGAAGCAATCTGCCGCGGCGTGCATTCGAGCAAACAGTGTTCCCAGTTCCCGGATGGCTATTTCATCACGAATCGTCGGCCACCATGCGCGATGGGGACTTCCCAGCGCGCTCGGAAACAAAGCGCCGTAGCGATGTTGCCCAAGAAGCTCAAGAATCGCCAACAGTCGTCCTTCGCGTGTCGGGATCGGGGTCGGGACGGGCAGACCACGTTCAGCCAAATGGACCAGCAGCTTCAGTTCAAACAGGAAGTCGTCGCGGTTCGTGCCGAAATAGGGATTAGACGAATACAGGCGGAAGAACATGCGCTTGTCAGCAACATGCACGCGATAGGTTTGGTTGACCCCGTGACCGACAAGCTCGATCCGTAATCTCGGCAGATCGTACAACTGACGAATGAGCCGTGTCAGCTCGGTGGAAGTGTCTGGTTGCACCGGTCTCGTCGTTCGCGGAAGTGGCGGCTGATTAACAAAGCCCAAGTCGGATCATCCTATCAGAACAACGCCTTGACGAGTCCGGCGTGTCAAAACGACGGAACAATCCGCCAACCGGTCCTATGGTGAAACCTATTCAGACAGCCACACGAGCACGATTGCATGATGAACCCATCGTCCACATAGAATCGGGCTCATAGAAGACGATAACAACCCAGTCGGCGTACTCTTGGTGCAGCAAATCAAGAACGTCGGCCTCTCCGACGAGTTGATGACACAGCGGCCAGGAAGCCGAACATCACGAGCCCGATGCCAGTTGGCTCGGGAATAGCGCCAACGGCCACACGCGGTCCCTGCTCGTAGCCCCCATCGCCAAATGCAAGAACGAGATCTCCACTGTCGAATTCCATGTCGCCATTCCAATCGCCATCCGCCCAACCAGCCATCTCGCCGGTCTCGTACTTGCCCGCGACAAAGACTACGACCAAGTCGCCGCTGTTGAATTCGTCATCGAAGTTGGCGTCACCCACCCACGTCTTGCGGAGATCGTTCACCCAGATTGTTCGGTCATCGACATTCACGACGTTGTCACTGTTGTGATCAAATTTCGCTAGATCCTGTTCATTCTCGTGCTTCTTCATCTCAGCGGACTGCAGGTCAATGTCCGCAGCATCGAGCACGCGGTCCCCGTTGTAATCGCCGGGCAGCGGGTTCACGGCAGTTACCGTCGTGTAGTCACCATCGAAGTCGATCGACAAATTACCGTCGCCACCGAAGGCGGTGATCCAGTCTTCGTCGACGTAGTCCTCGACCAAGGCTATTTGATCACCTTCTAGGACCAACTCGCCAGCGGTGATATCCAGTTGCGCGCCGTCGTATAGAACGAGGCCGCCGCGCGACAAACCGACATTAAATGTCCCACCCCAAAGGTTGATGATTCCGGCGCCACCCCTATTCTTGCCCGGCATATCAATACCCAGGGCGTTGACTTCTCCTCCCGTCATGGTCCAGATACCGG
>CAJHYQ010000582.1_pt1 | contig 16389 bp, 7 predicted proteins | sample 9198721 | NCBI WGS metagenome assembly CAJHYQ01 (sample SAMEA7708357, study PRJEB35096) | sediment metagenome | biome: marine neritic benthic zone biome [ENVO:01000025]; feature: sediment [ENVO:00002007]; material: shallow marine sediment [ENVO:03000034] sea grass bed [ENVO_01000059] ... | reverse complement strand
CGAGATCGAAGTCCAGTTTTCCGCCGGTGTGACGGTCGAATTTGAGCCGGAACACACCTTCGAATTCAATGCTGAACTTGACGAAGAGTTCGGTTCCGGTGGCAACGTCACAGCCACCAGCAATTTCTACACCGGTCAAGATGAAGCGCTCACGACCGAAAACCTCGAACTGGACATGATCCTCGACAGTCATGGATGGGCCGGTGCATCGCCAGGCGGCGGTATTGCCGTCTTGGAATTGGCTGACTTAGAAGTCGGGACAACTTATCAGATTCAGTTGATTGGAGCGGCCGATGACCGTGGCTGCTGCGAGTATCGACAAATGGAAATCTGGAACGCCGATCTGGATCCCGTGACCGATGTGAATGGCGAGGAACTTTGGTTCGGCCGCAGCAATGATTTTGACCAAGACGATGAGCGGGGACCCGGTTCGGTGATCGGGACCTTTACGGCCGACGACTCGGTTCAGCTTATCAATCTGGTAGGCACCGCCGATTTCGATGACGGGAATGAGAATTTCGGCAACGGCAACGATCCCGGTTTATCGGCCTACGTCCTTTCATTGGCAGCTCCAACGACGCAGACGGGTGACTACAACTCTGATGGCACGCTTGATGTCCTGGACATCGACCTGCAAGCGGTCGAGATGAAGAAGGCTCCTGCCGATCAAGATCTGGCAACTTACGATCACAATGGCGACAACGTCGTGAACGTCGACGATCGTACGACCTGGGTCAAGGAACTTCGGAAGACCTGGGTCGGTGACGCCAACCTGGACGACGAATTCAATAGTGGCGACCTGGTCGCAGTCTTCGCGGCTGGCAAGTACGAGGCGGAAACGATGGCAAGTTGGGGAGAGGGTGACTGGAACGGCGATATGCTGTTCGATAGTGGCGATCTCGTGGCAGCTTTCTCCGATGGAGGCTACGAGCAAGGTCCCCAACCGGCCGCCGCAGTGCCGGAACCCTCGTCGCTCGGGCTGGTATTCATGGCGTTGGTCGGACTGCTTTGGCGACGCAAGAACCGCTAGTTGCGGCCAAGGCACTCTAACGAGGCCCCTTGATCCTTGAGCATCGCGCACAATCTCTGAGCGGCGCGACGCACAAACGGGAGGCGAGGCTCCTGCCTCCCGACAATGCCCTTGCCCATCACCGCCTGAGGTTGCTCAAAGGTCGAAGGTTTGAGTCAATCGCTTCAGATTCGAGCGATCCCATTTATCGAGGATCTGCATTCGGCACCCCATTGCCAGAGCATCGACAAGTGAGGACTTGGCACTTTCGATCTTGCCCAAGTTGTCGAAAATGACCGCCAAATGGAGCAGCAGTACCGGTGAGGCGTTTCCGGCTTGCTGCAGCCCTTGCACAATATCGAGGGCCTCCGTCGAGTTACCCAGAGCAAGCAGAATCATGGCCTTGGTATCCAGCAGCGTTGAATTGGCTGGTAGTTCTCTGAGTGCCCGATTCACCAACTTCAGCGCGTCCGCTTTGCCGTCCGGCGTGTGCATCAAAGCGATGGCCAGATTGTTCATCGTCTCCCATGATCTGTCGATGTTCGAATCGAACATTCGGCGATAGATCTGTAATGCTTCATCGACTTCACCGCGCGTCATGAGCAGCTCGGCGTATCGATTGAACAATTCTTTGTTGCCCGCGTGCTCCCTGATTCGCTGACGGAGCAGCCCTTTGATCTGGTCCATCTGGCTGGTCTCGGTGATCCTTGCCGAGACCAAAGCAGAGCACATCGCGATGGATGCTTGATCGGTTCCGATCCCTTCGGGCGGATTCTCGAGCAATCGTATCGCATGGTCGATGAGATCTTGTTGAAGCAACTCGACCATAAAGTCGCGGACATGCGTCTCGGGTGAGCTGAAATTGGGAGCGACTCGCGTGCTCTTTTGAATAGCGTTGCTGACATCCTCCCAAACAAGCGGGCTGTCGGCACCGCGCCGCAACTGTTCTTCCTCCAACCGAAGGCGAAAAGGGAGGACTAACGTCTCGGATTGAGTGGCAAGCTGATCGTAGGCTCGTTCTTTATCCCGGTTGAAGTGGCCGGCCTCCAGAAAGTGATCATTCCAGAACCGGATGAACGCTTCTAATTCGGGAGCTTGAGCGGTTGGGTCTTCAACGAGGGATCGCAACACGTCAAAAGCACGCTCGGTGCGATTGGCTTTTTGGTAGAGACTGACCAGGATCAGGCGATCACTGATCGAGGCGCGCGGAATGGATTCGATTTCGGTGATGCAAATCGTAATTCGATCTTGGTCTTCGCGCAGAATTGCGACGCGGGCACGGGCACGTCGAACCTGATCGAGAATGATATCATTGACGCCCGGACCTGCAGTAATCCCAGCCAACAGCTGATCAATCTCGTCGAGATTCTCGGCGTTGAGATCGCCACCACGATCCAGGAGGAACTCGGCGAAGACGAGTCGTGAAGTCACGTCTTCCGATTCGATCGCCAAAGCGCGCCGGTAGATCGTTTCCGCTAGGCGTGGACTGGCCGCGGCAAAGAATCCGCCGGCACGGATGAGCAACGGAATCTGTTCGACTTGATCCAATCGATCAGCCAGGTCGATGACACGACGGAATTGGGCGCTCGCCTTATCGGTCATTCCCAGTGCATCGTAGAACTGGGCCAAGACGAACGCGCGTTCAAGCGGTTTAATTTTTGTCTGACCGGCAAACTTCTGGACGATCCGACCCGCTTCGTTTTGCTTCGCTTCGTCGAAGTAGCTGCTGAAGGCGGCGAGCCAAATTTCAACGTCGTCCGGACTGATGTCTGTCGCGCGTTGAAAGGCTTGTCGTGACTGGACGAGCTGGTTGCTGCTCTGCTCGGTCGAATCACTCAACGCCAAGACGCGTCCTAGTCGTGCCCAGGCGACCGCATTCGTGGGTTCGCGGCGTACCCATTGCGTGGCGATCCGCACGGCTTCCTGCTGAAACTCCTCACCCTTGACGAACGGAATGACTTGGTCGAACAGTTGTGATGAGTTGCTGATATAGTCTCTGACTTGATCGGCGAACGCAATCGCCTCATCGTAGCGATTTAGCTGCGTGAGCAGTTCGAGAATTCCGTTGGCGACGAAAGGCCGAATCATGCCCAACTGCCAGGCGGTTTGCAGCTCGGCCAACGCTTCGCTCGGAAGCCCACGTTTAGCGGCAACTTCACCGGCGAGCACATGTGTTGGCGGCCAATTGGGCCGCGTTTCAATCAAGAGATCGCTAATTTGTGCTGCCTCGGCAAGGCGAGGATCCTGTCGGCTTGTGGCCTGACTCGCTTGGCGGATGCCGAAATAGAAAGTCGCCACCGAAGCTTGGCTCGGCAACAACTCGTCGAGGCGTTGCTCGTATTTCTGCAGTTCATCCCAGTTTTGATCCTCCCAAGCAATGTCAGCGAGTTGGGTGAGCGCCTCAACCGAATCCGCGTCATTCGCCAAGATGCCCTTCAGAAGTTCGGTTGCTTCGTTGTTCTTCCCTTCGCCTCGCAACACGAGCGACGCTTGCAAGATCAAGCTCGTGACGGTTGCTTGCTCGGTGGTCGACTGGATCGATTCTTGCAGCAGTTGCCATGCTTCTTCGAATCGCGACGCCTCAGCCAGATATCCAGCCCGCAGACGAACCGCAGCGGAAGGATCGCCCGTTATCTGGCCATACCTCTGCGCTGCCGCTAAGCCGCCTTCCTCGTCGCCCGATTCCCAGGACAGCCGCGCGAGCATCTGCCAAAACGGCTCAGCCTCAATGCTTCTGCTGGTTTGTGCGACTTGTTCCAGCGCTTTTTTGGCCGCATCAAGCTTGCCTTCCGCACGAGCGATTCTCGCCCCGAGGACCGCGACCAGCTCGTTCGGTAGCCCCGCATTCTGGACTTGGCCAACGAGCATCTTCGCGCGAGCCCAGTTGCGCAGCCGGCGGGGAGTCACGAGTTGGCGTCGGATCTCGGACTCCGCGATCGTCGTCAAGATATTGGGATCGGTGGATCGTTCTCGCAACTCGCTGCCAAGTAGACGAATCGCCTCCTCAGGAGTTCCAGCAGACATGTAGGCGGCGGCTGCGAGCATCTTCCATTCAGGATACTCCGGGGCAATCCGACCGACGTCCGCGTAGGCGTTGGCGGCCAAGTCATGTAGACCCAACTGACTCAAGTAGTCGGCGAACCGACCACGAATAGCGGCAACTTGTGGCGTAAACTGCGTCCCAAACAGAACGGATTCGTCTTGTCCTAGACCTGCTTCAATTGATTTGGCCGCAGCTGCGATCTGTCCGTCGGCTTCGAAAGCGACCGCCCGAATGTCAGCAAGGCTCAAGCGAGCGAAGTTGAGCATGGGAGACGACAGCGATGGAATGAGCCGCTGAAGTCGGCTGACTTCCTGGTTCAGCTCAGCTTTGCGACCTGCGGCTGCGTATTCATAAGCCAGCAGAATGCGAAACAACTCGTTGACCGGCTGATCGACCTTTTCGATCGCGCGCTGGAACAAGTCGATCTTCCGCTCAACACTGCCTGCATCCGTTGCGAGATCTTCTAACTCGCCGAGTAGCAGGTACGGCTGGCTATTCCGCGGGAACTGCTCGATAGCCCGGTTGAGGTACGCGCGAGCCTCATCGACAAGTTCCTGTTCCCGTGCTAAATTCGCAGCCTCCAGATACAGTTCGACGGTCCACTTCTCCGGTGCGTCCTTACAAAGTCTCACCGCCTCTTCGCGATCATCTTGCCAGCCCTCCGCACCATCCGATCCGCTCCAGTAGGAGAGCCCATAGTAGTATCGAGCCAGCAAGGGCATCGGCTCGCCAGGAAAGGCGCTGACCATCTGCTGAATGAGTTCATCCGCCAATTGGTCATTGATGGTGTGCTCACCGTCTCTCACGAAAACCCGACGCTGGCGATACAACTGAGCCAGTGCGAACTGGAATTGATAGTTGTCGCCCAGTTGCTCGATGGCCGTATTAAGCGCTTCGACGGCTTGCGGCCAGTCGTACTCGTTGCTGGTTGTCGATGAGGCCAGGTAGTTGGGTAAAGCAATCGCCTTCGCTCGGATCGCCGTTCGTGTGGATTCCTCGTCTGCATTGGTGTTCGACAGAAGCTGATCGGACAGGCTGACAGCTAGTCGTTGATCTCCGATTTCGATCGCACCCTCGATAGCCTCTCTGCCAATCGCAATGTCTTCTGGAAATCTCGTCCAGACTTGCTGCATGAGCGCCAACGTCTGTCGCTTGTCCTCGTACGTTTTAGACGATTTTTTGGCAATCTCGACGAGTTGCAGCCATGCGTCTTTGTCATTCTCCTCGACGGCCAAGTAACGCTGCAGGTATCGGGCGGCTTCGCTCCATTCCTCGTCCTTGGCATAGCGATCGACCGTTGTAAGTAGTGTTTTGGTCGTCCGTCGTTGTTGGAATGACACCCAGAAGGACAGGATGACCGTCGCCAATGCCAACGTGCCTGCAACCATGCCCAGTCGACGCAAAGTTCGATTTCGATCCTGTTGATAGTCGGTCAAGCCTCGGGTGATGAGCTTGTTCAATAGGAAGAACAGTAGCACGGCGAGCGGGAGCATTAAGATCCCAGCAAAATCGTGCATGAACTTTTCAGCGATTTCAGTGGAAGCAAATCGATAAAGCAACACGGTGATGCTGATTCGGACAACGTTGGCCACGACGGCCACCGGAGGCGCCAGCGCGATCATCACGACCGCTCGCCAACCGCGCGTTCTCGTCAGCAGGACGAAAGCGATCGCCAATGCCAGGATGCCGTAGAACATTCGCAGACCACTGCAAGCTCGCGCGACGTCCAGCAGCTGGTCACCGGCGACAATGACCGTTCCCTCACGGATGGCTGCCTGGCCAAAAGTCTGCAAGGCGATCGTGCTCGCCTGTGCGGCGATGAATTGCAGCGGGCGGCTGAACCAATTGGCGAGCGTCTGCGGCATCGGTGTCGCGAACCACAGGAAGAACACGGCGGGCGCCGCCCACACAAACGTTTTCCAACCATAGAACGTCCAGACCAGGCCGCCGATGAAGATCGGGATCGACCAGGCGTCGATCTCTTGTAGGTAGAAGCGACCCGAGACCAACCGCATCACGGCGGCCAATAAAATCAACGACAGCCCTTCCCAGGCGAATCCGAATTGCTGTGGGTCAAGTCGATCGCGGCGGCTCCATAACAGAAACAAAGCCAACGGCACGACCAAATAGCCATGTGAGTAGTCGGGATTCTCGCTCCAGGTCACCACGGCATCGACGATCGACGGTCCATAGGCCCAGATACCTACGAACGCCATGAAGACGACGCCAATCTTTCGCAGATTCGCGTTGGCAAGGTCGAGCTTTGTTCGCTGATGCAAATCCTTCATGCCATTGCCGGCATCCGATAAATGACTAGCCGGTGGGTCCGGAGGTGATGGGTTGGTTTTGACCTATCCTGATTATAAGTTGAGCCTTGATTTTGGACTTGGGTGGCTTGAGCACATAAAAGTTAACACCCGATACGTTTCTTCTCTGTTGCAAAGGTCGGGCGGTCCTCGATTCAACTCACTTTACCCGCTCTTGTTCGATCCGGTACAAGTGTTCCGCGGTGCGAATGAACAGCGCCCCATGAGCTGCCGCCAGCGAGGCGAGAGAACGTTCCTCGAGGTCGTTGCGGGCCAGTTCTTGGAACGTCTTGCCCGCTGTGAACACGATGCCGACCCCCTCTTCGTTCTGGCAATAAATCTGTCCGGCGGAGAACAGCGGTGATGCGGAGTAGTTGCCGCCGAGCCGCTGTCGCCAGATCTCTTCGCCGGTCTCTGCGTCCAGGCAGCTTGCCACACCCTTGTCCGAAACCATGTACAGATGTCCGCAGTCCAGGAGCATCGATGCAGTGTGTGGGGCTCCCCGACGGGCCGACCAGACCACGTGCGTGTCGGTCACATTGCCTTCGCCGTCGGGGCGAATGGCCAGCACACGCGGGGTGTTGAAACCGGTGCTAATGTAGACCAGACCGTTGCCGTAGTTCGGGCGTGGCACGACGGAGTAGCCGTCATACGTAACCCGCCAGATTTCGCGTCCATCCGTCGCGTACGCACAGACACAGTCGCTGCCGGGGCTAATGATCTGGGATTGTCCATTGACCTTAATCAGCAAGGGCGTGCTGAACGAAAAGCTCTTAGTTGCGTCCGATTCCCTCTGTGTTTTCCATACCTCCTCGCCCGTGAACTTGTTCAAAGCGATCACGAACGGATCGCTTCTGCCATCGCAGCTGAACACGAGTTTATCGTCGACGATGATCGGCGAGCCACCGTTACCATGCACCGGTGCGTACTGGATTGTGTCATTGCGCCACAGGATCGTCCCATCCGTTGTGAGGCAGGCGGTTCCCTGGTGGCCGAAATGCACATAAATGCGATCCCCTTGCACGACGGGCGTGGGGCTCGCGTGGCTGTTCTTCTCATGGATGTTCGGTGCCGATTCGCCGTCTTGTCGAAAGACATCAATGGATCGGACGAGCTGGCCGGTCTCCACATCGAGAATCAGCAGCTGCAGGGTGCGATCGTCGGAGTCTTCGTCACCGTGAGCCGTTGTCAGGTAGATGCGACGCCGATCGACAACCGGCGACGACCATCCCTGACCGGCGATCTCACTTTTCCAACGCACATTTCGACTCGTGTCCCACTCAACCGGCAAGTCCATGGGGGCGGCTCGACCTTGTCCGCCCGGGCCTCGAAATTCGGGCCAGTCGGCCTGCGCGTTGGCGGCGGACGTGAGCAACAAACCTAAGGCGATAGCAGGCAAGGACCGGAACATCCGCGCGCCCCCCGGACGTGAATGAAGATCAGAACACCTGCCAATTGTCGTCGATCAGGATGGGTTATGCCAGGGTAGGGCGGTCCGCAAGCGGTTCGCACGGAAAAGTCCGAAGGGCCATTCAACCTAAGCCCTTCGGCATTCTCGGGGCGACGAAACTTCAACTCAGCGGGACGATCGTCGGATTTTCGAGCTTCTTGAAGTCCGCGAATCGCATCCGAATCGCTTCGCTGTGTGTGGAGCCTTCAAACAGAATCTCTTCGTCGTGCGAAAGAGGTTCATCAACCAACGTCGGTAGATCGTAGTGCGAGCCGAAGGGCGGCAACGCCCCGACCTCACAGTCTGGGCAGCGATTGGCCATCTCAACCTCGCTCGCCAAGGCAACCGATGCAGCCTCCAACGCCGCCTTCACTTTTTCGAAGTCGATCGAGTGCGTTGCGGCCAGCACCGCCACAACGTAATCCTCTTTGCTGGTCCGCAATAGAACCGTTTTGGCAACGTGATGTCCGGAAGTGTGAACGGCCTGAGCCAAGTGCTGGGCGTCGTACGTGGCTTCGTGGGCCACCACTTCAAACGGAACGTCATGCCTGCCGAGGAACTCTTGAATGTTCATTTTCTTGCTCCCACCTGATATCCGCAGATCCTGACGAAGCGGGAGAGAATGCTCGCCCGTGCGTCGCATCCCGTACCGCTAAGAAAACAGTCAGCAAACAGCATGCCGCCCATATTTGAGATCGCCGATGGCTTGGCCATTGACCCGCTCCGAAATGTGCCCGCTCGCACATACGCTTGTGTCGGTCTAACACATGTATTCGCTGAATCGCCTGCCGTGGCAACGCCTGGCGAGTGCCTCATTCTAAAGCGAAAACGCGGTTTTGTCGCAAGGTTTGCCCATTTGACCGCTTCAGGCTGAGGCAGTCGGCGAATGGCACGGCAATTGCCTTTGTTTCGCGTTGGGGAAGGATCTTCAATGGCGTGAGTCGTCAGAGTTCCTTCCCCGGAAGGGCCTGCAAAGAAGGAGGACGTTCCCGACATCCAATGTAACCCCGCCGCCGATGTTGGTTGCCGTGATCTCCTTTAGTAGGCCTTTCCTTTTTCGTTTAGATGCCAGCTTCATTGGGCACGTGCTCGATGAAGAAAGTGGTGCGTCATACACGGCTTGGCGAGAAAGTCGCCAGACGGGCCGGTCACCCGTCAAACAATGAGTGTAGTTTCTAGAGGGAGGTAATCGACTTAGGTGCTCTGTGATTGCCGCTAGGTAGGCCACGTGTGGATGCGAAGAGCGGGTAATACGTGGTATGGGCGATTCCGCTTATCGCCGATGCATCCTGCAGATGGGGAAACAGACGCGTTGTTCGCGGCTGGCACGTGGCCTTGGTGAGGACGTCAGATTCGACGTTCTCTTTTTTTTGCGCGCGGACCCCTTGGCGTCACAGCCGCTGACGCCAAGATCATGAGACGCGTGTTTCGCACTCTAAACGAAGTGATTCGAAAAAATCGGTTGCAATCCACATGTTGCTGTTTACGATCGACAGTTGTCGAACTTTTTTCGAACAATGGACTGCTTGTGATTTGCATTCGATCCGTCAGCTAGAAACCAGCTGACGCCTATTTACAGGAAACGCTAACGAAAGCACTCGAGCTTTGGTGATCATTTTGGCCGCGAGGCTGATGGTCCCAGAGCACGAGTGTTTTTTTTGGGGGGGGTCTTATCGGTTTCATCCGGGGTGATTTTGCTTTGTGAAAAGGGGTTGTTGATGAAATACCTAAAAGCTGTGTTGGCGGCGGCTTTGTGCTCCACACTGATGACGGGAACAGTACTGCTGACCGCGCGACGTCGACGCTAACGCAGCTATCGTAGGGAGATGCCAAGTCGGCGATGGGTCTTCGCTGGCATCTTCTGGCGGCAAGCGCGACGAGGACGTCGCGCTCGCCGTATCGGACAACAGTGGATGTTGCGGCTGTTGCCGGTCGCGGGGGGCAACATCCATTTGTTGGTCCATTCTGGGCGACGGCGTCTTGCCCGTGGCCAGCAGCAGGTCACGTTGGTTGTTTCCAACGCTGACCTCGATTTTGAGTTCCGACTGTTCGTTGTAGCGCGCGGGCACACGCTCGCTGACTACGACAGCTTCACCGGCCGCATTCAGCATTTCGCCACCCGTCGTCACGCGCACGACATACGTAGCCGACGCGGCGGACTGCCGAAGCTGACCGCGAACTTCATATTTGCCGTGCTCGTCGGCCACAGCCAGCAACGACACGCCTTGATCCGGTAAGAATTCGATCGTCGCACCGCGGATGGGTTCGCCGTCGAGGGTGACCTGGCCCGTAATCATGAAGTCGCTTTTCGCTTGACAGCCGACGAGCAAGAGCAGACTGGGGCCGACGATATGGATTGCGTACATGAGTCTCGACCCATTTTTTCCGCCGACCGGCATGGGTCGGGCACAAAACGTTCAAGATCCAACCGATTCCTTTGAAGACCTGTCGGCCTGCCCTGTGTTGAATCCAGGTACGGCCGCGAGCAAAATGAGAGACACTCACTACCGTGTTAACTTTGCCGAGGAATAGGAACCATGTCAAAGACTCATCTCACTTTGACTCCGACCGAGGGAGTCGTGGCGCAGGCTGCATCTCGTATCTTCTCAGCCTATATCACGGCAGGACTTGTGCGAGATGGAAGCGAGGACGACTGGATTCGTCGCTCAGTTCAGGAAGCGGTGCGAATTGCCAAACGCGTAGATGCTGCGCTAATCAGCAATAATGAAGTTGGTTAGCATCGCGAACATCCGCCTTTGAGGTCGTGAAAGGGAGACAGCTATGTGTCGGTGGGTATGTTGTCTATGCGGATTCACCATCACTCTGCACGCTGCGGCGTTAGCGGTCGACGCGGATCGTTTGAAATACTTGCAGGAGCCATTGAATCCATATTATGTCCATCGAGGTTTGGCTCGCATTGCCACGCCCCAGTGGGTCGGCCAATCGGAAGTTGATGCGGTCGTCATCCTCGCAATTGACGACATGCGCGACACAAGTCGGTACGAGGCCTATCTTCGACCGATTCTCGACCGCCTCAAAAAGATCGATGGACGCGCGCCGGTCAGCATCATGACCAATCAGATCGATCCGCGTGACCAACAACTGCAAGCTTGGCTCCGCGAGGGCGTCAGTCTCGAAGTACACACGCTGGATCATCCCTGTCCCTTGTTGCAGGGTGGGGATTTTGGCAAGGCGAAGCAGACCTACGATCGGTGTGTCGACCTGATGAGTGCCGTGCCGGGAAGTCAGCCCGTGGCGTTCCGCATGCCGTGCTGCGATTCGATGAACACGCCAAGTCCGCGATTTTGGCGCGAGATCTTCGCGAAGACGACATCCGCCGGCAATTTCCTGACGCTCGATAGCTCCGTCTTCAATCTCACGACGTCTGATGATCCCGACCTGCCGGTTGACTGGACGGAGGACGCCGATGGTGAGCCGCGTTTTGGCAAATACCTTCCATTTCCATCGTTTGTCAACACGATCAAGGACTATCCCTATCCGTATGTGATTGGCGAAGTGTGCTGGGAATTTCCCTGCATGGTTCCTTCCGACTGGGAGGCCCAAAACCTCCATCGGCCGAACAACCCGGAGACGGTAACCGATCTGAAACGAGCTCTGGATGTCGTCGTGCAGAAGAAGGGTGTGTTCAATCTAGTGTTCCACCCGCACGGATGGATTCGATCCGATCAGATTGTCAGTTTCATCGACTACGCGGTCAGCAAGTATGGCGGTCGCGTCAAGTTCCTGAATTTTCAGGAAGCTCAGACGTTGCTCAATCGGCATTTGCTGGGCGGTTCTGCATTACGTGATGATGCGGGAAACGGCACCGGAATCCGGTTGCTCGACGTCGACGACGACAAATACATGGACGTTTTTAAACCCAACGCGGATCAGACAATAACGACTCGCGTCTGGCAGCCCGATGATGGAGCTTGGGAAGAAGTTACTCAACGGTTGCCGCACGGGCGTATTCATTTTGGCGTCCTTTCGCCGACACACGTCGCATCGATGATTGCGGTCACCGACGAAGACCTCCAGCGATTCGACTTCAAACAGGGGCGCTGGCGGCAGGTTCCCATCGAAATCGATCGATCGGCACTTTCTCAGACATGGCAGAACCTCCTTCGTCGACCCGCGCAGCTGGACGTAATACGCCTTCACGATCTCGATGGAGATTCGGTGTGCGAAATCATTGTTGCCAGTCAGAACGAGAGTCTCATCTTGAGCCAGAACGGAGACGACCGTTGGGTCCCGCTACCATTTCGCTTACCGGCCGGCGTGCGAATTCCCCGCTTGGGTCGAGATACCGGCCTTCGACTCGTAGACATCAATGCCGACGGTCGAGATGACATCGTGTTCTCCGGCGGCGCCCGCTACTCAGTGCACCTTTTCGAGTCTTCCACGACCGGTTGGTCTCGGACAATCGTCGATCGTGCACGCGACGCTGCGGCATCGGGGAGCCGAGCGATTCCTGCTTTGGTTCGTCGCGATGGAACGAACAACGGGGCGTGGTTTCACTCCGAGCATCTTTGGATTCAGAACGAAGACACCGATCGCCTGTCCGACAAGGTCGACCGAATGTCATTTGACGAGCTGTTGGGACTTGGTGAGTCACAGGGCGATCGGTTTCCTGGTCCAACGGAACCCGACCGAGCACTACGGCGATTCCGGACCGCCGATGGCTATCAGGTTGAACTGGTCGCAGCAGAACCGCTGGTCGTCGACCCGGTTGCCTTTGACTGGGGGCCCGACGGACGTCTGTGGGTGGTCGAAATGCGTGACTATCCGAACGGCATGGATGGGAAAGGTCAACCGGGAGGACGCGTCAAGGTGCTCAACGACGACGATCAGGATGGGCGATACGATCGATCAACCATCTTTCTGGACGATCTACCATTTCCGACCGGCGTCATGGTTTGGCGCGACGGCATTCTCGTTACGGCAGCCCCGGACGTGCTTTATGCTCAGGATACGGACGGGGATGATCGGGCTGATGTGAAGCGAGTTCTTTTTCGTGGCTTCGGCGAGGGCAATCAACAACACCGTGTGAACGGACTGTTCTGGGGTCTGGACGCCTGGGTCTATCTGGCCAACGGTGACAGCGGCGGTTCCATCTTGTCGAACCAAACCGGGCGAGAGCTATCGATCAGCGGACGCGACCTCAAGATTCGCCCCGATGAGGGTTTGATGGAGACGCTGTCGGGGCAGACACAATTTGGACGTTGTCGTGACGATTTCGGTAATTGGTTTGGTGGCAACAACAGCTACCCGATGTGGCATTATGTGTTGGAAGACAGATACGCTCGCCGCAATCCTCATTTTGCTTTTCCGTCGGTCCGGCAGCAGGTTTCGGAGCGACCCGGCCCGGCGCCGGTCTTTCCCTTTAGCCGCACATTGCCACGTTTCAACGATTTTGATCGCGTGAATCGGATCACTTCCGCCTGTAGTCCTCACATCTACCGCGATGATCGGTTCGGCCACGCGAATGTACTGCAGACCTTTGTTTGCGAACCCGTCCACAACCTGATTCACCGCGAAGCCATGCGGCCGCGAGGCGTCACTTTCACAAGTCGACGTTTGCCCGGCGAACAGCAAGGTGAATTTCTGGCATCGAGCGACAATTGGTTTCGCCCGGTCATGGTCCGCACGGGGCCCGATGGCGCACTTTGGGTGGCCGATATGTATCGGTTAGTGATCGAACATCCCACGTGGATTCCTCACCATTGGCAACAGCAAGTCGATGTACGCGGTGGCGACGACCGTGGCAGGATCTACCGCGTGAAACATGTCCGATCTGGCCTGCGCCAGCCACCTCGACTCGACAAACTCAATATGCAGCAATTGGTTGAGATCCTCAATCAGCCCAACGGTTGGCAACGGGACATGGCACACCAATTGATCCTGTGGCGATCTGATCGATCGGTCATCCAGTCACTCAAAGCACTTCTCACCCGATTCGATCATCCGGCGGCTCCGATTCATGCGCTCAACCTCCTGAATGAACTAGGAGGATTAGATGACGAACTGCTGGCCGATGTGATTCTTCGAAGCGACGCATCGGTTGCGCGACATGGGATGCGATTGGCCGAGAGACGACTGAACGTGAATCCTAAACTGGGCGAGGCAATCCTAACGCGTGCCCGGCTGGCTGATGAACATCTACTCTTGCAGGCGATCTGTAGCCTTGGCCAATGGCAAGCCGGCGATCAAGTTGCGGCCTTTCTTGCCGAAACAGCCCGCGCCCACTACGGAAATCCTTTTCTGTTTCCGGCGGTCATGACCTCACTCAATCCGGACAACATTCAGGGCGTTGTGCGGCACACCTTTGAGCAGGCACCTGACGAGACTCCGGTCGACTTAATGACGCAGATCGTGCGGCAAGCGCTAGCGATGGGTGACCGGAGTTGGTTGCACGGTGTGGTCACGGCGGTTGTCGATGTGCAACGAGAGGATGCCGTGTGGCAACTGCCGGCGCTGGCGACCGTGTTAGATGCTTTCGAGCGACGCTCACTCAAGATCCAAACTCTCCCAGCGAGCACGACGGCTCGAATTGGTGACCTGATTCATGCCGCAGGGCAAGTCGCCCTAGATAGCGAGCAAGAGATTGCACAACGTATCGCCGCAGTTCAGCTGTTACGAGCGGACATAGGTGATCGCAACCAGAATCGGAGCATCCTTGCCGAGTTGATTGAGCCACAGCAACCACCCGAACTGCAAGCCGCGGCTGTGACGACGATCGTGCGCTTCTTTCCTCAGGAAGGCGTGCCGATGTTGTTGAGAGATTGGTCGAAACGCTCGCCCAGACGACGAAGTCAGATTCTGGACGAGATCATGCGTCGACCAGACATGGTCATGTCATTGCTGGACCACCTCGCGAAGCCATCGAGTGAGGTTCGATTGGCTGCGCGTCATCGACAACGACTGCTGGACTCGAGTGATCAAGGTATACGGAATCGGGCGAACGAGATCCTCAGCTCTGCGAACGGGTCGTCACGACAAGAAACGCTGAAACGATATGCCCAAGCTCTTGCGGCAGACGGTCAGCCGGAGACCGGACGAGTGGTGTTTGATCGCGCCTGCGTAACGTGCCATCGTCTGGGTGGTAGCGGCCATTCCGTGGGGCCTGATCTGGCGACCGTCACCAATCGCTCGTCGGGTGCGTTGCTTGAGGCAATTCTTGACCCGAATCGCGCGGTCGAAGAGGTGTATTACAATTACGTGGTGCAAACTGAGGATGGCCAACAGTTTTCCGGGATCATCACCGCCGAAACCGGAAACAGCATCACGTTGACAGCCGCGGAATCCAAGCGGCACACGATCTTACGGCGTGACATCGCAATGCTCCACGGAACCGGCAAGTCGCTGATGCCGGAGGAAATGGAACGAGACCTGACGCCGGCGGACATCAAACACGTGATTGCTTACCTCCGTTCGCATCGGCCGCCACACAAACAGTTTTCCGGGAATCAACCGCAGCTGGCTCCGATGCGTGATGACGGATCGATCCGTCTGTTTGCCATTCACGCACAAATCTACGGTCCTTCGCTGGTGTTTGAACCGGGCTATCGCAATCTGGGATTCTGGAGTCAGGTGAATGATCATGCGATCTGGCAGGTTGAGCTGAAGGAAGCGGGCCAATACCGAGTGACACTGGACTATGCGTGTGCAGATCAGTGTGCCGGCAATCGATTTGTGCTTTCGGCCGGACAGCAGCAGCTCAGCGGAACGGTCAGCGGTACCGGAACTTGGGACAACTATCGGGGCGCGGATATCGGCCGACTGCAGTTACCGGCAGGGAAATCAGAGATTCTGTTCCGCTCAGACGGTCCGATACGTTCGTTTCTGATCGACCTGCGAACGATTATTCTGCGTCCGGTGGATTAGAAGGGGATGGGAAGGGGACGCGTATGGCAGGGCGGCGCGGTTTGGATAGGGCGGATGGGAATAGGACAGGATGGGAATAGGACGCGATAGGACGTATGGGTCCAATGGGACAAGAACACGATAGGACGGATAGGTCGATGGGATGGTCGCGCATTCCTATATGACCTATATGTCCTATCGCGTCCTATTCCTATCCTGTCCTATCGTTCATTTTCCGCGCCGGAAATCTCTCCACCCGAAATCTCTCCACCCCAGCCCCCGCGCATAAAAAAACCGCCGCAGGCTGGCTCGGCCTGGGCGGTTCTTGTCTTTTTCAATTTGGAGCTGATGGTCCGCTTGTGGCGGACCATCGGACCTCTTGGCATCACACGGACTGCGTCCACGTTGCTGACACGGTCAAAGACCAGTGCCAGTGATCAAAATCCTTAGAAAGGAGGTGATCCAGCCGCAGGTTCCCCTACGGCTACCTTGTTACGACTTAGTCCCAATCGCGGAGTTCACCTTCGGCGCTTGCTTCCCTTGCGGGTTAGCTCGGCGACTTCGGGCGCACCCCACTTTCGTGGCTTGACGGGCGGTGTGTACAAGGCTCAGGAACATATTCACCGCGGTATGCTGACCCGCGATTACTAGCGATTCCGGCTTCATGCAGGCGAGTTGCAGCCTGCAATCCGAACTGAGCGCCATTTTTTGGGATTTG
>CAJHYQ010000760.1_pt1 | contig 16404 bp, 9 predicted proteins | sample 9198721 | NCBI WGS metagenome assembly CAJHYQ01 (sample SAMEA7708357, study PRJEB35096) | sediment metagenome | biome: marine neritic benthic zone biome [ENVO:01000025]; feature: sediment [ENVO:00002007]; material: shallow marine sediment [ENVO:03000034] sea grass bed [ENVO_01000059] ... | reverse complement strand
AACTTGAAGCCCAAGCAATACGGTGTGGTTACCATCCACCGTGCTCAGAATACCGAGAGCCGCGAATTACAGCTACTCGCTGAAACGCTCAATCGCGTCGCTAAGCAGCTGCCGCTGGTTTTTCCACTCCATCCGCGAACACGTGAGCGTCTTCGCCGCGACCTGCCAGACTGGCAGCCGGTGCCGGAGCTAAAATTGCACGAGCCAGTTGGATACCTGGATATGTTGCGGCTCGTTCGTCAGGCGAAGCTTGTTCTAACGGACTCGGGCGGCTTACAGAAAGAAGCGTTCTTCCTGAATTGTCCGTGCGTCACGCTGCGCGCGGAAACCGAATGGCCGGAAACCGTTTCCGGTGGCGGCAACGTACTTGTCGGTTGTGATCCGACCGCGATTGTCAACGCGGTGGCAGCGTGGCAAGAGCGTTTCGACCGGCAAGCGGCTGATTTCTCAACCGCTGCCAGTCAGTCATTTGGCGACGGACTAGCCGCTCAGAAAATGGTATCGCGAATGACGACTTTCGCGACTGATTGCGAAGCGGTGGGTGATCCCGCGTGACGACTGAACATGATCCCAGGCAACAATCTCGAGAAACCCCGTAAGGAACATGCGATGATACAGGTCGCGGTGGTTGGCGTCGGTGGCTGGGGTAAGAACCTCGCCCGCAACTACGAACAGATTCAGGCGGCACATCTGAAATACATCTGTGACCTCGATCAGAAAGTCCTCGGTCAAGTTCACAAGCTGTGCCCGGGCGCCAGCGTCACGACCCAGTTTCAGCAATTGCTCGAAGACGACCAACTGGACGCGGTCATCATTGCCACGCCCGCGGTCACGCACCATGACCTCTGCAAAGCAGCGCTCGAGGCTGGTAAGGACGTGTATGTTGAAAAGCCTTTCGTGCTGCGTGTTGAAGAAGCTCTGGAATTGATCGAATTGGCCGAGAAGCACAAGCGTGTGTTGATGGTCGGACATTTGTTGAAGTATCATCCCGTGGTGAGTTACCTGGCCGATGCGATTCAGGCAAACGAGCTTGGGCGAATCCACTACATCTATGCCCATCGCCTGAATCTTGGCACCGTCCGCGGCGACGAGAACTCTCTTTGGAATTTTGCCCCACACGACATTTCAGTTATTTTGCATCTATTGGGAAAAGATCCGGTCGACGTCTCGGCCCGTGGCCAGTATTACTTACAACCAGGCGTCGAAGACGTTGTCTTTTTGAGTCTCAACTTCGACGATCGCTGCATGGCGCATGTCCATGTCAGTTGGCTCGATCCCCACAAAGTGCGCAAGATGACGATTGTGGGCAGCAAGAAAATGGCTGTCTTTGATGATCTCGAAGCCAACGAAAAGCTCAAGTTCTATGACAAAGGCGCAAAGTTTAACGACGACTACGACACCTTTGCAGAATACGTTGGTCTTCGTTTTGGCGACATCAACATTCCGTACATTAGAATGAGTGAACCATTGCAGCTGGAATGCAACCACTTCCTTGAATGTGTGCAGAAGCGAACACAGCCGCTTACCGACGGCCGAGATGGTCTCCGAGTGGTTAAGGTCCTCAATGCTGCTCAACAATCGCTCGCACAAAATGGAGCGCCCGTATCGCTCGGATAGACATTTCGGGCCGTGACCGCCACATTTTCTCGACGGACATCATTGTGAAATCGCTTGCCAGCATCTCGCTCGACCTCGACGACAAATGGACATACCTCAAGACACACGGTGACGAGGGCTGGCGGGACTATCCGTCCTATCTAAATGTTGTCGTGCCGCGGGTTCTGAAGTTCTTGCGAGAACGAAGACTGACGATTTCTTTCTTTCTCGTAGGCCGGGATGCCGCCGATGGGCGACACGAGGATGTACTTCAGTCAATCGCCGATGCCGGGCACGAGATTGCCAATCACACTTTTGAACACGACCCTTGGCTGCATCTCTATTCCGATGACGAGATCGAGGCCGAAATTGCGCGGGCCGAGGAACACATCGAGCGCGCCACGGGTGAGCGGACCGTCGGATTTCGGGGTCCAGGTTATAGTATTTCGCAAGGTACACTGCGAGCGTTGGTCAAACGGGACTACGAGTATGACGCGACGACCTTTCCGAACGTATTGAATCCAGTCGCCCGCGCGTATTTTCTGGCCAAGAGCAACCTTCCACGTGAGGAGCTTGAGCGACGCAAAGCGCTATTCGGGTCAGCCAAAGACGCCCTGCGGCCACTGAAGCCTTATCGCTGGAGCCTCGCTGAGCAAGAACTGGTGGAACTGCCAGTGACAACCATGCCGCTGTTCAAGATTCCCATTCATTTCAGCTATTTGATCTACCTAAGCGGCTATTCTGCGGCGCTTGCTCGCTGCTATTTTCGCACCGCGATGTTGCTGTGTCGTATGACGGGAACGGAGCCGTCGCTGCTGCTTCATCCATTGGATTTTCTGGGGCATGACGACGATCGTGATCTCGGATTTTTTCCAGGTATGAACATGCCGAGCGGTCGCAAACTTGCGCTCTTGAACGACTTCTTTGAGATCATAGATCGACGCTTCCAAGCTGTGACTATACGCGAGCATGTTGCGGCGATTGACCACTCAGCACGGCTACCACTTCGTGAGCCACGATTCGGGCACCGCGACTCCGCGATGGCCTCTTCGGTCAGTAGCCCATCATGAACCGGCGATGGCAAATACTCTCAAGAAACTCGCCCACAGCTACATGCCATCTCAAGTCAATAATCCGTTCAGCCTCGCACTGCGGCTGTTGCGGACCGGCGGGCCCGAAGCGAGATTCGCAATGTTCTCAACTCTGCTTGGAATGGTTGCGACCCCCTTGGACCTGCTGCTAAGTCCGCTCGAAGCACGACGCTACCGCAAGGCTACAGCACGCACAGAACCAATCATCTTTGTCTGTGGGCCTCCCCGAAGTGGAACGACGTTGTTGGGGCAGGTGCTGATTCGGCAACTGCCGGTCGCCTACCTCAACAACCTCACATCCGTATTTCCTAGATCTCCAATCAGCGCCAACGCGTTGTTGGGTCCATTGATCAGGCGTAAGCCGATCGACTATCGGGCCTACTACGGCAAGAGTCGCTATTTGTCCGGTCCCAACGATGCACTCTATATCTGGGATCGGTGGTTTGGCAAGAATCGAAACGAGGTACCGCGGACCCTGTTGGAGAACTCGGATCAGGCAATGGTCGAGTTTTTTGGGGCCGTCGAGTCGTTTTACGCCAAGCCGCTCGTCACGAAAAACAATCGCCTGAATACGTGTGCGCATCTCGTTGCTGAGGTGTTGCCGCGTGCTCACTTCCTCTGCTTGAAAAGGGATCCGCTATTCTTAGCGCAGTCGCTGTTACTCGCGCGACGTGAAATCGTGGGCGACATGCGCCATCCATATGGGATCGACAGCAAAACGCGAGTCACTTCAGAAGACTACATCGAAGATGTCTGCCGCCAGGTGATGTTCTATGAGGCAGCAGCGGCAGACCAGCTGGCGCGCATCGGGCCGGAGCGGTTTTGGATTGTCGAATACGAGAAAGTCTGCGCCGCTCCTGAGGTGTTGGTACGCCGCGCTGCATCGGAGATCTTATCGATCGACCTCGAGCCGACGCAACTGGATGAACTGCAGCCGTTTGCCGTATCACAAAAAGTGCGATTGCCGGCTGACGAGTTCGAATCTTTGCAGGCGACCCTGTCGAGGCTGCGTTCCACGGAAGAGGCTCAAGACGCCGAGCCAAGTGCGCACTAAAGCGAGCTAGACTCGATGCGTCGCTTGCTGCGAGTCATGCATAATCGCGGAGCTGAGCCAATCAAGGCGGGTGCGGCGCGCCCGCTTCTTCTCGCCGACTAGATTCTATTGCCGGCGGTTTCCTTCCGCCGCGTCGCTGCTCGTATGATTCCAGAGCGAATACGAACCGGAGCGGAATGATTCTTCGAATCCGGCGCTGCGTAGCGTATCTACGACGACCGATTGCGGCTCGAATAGAACCACATACTGCGGTCTTTCTCTCTGTAGTAGTCGTGTCGCTTCCTCTCTATCCATCTCGCCGATAAGAAACTCTTTGGCGAGTCTCTCTCGCCGGATTGCTTCATCAGCCCGTCCAATCTGAGTCAGCGTCGGCGTGGTCAGGAACCCACTGGTGTAAATGAAGCAGAAGTCTTTCACGAGCGGAGCTAGATGCGATGCACTGCGTTCCGAACAGAGAATCCGTTGATTCACACCCTGCGGATGTTGGGTCAGCGTCTTGGCCACAGCCAGCAGATCGTTGGGCATCTTGTATAGATTCGAGGTGACATAGGGTGCTACGTGTTCTTCGTGATAGCGATTGGTGCTACTCCAGACAAAACGTCCACCCACGATGGGCATCATGACGACCGCAACAGCCACCACGAAAAGCTCACCCCATTGAGCTGAACGGTATCGTGACATCATCGAGCCCAGACCAGCGAACAAGGCACCAAGGAGAATGGCGTAAGGAACGAGCCAGAACAGACGAATGTAGCCCACGGCGCCCCGGATAGGGCCGGCTACGAACGGATAGAGGAGTGGATTCGCGACCGTCGCGAAGAACAACCAAGTAAAGATCAGTGGGTAGAGCCATTGGTCACGACGCCAAAGGAATATCAACAGGAAGGGCGAAGTCATCAACGCAAATAGTTCTAATGCCCCTCCACCATCGCGCACTCCTAGATGCATGAAGAAGAAGTTGCTTGCCCAACGTGAACTCGTCCACCATGGTCGAGCCTCTTCATGCCCCGACGCCTCGCCCGAAAAAATGAGGATCAACGCAAATATCACTTGCGGCATCACTGCTGCGCTTGTAAAGACCACCGATTTCAGCGTGCTCGGCCGAGGGGTCACGACCAAAGTGGCTAACAAGAGAGGACCCAGCAGCGACGGTACAAGGAAGACAGCAGTTGGAGCGAACCCCAACGCGGCAAACGACGATGACAGCAGTAGCAACCAGGTCGATAATCTCGGACGACGAACAAATTCCAAGGCGAATATGATGATGGCCGGAGTCGCAACATGTATCAGCCAGGTTTTTCCTTGTGCCGGCCGTGGCAAAAGGTAGTTGTATGCCGAAAAGTGGCTGCTCATTCCGATCGTCAAATACGTCAGCAGAATCAGCATGGCGATCGCACGATGCGAACGTGGCAACGCGATCTTCAGAATTTGCGCATACAAGAAGAATGAAATCAGCACGATGACTGGCGCTAACAGTGTGCGAAAGACGACCAGAGGATGGACGCCAGTTACACGTGCCAGTAACGCTCCCCACAGTTCCCATGTTTGCCAGGCGTATTGTGGATTGCTGGGCAGTCCCTCCCCTCGATGCGAAGGCTCTTCGATTCCCATAGCTGGCTCGTCCTGCAGCAAGAGTGCTGCAGAAAGATAAAGGCAATCGTCTTTGTCTTCCCGCACACAGATCGTCGTCGATACGAGCTGAAACACCAACAGAAGGGCAACCGCCGCAGAGACAATCTTGGCTGACGCGGTTGGTGGTGACTCGACGGGGGCAAGTTCTACTGCGTTCCGTCTGCGTGCGATCACCGACACGGCAAAGTTCGTAGCGAACAGCAATCCAAACAGGGCGATGGCCACCTTTCGGGGAATTGCTTCGGTCGCCAGACTCCATGCCACGAACAATGATGCGACCAGCAGCAAGACCGTGGTGAACATCCATTTCTGAGTCGGTGCACAAAGGAGAGGTTCTGATGGCGAAGCTTGCTGCGTCTCCGGATCATGCGTGTCGTCAGGCTCCGACCGGCATTGGCGTCTGCGAGCCACATGCACTAATTCCACCGCGGCAGTAGCCAGAATCCAGGAGAGAACTCCAAGCGTCAACGCCCAAGAGGATGGACGGTGTGTGACCAGTAGCGGGCCCTGCAGAGCCGAGAACACTCCAAACGCGACTGGGAAGCCAAGCGCGATAGACGTGCCCCAGTTGAGCGTTCCGTCGCGGTCCCAGAGCTGCATGACGCGTGCGCCCGGCCACCAAAAGGCAATTGTAAGCAGCACAAAGCAAACAATTTCGAATGCCGATGATTGAAAACTCAACGCGTAAGCCTTCTGTAATTGTGCAGGTCGGCGTGTTTGTCTGAAGGTGACTTCGAAGCCAATCACGATATCACTGCAGCCGTCGAAACTGCCGTTGAAAGCTACGGCATGCGCGGTACTAATCTCGTGATGATCTGAGCGGAGCGAAAGGGTGGCGACAGGTGGGTCGAAACGTGAGTACGATTGAAAAGGCCTCAGCTTATCGCAGTTGCATCGCTGCTGGAAGGCTGAAGATCAGGCATGTAATCTGTATTTGGTGAACCGTGATGCGGGGCAGATGAAATGATCGCAGCGAAGGCTTGCGCGTTAAATCGTCGGCCTTAGATGGTTGTCCGCGACACACATCGAAGTGAACGTGAAGGGAACGGAACTAGCTGACGATCCCTAGGATAGGCGCGTCCAGGTCTACCAATTCCTGCAGGATCTCACGGCTACGTTCGGCTAACGACTTTCCAGGGACTGCCGTGAACAGGATGCCGTCTGCTCGGGCGGCCAACATCTGCAAGTCTGCTAACTGGTCAGAAGGCGGACCTGCGACTAGGACCAGACTGTAGTTCTTTCGCGCGTGATCCAAGACGTCGCTCATTCGACGAGATGCCAATCCCTCGACGGGAAACGACCGGCTACCGCTGCAGATGCAATCCACGCCAGCCAGGGTCGTGGGCAGAATGACGTCCTCCACATGAACGTCCTCAAGCTCCAAATAATCTGACAGGCCAATCGGTTTCATGGAGGAAGTCGTCAGTGCGCCACCCTGGACCTCGGATGGACTGTCTTCTTGGGCATCCGATTCGCCTCCGCTGGACGCCACCATAACTCGTTCGGACCTGCGGCTCGCCGCGAAGTCCTGTAATGGCTCGCCGAGGAGATTCTTCAGGTGCTCTTCGCTGGCGATCACGGACTTGCCGGCATCGACGATCAACACGTGCTCACCCCGATCGGCCAGGCATTGCGCCAGTCCGCAGAGCAGGGGGAAAGTCGATCCTTGGTAATCCAGGCCACTTACCAGCACAGTTGAGCCAGGTTGAGAGACCGACTGTTGAATTCGCAGCGCCAGCAGGCGGAGGGCATCGGAATCGGGACAATCCAAGTGCGCGTATCGCCGGTCAGCCATTTGCGGCACGAGTGCCTGCGTGGAGAGTACCGGCAAACCAAGTCGTCGGCCGGTATGTTCGAGTGTATTTCGTTCGGCGAAGTATTCCCAGGCAAAGATGGGCGCCGAGAGGAGCGCTGCGACGAAGATGAATACGACCACGAACATCTTACGCGTATTCGTTTCGACTTCCCTGATGTAAGGGGCGGTGGCCACTGAGAATTCGCGGGCTCGAGTTCCCTTCAATTGTTGAAGTCCGCTTACCTGTTCCTTGATCAACTGCCTCTCTCGATTCGCCTCTTCATATTCTGCCTCAAGACGCAGGGCGTATTCGCTGGCCGCCGGCACAGACGCCTTCATCTCACGCAGCTCTACCGCCTTGTTCTTCAGCCGTGCCTTCAGTAACTCGATCTGCTGGTCATTCACGTGCAAACGCAATACCAGGTCACGCCGTTGCGTTTCGATGCGGTCAATTTCCTGCTCGTAGGGCTGCAAAAGCTCGTCAAGCATCTCTTCGTCGTCGACCACCGTGGGGAGGATCATTCTGTTGATCGCCAGCAATTGCGTTTTCCATTCGACCACGTCATGATCGTTGTCGATTTTTTCGGCCATTTCATCAAGGCGTCGACCGACCTCTTTCAGGCGGATGAGCGCCGAAGACTTGGGACCGTACTGTCTGCGAACTTCCGTGTAGCGATCGTTCACATCGCCAAATAGTCGAGCTTTGTAGGTCTTCTGAAGATCGGTATTCCGTTGGCTGATGGCGTCGATTTCTGTCTGAAGCCCAACTTTGGTGAACTCAGCGGTATCGAGCGAAGTCTTGATTGTTTCAATGCTTGACGATAACGCCTGCAACTCCTGCTCCATCAGTGCCAGATTGGTCGCAGCGCTTCCCTCACGCTGCTGCTGCGTTCGCAATCGCTCGGCGGCTTGATCCGCCTTCGCCGTGGCGACCAGCAGCATTCGATCCCCGTGACGGATATGCGTATCGAGTGTCTCCGACCGTAGTCGAATGACTTCCTCAATGAAGATCTCCATCAAGTCGTCCAGCCACTCGACAGCTTCTTCTTCGTCATTCCAAATGAACGTGATGTCGATTTTGGCAGACCGAAAGCGACCCGTCTTAACCGTCAGGCACCTGGCTAACTGCGGCACGCCAAGTTCAATATCGTGAATGTCTCGGAGACGATTAAGATTCGTTGGTGACGCGACCATGACGATGTACGTGTCGATGGTCGGGGACATGTACCCGATACGGCTCGGCGAGGACGGCAAGCCAGCGTACAGGATCGAGCCTGTGGCGGTGGCCGTTGTTTTTTTCATGAGTTTCGCCGTGCCATACGCCAAACCTCCGCTGACGATCATGCAAATGAAGAACAACCACCATCGTTTCCGGATGGCATTGACCAGGAACGCTGTCGCAGGCGGGGAGCCCGATGGGCTGTACGACGCTTCCTCAGGGAGTAGTTGGGGATCGGCGGTTGCCATGAGGAGATTTCCGGATTTGCGGTGTGGGAATGAATTCAATTCTACCAGCCGAAACTGGCCCATTCCAGTCAGAGGGTGACTCTGTCTCAGACGTTACAGAGCCTAATCTCGGCGTTAAGCCATTAACCGTAATTGCCCATCTGGAACGCCAGGATGAGATCGGAGGAATCGAATTCGCCGTCCAGATTCCAATCTCCAGTTTCGAAACTGGAATTTAGCTGAACGCCATCCTCGTATTCGCCAGCGACGAAGATCAGAATGAGATCCGCTGAGTTGAATACCCCATCCGAGTTTGAATCGCCCACCACGCGATTTGGGACGCTGCCCGAGATGACCAAATCCAAGGTAGCCGTATCAGATGCCACGCCGTCGGAAACGGTGTATTGGAACGTCTCCTGAAGCGTCTCGCCGGTGTTAAGACTCCTGACTTCCGGATGCGTGTCGTCCAGCGTGTACTCATAGTTGCCGTCTTGGTTAATGCGGATCGTGCCGTAACTGCCGTTAATCGCGGCTCCGACGTTGCCCGCAAGCCCCTCGACGGTGCTCACCGACAGGTCATCGTTGTTCGGATCGCTGTCATTGCTCAACACGTCACCTGATGTCGGTCCCTGACTATCCGTGGTCACGTTCGCCGTGTCGGACTCCGCGATTGGTGGCGAGTTGCTGCCATCAATGATCAAGTCCAGCGTTGCCGTAGCAGACGCAACTCCATCGGAAACGGTGTACTGGAACGTCTCCTGGAGCGTCTCGCCGGCGTTAAGACTCCTGACTTCCGGATTCGTGTCGTCCAGCGTGTACTGGAATGCGCCGTCTTGGTTAATGCGGATTGTGCCGTAAGTACCGTTAATCGCGGCTCCGACGTTGCTCGCAAGGCCCTCGACCATGCTCACAGACAGGTCATCGTTGTTCGGATCGCTGTCATTGCTCAACACGTTACCCGCTGTCGGCCCCTGACTTTCCGTGGTCACGTTCGCCGTATCGGGCTCCGCGATTGGTGAGGAGTTTTCGCTACGGCCATTAATCGTGATGTTCAATGAAGTCGAATTGAATTCCTTGCCATCGGATACCGTGTACTGAAAGCTGTCAACTAACGTTTCGCCGTCATCGAGCGCATCGACGGCTGAGTTGGCGTTGTCAAGTGTATAGGCATATGTGCCATCCACATTCAATAAGAGTGTGCCGTAGTCACCCGACACGTCGCTACCCACGTTGGTCGCTTGCGCACTAACGCTCACAATGGTCATCTTGTCGCCGTCCGGGTCGAAATCGTTGGTCAGGACATTACCGGTGACAAGGTTCACCTCACTGTCTTCTACAACTGAGTTTCTGTCGCCAAACGCCAGTGGGCCGCTGTTGTCTACTCCGTGAGCCGTGATTGTCAGGATCGAGGATGTCGACAAATTCGAATCGGATGTTGTGTACGTGAAGGTCTCCGTCAGCGTGTCGCCGGTTTTCAGAGCGATCACCGTTGGATTCGAAAAATCCAAGGTGTAGTCGTAACTCCCATCGCTGCGTAGAAACAAAATACCGTACTCACCCGGTGTTTCAGCCCCGACGTTGTCAGCCGTACCCTCGACCCACTGGATCGCCAGGGCATCGCTATCTGGATCGCTGTCATTGCTTAGCACACTGCCCGAAACCGTTTCCCCATTTCGCACGTCGATCGAGGCGACGTCCGAGAAAGCTACCGGGGCTCGATTGCCGCCGTTGGCCGCCTGAAATCCGTACCGAATGTACTCGTTCACTGCTTCGGCCGTGTACTCGAGACGCCAATTGTCTCGAGACTGCTTGCGAGCCTCGGCGACAAAGGCATCAAACGTCGCCGCACCCCCTAGAGATGCGTTGTAGGTTTCCGCCGAGCGATTGGGATCGGTCCAATCGACCAAAGCCGCGTCCACATTGTTGCCGGTAATTGGAGAGAAATCGTAATAGAAATTGTTCTCTTCGCTGTTAATCGTCACGTACTGGTTATCTTGACCGGTCGGCCCTCCTTGATCCCATTCATAGAAGACGTTGTCCCTCAGGTTGATGTCTCGGGAAGGGTCTTCGCTGTTGCCGTTGATCTGAATTCCGCGCGTGTTCGTGGGAGAACTAATCTCATTCGCGATAATATTTCCGACGGTCGTATTGGACCGTACGTCTGAAAGTTGAATCGCGATGCCCCGCGGTGTTGTCGAATTGGTGTCGGTTCCCTGCAAAATCACGTTGTTTCGGACGATGCTGTCGACCCCGTCAGGGTGCGTCGACCACGGGTCGTCGAAAGGATAACCGACGATGGCCGAGATTGGATTTTCGACAAACAGGTTGTCTTCCAACACTCCACCCGGACGGAGCTGAATCCCGGTCGCCGAGGCCCGCGAGAGGATGTTGCCACGTACGGTGAAGTTATCATTGCCAACGTTCTGAACGTAAATGTTGTGGTTGAGAGTCGATGCGGTGTCATCGCGTGAGCCCCGCCAACCGTTGTGGTCGAATAGATTCTCCTCGACCACCACATCGCTCAGACCGAAGAAAAATGCACCGTGTGAGAATGTCGTCGCCGAATAGACGTCAACCACGATGGACCGGCGGACCTTCACATCGCGGGTCCCCTCGTCGTCCTCCTGGTTTTGAATGTTTAAACCGACGGCGAACGATTCAATGTAGAGATCCTCGAAGAGGAGATTCTCGCCCGATTCATGCCAACTGATCGCGTGGCTCGGCTCGGAACCCTCCGCTGATTCCAGATGGAGGCCGATGACCGCAAAATAGCTTACATCGACGTCGCTCAGTTGTGCTGACCACAAAACGCTTCCGTCTGTTAGCAAGCGAGGTCGGGGGCCTTCGCCGTAACTGGAAATCAGTTGTGGTTCCTGAGCACTTCGCCCCGATGTCGTCCATTGCTTAAACGGTTCGTTAATCCAAACGTCGCCACGTTTCAGGAGAAGCCAATCCGGGCTGTTATCTCTGAGGAGTGACTTACCCGCTGCAATCGTCTTCTTCGCCGTCTCTGGCGTGAGTCCATCATTGGCGTCATCGCCTAATGAACTGCTCACATAGACGATTCGCGTATCTGAGCTGGGGGCAATGTTCGTCCAGCCATCCTCTCCTTGACTGACCGAAAGCGGTAACTTCGCTTCGAGACACTCGAGTGACAATGAACGTTGATGCTTCCTTGTTCGCTGTGTCATCGCAAAATAGCTCTCGAGCCCGTTATCAACAACGCGAATCTATCCGCATCGCATTCGCGTTTCGCAGATGAGTTCCCCTGTCGCCGATGCCCAATCATCCGATCCGATTGGTTTCACTGGCATAACCGTATTATGTCGAGCGGCAGCCATTTATGTAACAGTTTGCCCGGTACCTACTTCATGTTTTAGCAAGTTAGGATCGAGTTTGTATGTCGTGACCGTTAAAATTCTCACTTCCTTGTCAAGTTCCCCACTTCCTCGCTCAAGTTGTCAGGTCGGTTTTCGTGAGACAACACACTGAAGATTTCGACCTTCGTTCTTTTCCTCCGGAACCCCTCAGCCGGAGCGCATGAAGCGAAAATGGAGTCGCTTTGAATTTGCAGGTGGTGACGAATGGGTAAACCCTTCATCAGCCTCGAGAAGTCAGTTCCTCCTACCGAGCCGAAAATATCGTGGTTACGATGGATGGAGCCATCAGGATTCGGCGCAACGACACGGCGACGGCGACACGTCAAAGTATCGAATAATCGGGCGTTGATCGCGAAATAGAAGCTGAATGATTGTCTGGTGTGTAGAGGTGTGATAGTTTGAACGAGTCGGTTTGATCGAGAAACGAAGGTCTGTGCCGTACGCGATGGGCCAGCGGCGCGAGAGATTAGTTGGCTGAACACAACCAAGGGCCTTGAATGGTTTCGGTGCACGAGACTCCAGTTCGCAAGGGGGTACTGAAGAGTACCGAGAAGACGCACCTTCTGACGGTCGCTCTCGAGGACTATTTCCACGCCACCGCGTTGGAAGGTGTGGTTTCGGAGCGGCACTGGCGTCGGCTCGAGTCGCGCGTGGTCACAAACACGCATCGCGCATTGGAGCTTCTCGACGAGTCGGATATTAAAGCGACCTTCTTTGTTTTGGGTTGGATCGCCGAGAGAATTCCGGGCATTGTGGCCGAGGTCGCTGCGGCCGGCCATGAGGTCGCCTGCAAAACTCACTATCCCAGAACCATCTGGGAGATGTCCCCCAAGGTCTTCCGAGACGACTTACGACGTTCGCGACATGCAGTTGAGTCGGCCGCAGGAGTGCCGGTTTTTGGGCATCGTATCGCACGGGGAAGCTTTACGCTGTCGGACCTCTGGGCGCTGGACATCCTGGCGGAAGAAGGCTTTGCCTACGACTCCAGCATTTTTCCGCGATTCCGGTCAATCGTAGATCAGCCGTGGCGACGCTTTCCACACAAGCACTTGTACGGTGACCATCAGATTTATGAGTTCCCGTTGTCCAGTTGTGGCACCGGTGGCTTCCTATTTCCCTCGGCGGGTGGCAATTACATCCGGCAATTTCCGCCGGCCATCATGCGGGGAGCATTTGCGCATTGGCATGCGAGGTATGGTTCTCCCTTCAACATGTACTTCCACGTTTGGGAGCTCGACCCCGATTTGCCGAAAATCTCCGGCGCGTCGCTGCTTAAGCGAGTTCGCCAGTACCGCAACATTCACAAGATGCCTGACCTGTTGCGGTACTATTTCGAGCGTTATCGGTTCAACGGCATCGCGGATCGGATGGGTCTGAAGCAGAAGCCCTTGTGTGAAGAGCGAGCGGATGACTATGAATTCCAGCGTGGGAGCGTGATGACCGCGACTATCGATCCGGTAGCAGGATCGCTTGCTAATCGTCAGACGGAAAAGGCGATCCGCGAGCCCGTCACAATCGTTGTGCCATGCTACAACGAGGAACAGATTCTGCCGTACCTGAGCAACACGATTGAGGAGCTCAAGGCGGAGTTGCAGGATGCGTACGACTTCCAATTGATTTTCGTCGACGACGGCAGCCGCGACAACACGTGGGACGCGCTACAGGATTCTTTTGGTGGTGAACCCAGTTGCGAGCTGATTAAGCACGATGGAAATAAAGGGGTCGCTGCGGCCATCATGACGGGAATTCGAGCCGCCACGACCGAGATCGTGTGTTCCATGGACTGCGACTGTACCTACGACCCGCGACAATTGAAAGATATGCTACCGCTGTTGTCAGGAAAGGTCAGCATCGTGACGTCTTCTCCCTATCATGAACGGGGTAGGGTGTTGAACGTTCCGGGATGGCGACTCTTTTTGTCGCGTTCACTTTCACGGCTCTATCGCGTCATTCTTTCGAATCGAATTGCGACTGTGACGAGCTGTTTTCGGGTCTACCGACGCTCGGCTGTCGTCGAGACGCCCGTCCGTCATGGGTGTTACTTGGGATTGGCCGAACTTCTTGCAGAGATCGACCTGCGAGGTGGAAAGATTCTCGAGTATCCCGCGGTGCTTGAAAGCCGGTTGCTGGGGTATTCGAAGATGAATACGTTGTTCACGATCGTTGGACACGTCGGCTTGTATCTCCGCATGGCATGGCGACGAGTCAGTCGCAACGGCCGATCTCGCGGTTAATGCCGACTCCGGATCTGCAGCAGCGCTTCGCTCGCACCACGACGGGCCTAGGTCCACTCCACTCAGTTGCCCAATCCGAACTGATCAGGCAGGCCGAATATCGCGCATAACATACCGCGCATCACTGGGCGACCCGAGCGCGAGCATCTGATGAATCCCTTCAATCCGCCGACATCTCGCAAAGAAAGCTCGTCGGTACAGCGCATTCTGTTCGCTTGCCGACCTAGATGAAACGCTCAAAGTTCCGGCGTCGCTAGCCGATGCTAGAGATGGGTGTGTTTAGGGCCACTCTGCCCACAGCTGGAATGCACGACGGCCAATGTGATCTGACTCACTTTCGTCACTGGACGCGTGCCATGTCGTTCTTCGGTCTCGGGCTCTAGGTAAAGAAAACGGGATCATGTTGCTCAACCGCATCATTGAGTTTTGGACGCGGTTACTTTTCACATCGTGTTCTTCCTGGCCGACGATTCTGACGTAGGTTTTGAGTGGACACTTTGGCTTGGCATGTAGCCAGAAATTGCAGATGGTGAGACTCATGTTTGGCACTTACTCTAGGCGACGTTGTTCGTCTCTAAGGCGTCAAATGAGCTTCGAGGAACTCGAAGCGAAAAGGCTACTAGCGGTTTCGCTCGACGCGGATGGTTGGACAGTTGTCGATCCCAGCGCCGACACACGTACGGTGTATGTGAGCAGCTCGCAAGGCAACGATGCCAACGATGGCCTCACACCTCAGACGGCCAAGCGAACGATTTCCGCGGGGAAGGCGCTAATCCGCGATGGCTTGCCCGATTGGCTGCTCTTGAAACGGGGAGATGTCTGGGTCGACGAGGAATTTGGCCGATGGAGCACTTCCGGCCGAAATGCTCAGGAGCCTCAGCTCGTGTCGACCTATGGGACCGGCGCGCGTCCCATGCTGAAGACGGACAACAACGGTCTTCAATCCTATGGCACGGGGACTACCAGCCACGTCGCTTTCGTCGGCATTCACTTCTACGACTACAAACACGATTACGATTCCCCCGACTTCGCGGTAGGAAACGACGGCTTTTCAGGAGTCGATTGGTTGCAAGGCGGGGACGACATTCTCTTCGAAGACATCGTCGTCGAAGGGTATACGATGGGAATCGTGATCCAGAATCGGGATGCCAATACCGACACCGAGAACGTAAAGGTTCGGCGGTCGATTGTTGTCGACAACTATGCCGAGGGCACTTTCTCGCACGGTTTGTTTCTGTATGGGCTGAGCGATGTACTGCTCGAGCAGAATGTCTTGGACCACAACGGATGGGCCAGCTCTCGCGACGCTGCATATGGCGGCGCGACGATCCTGAATCACAACATCTATGTTCAAAACGTAGGCAACGAAAACTTCACGGTGCGTGGCAACATACTATCTAGGGCGTCAGCGACCGGGATTCAACTTCGACCAGGCGGCGTCATGGAAGACAATCTACTGGTCAGAAACCCCATCTCGATGATCGTCGGTTACCCCTACGATGATCCTTGGTCGACCTACCCCGACGGTGTCGACAGCATCATCCGTAACAACGTCATCTTGGAAGGAAACGACACCGATTCGACGACGCCACGCGGAATCGCCATCCAGCTGGCGGATGTGCGATCCAATACGACGTCCGGCAACATTATCGCTCACGACATTAGCGTGCCGTCGAATACCCGCGGCCTGCAACTCTCTGGAAGTAGCGAAGATCCTTCCCGTAACATCGACATTCAAGACAACATCTTCTACGACTGGGCTCGGGGCGGACCGACAGGGCAGAGCAATCAACACGTGACGATTAGCAGTGAGGAGAACAACTACTACTACGATCATTCGCCGATCAATGGGACCAACGTCGACGCGGCAACGGTCGATTGGGTCGATCCGAATCGCACAGCGGCAACCTACAATGCGACGCTCGGCGGTACGGCGACCTACGAAGCCTTCATTGCCGAGGCTCGGCAGCAATCGAAAACGAATTGGCGGACGCAATACACCGCTCAGGCTGTCAACGATTACATCCGAGCAGGATTCCAGGTGGCGGGCAACGGCAATCGAGCTCCCGTGGCCGTGGCTGACTCGGCATCGGTGACTGAAGATAGCAATCTGAACCCAATCTCGGGGAACGCCTTGACCAACGACAGCGATCCGGACAACGATCCGCTGACGGTT
>CAJHYQ010001217.1_pt1 | contig 16414 bp, 16 predicted proteins | sample 9198721 | NCBI WGS metagenome assembly CAJHYQ01 (sample SAMEA7708357, study PRJEB35096) | sediment metagenome | biome: marine neritic benthic zone biome [ENVO:01000025]; feature: sediment [ENVO:00002007]; material: shallow marine sediment [ENVO:03000034] sea grass bed [ENVO_01000059] ... | reverse complement strand
TCGCCCTCCCGGACGCGGATACAGTAAGTTGATCTAGAAGGTTAATACCGTTACCCCATGATGCCGGTTCTCATTCATTGCCGGTAGCAACTGGACAACCTCTTCCAAGGTGGCAATCTGCGTGACCAATCGTTGAGGTTGTAGTTTGCCCGAGGTGATCAGGTCTAGCATGGGCGCGTAGGCTTGGGCCGACATGCCATGGCTGCCGATGATGCGAATCTCTTTGGCGATGACTTGGTCCAGTGGAAGGTTGCCCGCTAAGTCGGACCCGGTGATCAGGCCGACTTGCACATGACGCCCGCTCTTCCTAAGGGACTGGATGGCCGTTCGACACGTTGGGTGACTTCCTAACGCATCAAGCGACACGTGGGCGCCGCCTTGTGTGAGCTCGACGACTTTTGCTGCGACATCATCCACCTCCGATGCATCGATCACGTGGGTGGCACCCAGGGAGGTCGCCATCTTCAACGCGCTTGGTTGAACGTCAACGCCGATCGATTTTGCTCCGAGGCTATGGGCGATCATTACAGCCGACAGACCGACACCACCGCAGCCAAGTATGACCAGCCACTCGTCGTGCTGAAGACTGGCCTGCGCGGTCAGGGCACGATACGACGTAACAAACCGGCAGCCGAGGCTTGCTGCCGAGACGAAGTCGAATGCATCAGGTAAGCCAACCAGATTCAGGTCGGCGTGAGGAATCGCCACACGTTGGGCAAAGGATCCCCAGGCCGTGAAGCCTGGTTGGAAATAAGAATCGCAAATCTGGTGATTCCCAGAGGCGCACTGAGGGCAGTGGCCACAGCCCACCGAGAAAGGCACCGTGACTCGATCTCCTGAGTGCCACTTTTCCACGTCGGGGCCGATCTGCAGGACGGTCCCGGCAAGTTCGTGGCCCGGCACGTGCGGCAATTGAATGTCCGCGTCGTGACCCATCCAGCCGTGCCAATCGCTGCGGCAGAGGCCGCTGGATCGAACCTCAATCACAACGCCGTCTCGCGGCGGTTTTGGGTCCGAAACCTCCCTCACCTCAAGTGGCCCGCCAAAGGCTTCGTACATCACCGCCAGCACGCCACTGTTCTCCTAGTGCCTTACCGAGTTACCGGTAGAGCAACCAACTCGGCCGTTCTTGATCCCAACATCAGCGGAATATCTGACTCCATCGCCTTGCAATGGACATACGCCAACGCAAGGGCGCTGTCCAGCAACGGCGAAAAGGCCGCCGATGTGATCTGACCGACCGATTTGTCTTGGTGGAGAATATCGGCGCCGACTGTGGGCAGATCGTGACCGTCGAATCGCAAGCCGGTCAACAAGCGATTGACGTGGCCAAGTGCATCTAAGCGGGCAACCGTTTCCTGTCCGAGGTAGCAGCCTTTGGTGAAACTGATCGCCTGTTCATCCCGTCCCACCTCTTGCGGGAGATTCGTTGGCTTGATGTCCAGCGGAAACCAGGGAAATCCAGATTCGATCCGAGCCATGTGAAATACGTCCTGCGAGCACTCAACCGCTCCCGCTGAGCGGATGGCTTCGACGAGCTCATCGACCGCGCCGGAGTCGATCACGATAACCGCGGCAAAGCTCTGGACGTAGGGAACTCGGCGTGCCCATGCGGTCACCGAGCCAATCTCAAACTGACGATGCTGGCCGACGGCTTCCAAAGGGTCGGAGACACAAACTGCTCTGAGGCAATCTTCAGCACGGGGCCCAGCAACCATCAGCTCTGTCCACTGGTCAGTACGATCAGACACTTGCACGTCTTCCGTGATAATGTACCGATCAAGGTGGCTGAGAAGTGTTTCTCCTTGCTCAGGTGCCGTCGCGATAACGACAGAGTTTGGCGTACGAAAAGCCAAGATGTGCGCGAGTACCTTGCCCTGAACGGTTGTCAGAAACGCCTCGCATCCCGTACCGGGCTCGAGCCGCTGAATGTCGTTCGTGCAAAGATTGTTGAGGAAGGTTACCGCGTCGGCTCCGGCCAACTCGATTTGTGTGCGCCCGTCGAAACGAACAAAACCGGATTGGCCTGTGAGAGCATCGTACTGCGACCGCCAAGCCTCATGTAGGTGATCAGATTCGGACATTACAAAGCTTCTGCGGCGATCAGGGGGACTGCTTGATGCGCGTTTTGCAGTAGGATGCAGGAATCGTGTCGCGTCGCCAAGCGAACAACCTCCTCCGGGCACGAAATGTAGGCGATGCCCAGCGACTGGACGACTTCTTCATCCAACTGACTCAACATGTAGACCCGCACACGTTGCAGCGTGCGAACCAGTTGAATGGCGGGAAGTGCGTCGAATGAGTTGTCGCGTTGAATGGATCGATCAGCCGCATCCAACGAATCGGCATTGGCGATGCGTTTCAACGAAGGTCCTGGCTTGGCCTGAATGTCGCAACAGATCGCAATGGCTCCGTCATCTTGCACGACACGTAGAGCCGAATCGAGTGCGCGGGCGAAATTGGACCACGATTGCTGCTGTCGACCGCCGGTCATTGTTGCGACCACCAGACTCGCTCGCTCGTTGACATGGAAATGCCAGAGCTGTTCGCATTGCTGGCTCGCCAACTGATCCACGACGTCCGCGTCGCCGGCCAGCACGGCTAGAATCTCTTCTCCCACGCCGGGAATTACTTGAAGGCACAACCGCACGCCTAACAGCCAACTTGCCTCTTTCGCTTCTTGTCGTCGTCGACTCAGTTCCGAATCGGATAAGACCGATCGGGGTGTATTGAATCGTTGCTTCGTGGCGTCATCAGCGAAATTCGGAAAGAGCGTTCCATAAATGCCCAGGTTACCCAACGAGTCGGTCGGCTTCACAACACAGATCGGGAGAACCACATCGGCATCGACGATCTCACGCGTCAAATAGATCGGTTCATCGTCACTGGACACACCGAGCAAGGCGAGCTTTTCTCGATCGTAGGGGTCGTGCATCACCACCTGTACCTGGTCGCGTATTCCCATCGGAAGGTCACGCGTGGGATTGGCCCGCGACAATCGTGCATCCGTTTCGCTCCGCAGCACGGTAATCGCGTCCGGGTCGATATTCGCATCCAGCAACTCAAGTACGACCGCCGCCACGATGCTCGACGCCTGTTGCAAACCCTCGTCCAGAACGATGGCGACGCGATCACCAGGCACTACGATGCGGCATAGTGGTGGAAAGTCTGATGGATCGCGCAACACTTCGCGCGCTGCTGAGCAAACATCGTCAAGGGGCCTACCGCTCGGCACGCCGCACTGCGTGATCTGCGACTCATCGGGTAGCTGAATCGTGGAATCAATTCCGAAGTTGTATTGAGTCATATGTGTGTCGTTCTGAGTTCTAAGTAGCAAGTTCGGACACGCGTCGTCGGTTCTTGACCTGTCGCTCAGCACTGAGGCTAAGACTGCCACCTATTACCTTGAACTTTCGCTTGAACCTAGGACTGTGGATCTTGAATGTGGACTCACAGCCTTCAGGGTACCGAGAACGGCGAAAAACCGTCAATAAGCCAACGCACATCGGTCTGCAGACGGTATGGATGCCAAACCAGGATTAATCAATAATTCAGCCCGCGTGGCGTAGCGAACCGCCATCTTTTTTTCTCAGTTTTCTGAGGCCAACATGCTTTCACGTCCAACCTCGCACGACACCGATTCACCTGGCCGAGCGCTGAGCATCCAGCCAATCTTGCTCGCATCACTGCTGGCGTCCCTGGCGATCGGATGCGGAGGTGCTTCCTCAGACTCCGATCTTGATTCGGGCCCACGAGGCACGGCGGGAAAGGCTGCGGATGAAGCAACGGCTGCGGTCCAGAATATCCTCGACCGATACGTTAAGGCATCCAGCTATTCAGATGTCGCGCAGATCACGCTCAAGTACAAGGTGGATGGACGGGAGTTCGACGAGCCTGCCTCGATTACAGTTCGCTTTCGACGGCCGAATCGCGTCTGGCTGGAGATCAAACGCGGAATCAATGTGCTGCGTTTGGTGTGCGACGGCAAACAGATGTGGACCACGATTGAGGATCCGGTCACCGGGAATCTCGGTGGGCAGACCGTGCAAGTTGCCGCTCCGGAACGTTTATCGACCTCTCAAATCTATTCAGCAACTGAATTAGTTGATCCAAGTCAGCCAGATGAAGCTCTGAGCGCATTGTTCGGCATGCCGGTGAGCTTGGAGGTGTCTCAGGTGGGGCTCTTGTTGGATGGCCTGGCGTTGCGACATTTGCTGACCAATGCGACTGAAGTGAAGCGACTAGATGACCAGCAGCTAGATGGTGTCGAATGTCAGCGCTTCCGACTCACCTCGGTTGATGGGAATTTCACGTTCTGGTGGGATGCCCGTCAGACCGTACTGCGACGCATCGAATACCCGATCAAGGGACTCCAGGCACAGATTCCTGAGGGTGCGACGCTTGAGGACGTGCAGTTTCAAGCTGATTTTGAGAACGCTCGATTCGATCCACTCCCAGACTCGGCGTTTACGTTTCAGCCGGCCCAAAATGCAACTTTGGTGCGTTTCTTCGTGTTGCCTCCCTTGCAACTCCCGACCAGCAAATACGGGGAGATCATCCCGAACTTCGATTTGACGAAGCTTGACGGAGCGATTGAGTCAAGTCGAACGTGGTCTGGAAAGTTGAGAGTACTGACCTGGTTTCACGACCATCCCACGTCCCGTGCCTTCCTGCCACAAATGCAGAAAGTGATGCAGCAGCAGGATGCCGACGGGGTTGTGTTTCGAGCCGTTTTTACCGAAGGTGTCGATGCGTTTTCGGATGACAAACTGCGCGCGTTGATCAATGAGTGGGGGCTGGCCATTCCAGTGCTTCGTGACCTGGATGTGCAGGGACGTGATCTGTTGGAGATAACCGACGCGCCGACGACGGTTGTCTTGGATGACGACAATCGACTCCACGCGTTCATTGTAGGTGCCAGTCCGCAGCTCGAGCCGACGCTAACAACCATTTTGCGACGGTTGAAGGCGGATGAAAACGTTGCCGCCGATGTGCAACAACGAGTTGTGGCCGAGCAGACGGCGTTTGCAAAACAGCTGTCCATGGCTCGCATTACCGTCGACCCAACCGACGCACCTTCCACACCCATCGCTGCAGCCTCGCAGCCCCAACGGCTGGCTAAGACACAACTTTGGCGAACTGAAGAGATCGAGTCACCCGGCAATTCGATTGTCTTGGCAAACGATGGGGGCTATCGATGTATCGTGCTCGACGGCCTAAGACAAGTTGTTGAGCTTGACGATGCGGGCACCGTCGTCGCGCGGAACGAGCTACCGATCGATAACAACTCAGGTGTGTCGCGATTGCGTACCGCGATCGACGGGCAAGGACGTCGCTTCTACCTGGGTTTTGTGCAATTCGGCGAGCAGTTGCATCTATTTGACGAGGGCTTCAAGCTACTGTTGACCTATCCCGATACTTCCCAACGACAAGCGCGAGTTCTGGACGCGCAGATCATCGATCTGGATGAGGACGGGCAACTCGAAATCTATGTGGGGTTTGCCGACCCGGTGGGTCTGCATCGCGTCAGTTTGCAAGGCAAACGAGAATGGAGTAATCGAGCAACACCTGGAGTCGTGTCCGTGGTGCCACGCTGGTTGGCGAGACCAACTTATCTGTTGACGACCGGCGATGACGGTACCATTCGAGCGATAAGTGCGGCGGGGCGAGAAGGTCCCTCGATCTCCGTCAAGAATCGGCTGGTCCACCAGCTGGCCGTCAGCCAATCCCGGCAGTCACGAACGACTCAGTTCATCGGCATGGCATTCACCGTCGAGGGACGATTGATCGCCGTCGGACTGGATCCACAGCTGCAGGAGGCCTGGAGTTACGGCTTGCCAGCAGGAACTTATGCAAGTCAGGTCGAGACTCCCATCTCGGCGCAAATGTTGAGTGGTGATGGTTACCAGTGGATTTTTGCTGGTCCGGATGGATCGATCCACATCGTCAGCGACGATGGCGGCTTCTTTGATTACTTTAATACCGGCCAGCAGGTCACCGGCATCTCGGCCGATCATTCATCCGGCGGCGGCCGGCTGATTGTCTCCTCGCTCGATCATGTCACGGCTTACGAGCTTCGAGAACCCTAGCCTGCTATACTCTAGGCCTGAAACCCGCAAGATTCGAAATCGCAGGAGATGATCAATGTCAGGCGTTAGTTCAACGGGACTGCGTGTCAAGACGATTGACCACGTCACATTAGTCGTCAAGGATCTGGACAAGTGCACAGAATTCTATCGCGACGTGCTTGGCATGGAGCCCAGCGAGCGACCGGCTTTCGGTTTTCCGGGATTGTGGTTTCAGTCGGGTACGACTCAGATTCATTTGACCGTCGAGAGCGAAGAAGCCGGACCGGCGGGGCTACCTCCGTTTCAAGGGACCAAGCCTTCACGTGGACTTCATTTTGCCTTTGAGGTCGAAGACTGCGACGCGGCCGCCCAGCAGTTGGGTGAGCTGGGCATCGAGATCGTTGCCGGTCCCAGGTCACGGCCCGACGGTGCGCGACAACTCTACATCTACGATCCCGACGGGCACCTGGTTGAATTGACGAGCGGTTGAGTGTTGTGGTGGCGGTTGCAGTTCAGTCTTGGCCACCCACGACTCGCTTCACGATGCTCGTATCGAAGTAGTTAATCGCCATGCCGGCATCAACCACAATGTTCTGCGCATTGATGCCGCTGGAGCGCGGGCTGAGAAGGAACGCGGCCACGTTGGCGGCTTCGTCCGTCGCTACGGCTCGTTGACGTGGGATGACCTGCTCGGCAAACAGATACGCGTCGACATAACCAGGAATCCCCGCCGAAGCACTGGTCTTGAGGAGACCAGGAGCCACCGCGTTAAAACGGATCTCGGAAAACTGGCTGAATGATTTTGCCAGGAACGTCAGAGAAGAATCCAAGGCAGCTTTGACGGGAGCCATGAACCCGTAGTTTTCGTTGGCCATCCGCGTCGTCGAGATCGAAACGGTCACGACCGAGGCGTCGCGCGCTAGCAAGTCTTTAAGCGCATTGGCGATGGCGATGAGCGAATAACAGGAAATGTCGACCGTGCGCAGAAACTGCGGTTTGCCGGTTTCATGAAACGGTCTCATGCCACCGGAATAGTCGGCGAAGGCAATGGAGTGGAGTAATCCGTCGATCCGTGGATGCTTCTCCATGATCTGGTCCCGCACCCGCTCGATCTGGTCCGGGAACTCAACGTCACAGACCAGAATTTCCGCATCGGGCAGTAGCTTTTTGACCGACTCCTGACGAGCTTCATTTCGCACGACGTGCACCACGGTGGCACCTGCGTCGTCCAGCGTCTTGCCAACGTGATAGGCCACGCTCTTGCGGTTGGCCACACCAAAGACGACGACCGTCTTGTCCGCCAGTTGCAAGAAATCCATCACGCCACTCCTACGTCTGGTTACCGCTGGGGCTGCGCCATGGTACAGGTGAATAGAAATCGCACGACGGCGGAGCCATCGCGTGTGATTTTGGCTTTCATGTAGTAGGCGGTCGAGACCTGTTCCACAAGATCGACCTCGATCTGCAGGGTGTCGCCGGGGTGCACCATCTTGCGAAATCGAACTTCATTCAGGTGGGTTGCGACGGGCACTCCCTCCCCGCTCAGCAGTCCCGACAACAGAATCGCGCCGGCTTGCATGCCTGCCTCGCACAGAATCACACCGGGCACAAGCGGATAGTCTGGGTAGTGGCCCTGAAAAAAGAATTCGTCAGCGTGAAACGTCTTCAGGCAGACGATGCGTTCGGAGGTTCGATCGATCACTTCATCGATCAACAGCATGGGAGCACGATGCGGAATCGCGGCTTCGATCTGCTGGCGATTCATTGCGTGGGTGTTGTCTGTAGACATGTCGCTTGTTTGGTTGCGGTCTTCATGAGGAATGAATCAACGTCGTTGGCTACGATCACTCCGTAATTGATTGCTCCTAGCCAGCCCGACATAATGATGCCGACACTTCCGGCATGGTACAGGCCTCTGATCTGGTCAGGGAGCCCGCGACTGACCGCCAGGCCCTCAAACTTGGTTCCAAAACTTGCCCCTTGCATGTGCTTGGTGTAGTGCTGGAAGGTGATGGGTGTCGATGCTTCAACGTGGTCCAGCCGCTGGCGAATGTTCGGCACATAGCGGTCGACATCGTCCAACGTCGTCTCGATCAAGTCCTTCTTGCTTGCCTTGTAGTCTTCCTCATTCAGATCGGCCCAGTCTTTGTAGTTCGCGTTCGTACTTGAGACGATCAGGCAGCGAGGTCGACCCTCAGGGCGGATGCGGGGATAGTAAAACGAGTAAGTGCGGCTTGTGATGTCGCGATTTAGCAGTAGATCGGTCCGAAACAACGGGGCCGTCGAACTGAACAGCAAGTCACCTGTTGATTCGTCAAGCTGCTCGTCGGGCTTCAACGCCATGTAGACCTGCGTGCTGCTGTTGTTCAGTCTCACTTCACGTGCATCCTCGACAAATTGTGGATCGAGATGCGAATCACCCACCAGTCTGAGGATCGTCGATTTGAGATTCGCATTCGAAACGACGGCAGAAGTTTCAATGAAGCGGCCGTTGACCTGGACACCTTTCACGCGTCCGTTTTCCACGGCAATACGCTCCACATCGCATCGTATCCGCACGTCGACGCCATTAGTGCGCATGTTTTCATGCATCTGGCGGATCAGTTTGTCGGTACCGCCCTCGAAGGTATAAACACCCTTCGACATGAAATTCGAGAATACGATGCCGTACGTGATTGCGGGATCTTCCAGCGTCGACCCGTTGGCGTATGTAATGGGCTCCATCAGCAGCCGAATAACATCCTCTCGGCCGGGAAAGTAACGGTCGAACAACTGCCGCGTCGTTGTTGATTGGTCATCGTAGAAATTCATGCCGCGAGCGGTATCGAAAAACTCGACGACATTCGATTTCTCGATGCCAAACTGATCAACCAGCAATTGAGTGAAATCTTCGCGGTCGAAGCTGGTCGTCAGAGAGAACATCGGATTGTCGAAACGGATGTTCTTGATCTGCACGATCGAATCGGCGATCTCGCGTGTCCAATATCGACGGCAACTCTTGATCATGCCGATGGGAAAACCGTGCAGCGAAACGTCAAAGATATGACCGCCCGGTCGCTTGAACCAGGTCGCCATTCCACCCAGCTTGTAGTGCTGTTCCAGCAACAACACGCTGCGGCCGGCGCGTGCCAACACGTTTGCTGCCGTTAATCCCGCCAGTCCACTTCCAATGACGATCACGTCATAGCGAGATCGAGCGTCTTTGAGAAAATCCTTGGGCATATGAGCAATCTAATTCGAAATGCTTAAATCAGCAGGTACTAGGCCGTTAGTGTTTGCTCTTCGTAACTGAACCATGAGAGGCGATAGATTTCAATGCGGACGTTCAAAGGAATTGCAGGGTTGAATTACAGAGCTATTTTCTCAAGCAATACTGATTGGCAATCGAGATGCCGCTAATAATCGAACCTATGATACCGACAAAACCTTGATCGGTACCACACACGTAGAGGTTTTCTACGTCCGTCGACCCGTCGAACTTCTTAAACGGCGAACCGTACACCGCGCCGTTGTCGTGCCAGGTGAAGCGACGAATGGTGGTTGGAGTGAAGGTGTCTACGTCCACGACATGATTGCGAAAGTCCGGTACGAAGCGAACGGCCGACGCAGTCGATTGGTCGTACCAACGCGTCTTCTCCAGCTGATATTGTTCCTCGGAAAGGGATGACCAGTGGTCAAAATTCGCGATACAGGTGATGCGAATCATTCCGTCCGGAAGTTGTTTCTCTTCGTCTTGTGTGTCGCCGTAGAGAAAGTTATTGGGCGAACAGATTACGCCTGTCCGCACATCACACAGCGCGTCGCCGGGCTTGCACCAGTGGAACTTGTCCGAGTCGTTGAAGAACACAATGGTACGGTCGTGACCTAGTTCGCGGGGCTTGACGTCCAGCACAGAGATGGCTTCGACGAAGGACATCTGTCCAGCTTTGCCCGGGTCGACCCGTTGAATGTCGTCGCACATCCGCATCGTCTCGACCCACCCGGCGGACGAGAGAATCTTCTGGGTCTCCAGTTCCGTACCGTCGTCCAGCACTACGCCGGTGGCGCGATCGTCTTCGACATGAATCTTGTCGACGCCGCTTCGCAAACGCAACTCTCCTCCCAACTCCCTGTAACGCCTGACCATGTTCTTCAGGATCAATCGCACACCGGCCAACGGGCGACAGAATCCTTCCATGTAGATGCTGCGAAACATGATGCAGAACTGCATGAAGTCCATGTCATGCTCGCGGGCATTTCCATACCACATGACCGGGCAGAGTAGCATCTCGATCAACAGCGGATCCGTGATGACTTCCGACAGCACTTCTCGAGCCGAGATATCCAGGTCGGTTTCGTCCAGATCGTCGTAATCGATAATGCGCCCCATGAGCTTCTCGAAATTGTCGACCTGATCGGGGAAAGCCGAGCGGATCGCCGCACGGAGAATCTCGATGTCGTTGCCGAATTCCAGCTGCACATCGGGAAAGGCGATCAACGAACCGATCTGCGGAGACAGGGAGAAGTCTTCCCAACGGAAACGCAATTGCCGCAGCATGCGGGCCAGTGGCCCCTTGCGAGTGCCCTTGGGTGTGAAGTTCGTTACCGCATGCAGGCCAACGTCATAGTTGCGGCCACGCAAGCGATAGAAGGAATTGAGGCCGCCGATTGTGTAGTGCCGCTCGAGAATGCAAACACGCTGATCGTAATAGGCGAGCCGGATTCCGGCTGCCAACCCTGACATGCCGGCCCCGATGATGATCGTGTCGTACATTGTGAGTGACTAATTCAATAGGACACGACGCATCCGTTGCCGGCCCAACTTACTGGACGGCCATATCCTTCATCAGCGGTTCTAGATACTTGCAGGTACTGTCCATGCTCGCCAACTCCGGATAGTCTTCCTCCGGAATTTGAACGCGGTACCGTTTGCGCAGCTCCATTACGATATCGAGAAAGTCCATACTGTCGAGTTCCAGCTGGTCGCGAAAAGCAATCTCGTCCTTCAGTTCGGACAGATCTTCATCGGGCGCGATATCTGCGAGAATGTCGAGGATCACTTCTCGGATCTCGTTCGGCGTCATTCGTTTTGTTACTCCCGTCGACAGTTAAATTCGTTTTATGATCACAACCGAGTTGATCCCCAACATGCCGAACGAGTTGTTCAACACGTAATCGACTTTGTCCAGTTCGCGCGGTTGATTGACCACCAGGCCGTTCAACTCACATTCCGGATCCAGGTCGTCCACGTTGATGGTGGGATGACAGACGCCATCATCAAACGCAGCCATGTTTCCGGCCAGCTCCAAGGCGCCGGCGGCGCCCATGCAATGGCCGATGAAGCTTTTTGTGTTATTAAAGTGTGTTCGCTCGGAATGACCAAACACTCTTCGCAGAGCTTGGCATTCCTGAGTGTCACCGCTTGTCGTGCCAGTGGCATGAGTGCTCACGATATCAATTTGATCGGGTTCCAAGCGAGCCCGTTTCAGAGCCATCTTGACGCATTCAGCCTGGCGGTCGCTGTTGGGCAGCACAAAGTCGGTGGCGTCGGTGTTCATCGCATACCCAACCAGTTCACCGTAGATCTTGGCACCGCGTCGTCGCGCATCGTCCATTCGTTCGAGCACGTACACGCAGCCGCCCTCGGCGACGACAATCCCGGTTCGCTGCAAGTCGAACGGACGTGACGCCCGCGCGGGATCCTCATGCTCGGCCAACGCACCCTGACTCTTGAAGCTGGCAAAAATTCCGAAGGTATGAATGCTCTCCGACACACCCCCGGACAGGGCGACGTCGCATTCGTTCAGCCGCAGCATCTGCGCGCCTTGAATCAGCCCCGCATTGCCCGCCGCACATGCCGCACCAATGGTGTAATGCGGGCCAATCACGCCGGTGTTCAAGGCAATCTCGCCGGCAGGATTGTTGGCCACCGTACGGGGATTGTGATGATGCGACCAGAAGGAGGTGTCGTAGTCGTACCCCTTCAGTTCGAAAATCTCATTCTCGGTCTCGACATTGCCGTGTTCGGTGACGCCAATGTAGATCCCAACACGCGACTTGTCCGCGTTCTCCCAATCCAGGCCACTATCGGCAATGGCTTCACGTGAACTGTAGATGCCGACCGAGCCAGCACGTGTGCCACGACGCGAATCCTTGCGGGCCTGGTATTTGCGCGTGTCGAAATCGCAGACGCCCGCCAACGTCTTGCCGACATAGCGGATTTCGTAGGGACCCACGCCGCTGCGGCCTGCGAGCAGGCTCTCGCGAAATGCCCCAAGGTCATTGCCGTTTGGTGCCGTCAATCCAATGCCCGTGATGACAATTCTCTGACTCTCGGGCAGATCAACAGGTGTTGAACTGATCATGCAACGATCCCGGCGGTTTTACAAATTGTTGAGGCTACCCATTCACCCACGAATTGGCAAGGCGCTCCATTCCTTCCTCGACGGAAATACGCGGCTGATAGCCAAAATCGCTGCGTGCTTGGTCAATGCTAAAGTAGTGGGAACGTGCCAATTGAGCGGCCAGAAAACGTGTCATCCTCGGCTCGCGCTGGATGCCCAACACGCGATGCGTGGCTTCAAGTACCGCGCCAATACGCCAAGCTGCGCCCAGCGAGATCGAACGGCTGACTCTCGGCAGTCCGGCCAGCTCCAAGAGCTGGTCAATCCAATTCCAACAGTTCACCGGTTTCCCTTGACTGATGAAGTAAGCTCGCCCGCCGATCGACGGTGAATCGGTCATCGCATCTGCCGCCTGCAGATGTGCCTCTGCCGCGTTTTCGACGTAAACGACGTCGATCAAGTTGGTTCCGTCACCAACTCGCCGCAACTTGCCCGATTTGGCCCGTGCCAGCAGTCGGGGCACCAAATGTGAGTCGCGTGGACCCCAAATCAAATGGGGACGGAGCGCACAGCTGCGAAGCTGGTCATCATTCGCCGCCAGCACCTGCTGCTCGGCCAACGCTTTGGACCGCGGGTAATGACATAGCCAACGGTCGGCATAGGGAACGCTTTCGTCCGCGTTTACCTGGTCGTGGCCGTCAAACGTCACGCTGGGGCTGCTAGTGTATACCAGCCGTGGGACCTGCTGGTTTCGGCAACCTTGGATGATGTTCTCCGTCCCCACCGTGTTGATCTGGTAGAAATCCTCCCAACGACCCCAAATTCCAGCGATTGCCGCCGCATGAAACACCGCGTCGACCCCGTTGCATGCCCGGTCGACGGCGGATGCATTGCGGATGTCACCGACGACGGATTCGACGCCGAGCTCATCCAGCGACTCGTACCGGCGACGGGAAAAGGCACGCACCTGGTCGCCACGCTGAACCAGCTGTTCCGCGATATAGCGGCCGAGAAAGCCACCGGCACCCGTCACCAACGCTCGCATGCCAAGCTCTCCCTAGGGATCGGCTGAAATTACGTGATTTTCCTGATATCCAAGGGAGCGATAAAAGCCCGTCACGGATGTCCAGCTACGCAGCGTCTCGAGCGTGATCTGTTCAGCGCCCCGCTCCCAGCACTCCTGTTCCAGACGCAACACCAGCGTCCGCCCAATCCCGCGTCGCTGAAAACGGGGATCGACCGCCAGCCAATGGATGCGACCGCCGAGTGGTTCGTTACTTAACGCCGGGGTGCAACTTACTAACTCCAGAGCGATTGTGCCCACCGGTGCCGCCAACTCAGGTGTCTCCGCGAGCCACAGGTGCTGTGGCCGGAACCAGTTGCGTTCATGCAATTCGCGCTGAAAATCGGCTCGCTTCCAGGGTCGCGGGCGATCGCGAAAAGCCTGGTTCTGAATCGACAACCAAGCCTCGACGTCGCGCTGCAGCCCTTCGTCCGAGCAGTCCATGGTTCGAATCGAAAGCCCATCGGGGGGCAGGTACCGACCCGCCGGGGTGGGCGGGGACAGGCACCGGGCAGGGGGCCGGACGGGTGGCGCGAGGTTCAGATCCTTGGTCATGTGCACCACCAACGCGTGACGCGGAGCGGGTTTTCGCGGCATTTTTTCACGCCTGGTCGACATGGCTCGATCATACCCGATCCTCAGCTGCCTCGGCACCGACCCGCTCGGTGATAGATATCAGCCGCTTGATGTTCTGAATCATGCAATGGGAGAAACTAAAATTAGCGTTTTGGTGATTGAATAAGTTCACAAAACGATTGATAATCATTGCTATCGGCCGACTTGGTGAGTGAAATATTTCATTTGGATGAGCCATGCTGACGGAAGAGCGGCGTAATCGGTTGTTGGAGCTGGTCCGCCAACGTGGCTTTGCCTCACTCCCGGAACTGACCAGCGAGATGCAGGTCTCGACCTCCACGATCCGTCGCGATCTGGACTATCTGGAAGAGACCGGAAGTGCCAAGCGCACTCATGGTGGCGTGTTCTACACCGGACCGTCACCCAAGCTGCCGCACTTTGATCACCGCCAAAGTGTTCAGTGGGATCGCAAGAAGCGGATCGCCGAGGCGGCCAGCGAGTTGATTGAAGATGGTGACACGGTGCTCCTGGATGGAGGCAGCACGACCTACGAGTTAGCACAGACCTTGGTCGGACGGACTTTGCAGATCGTCACAAACTCTTTACCGGTGGCGACGTTGTTCAGTTCTGGCGGAGACTGCGACCTGGTCTTGATTGGCGGCTATGTCCATCGACGGACAGGCGTCTGCTTAGGACCGTATGCCAATCAGATGCTGCAAAACTTGAGTGTACGTCGAGCATTCTTGAGTGTTGCCGGAATCAATGATCGCGGCTGCTTCAACAGCAACTTGCTACTCGTGGAAACCGAGCAGGCGATGATGCAATCGGCTGATGAGGTCCTTGTCTTGGCCGACAGTACAAAGTTCGGTCATCAGAGTCTGGCCTTAATGTGTGAGCTTTCGGACGTCGACAAGATGGTGGTCGACCAGGACATCAGCCAGGATTGGCGCAGCAAGATCCTTGCCGCGGGAGTCGACCTTAAGGTCGCTGGACCGACGGACAACGGGTGAAGTTGAACAGCGTGGCGTCGAACGTTTGACCTGTTTCAGCGGCGTTGGCCGCAGTGCGGTTCATGGTTCGAAGCTGACCGATAGCTGAATGGGAGCGTTTTTGGATGGTTACGGCGGAAGGTTCTTTAGATCGAGCGTTGGTCGAACGGATCGTGCGGCAAATCGTGTATGCCCAAGACTCGTCACTCGCACCATCGACACCCGGCAACGGTGATGAGTTGGTCGTCAGCATTTCGGCTCGTCATTGCCACTTGACCGACGAACATGTGGAGCAGTTGTTTGGTCCCGGCGCGACACTGACCCCCGTGAAACCTCTCTATCAAGACGGCTTCTATGCGGCCGAGCAGACCGTGATGCTCGTCGGTCCGCGGCGCCGCATGCTGGCGAATGTACGCATCCTGGGTCCAACGCGACCTCACAGCCAAGTTGAGTTGGCGTTGACCGACGCGATTTCGCTCGGCATCGATTCCGTGGTTCGCATCAGCGGAGACATTGCTGGAACTCCCGGATGCGTATTGGTGGGGCCGCACGGCGTGGTTGAGCTATCCGAGGGTGTCATTCGTGCCGCGCGGCATGTGCATATGAACTATCGTCACGCCGAGAGCTACGGCGTCAAGAACGGCGAAGCGATGAAACTGCGCATTGAATCGCCCAGTTGTTCGGTGGTACTGGAGGATGTAATCGTTCGTGCTGACGAGGCCAGCAAGCTTGAAGTCCACATCGATACTGATGAAGGGAATGCGTGTTTCCTGGACTCGGCGACCCAAGTTGAGTTATTGAAGCAAGCGCCCTGTAACTGTCATTGAAACCGTCTGACAAGCGTTAGCCGGGTTCGTAATTCCTTGGTTTGCGAGCCGTGCTCGCACTACTTTGTTGGGAGAACTTTTGATTATGGCCAAGACAATGGAAGCGTTAGGAATGGTCGAGACGAAGGGCTTTGTCGCCCTCATCGAGGCCAGTGACGCGATGATGAAGGCTGCCAACGTTACGTTCGTTGGCTGGGACAAAGTTGGCAGTGGTCTGGTAACCGCCTTTGTGACCGGTGACGTCGCGGCTGTCAAAGCAGCGACCGATGCGGGTGCGAACGCCGCCGGCCGCATCGGTGAGGTCGTCAGTGTGCAGGTCATTCCACGGCCGCACGAAGACCTGCACATTGTGATGCCGCCCCCTATCAAAGTGCCTGCCAAGTGAGCTCGTCAGAAGTAACACAAAAACAAACAACGAAATTGAGGTAAGCAACCATGCAAAGCGCAATAGGCTTGATTGAAACAAAAGGGCTTGTCGGCCTGGTCGAGGCGACCGATGCCATGGCCAAGGCTGCCAATGTGCAGATCGTCAAACGAGTTTCCATTGGAGGCGGATTGGTCACGACCG
>CAJHYQ010001323.1_pt1 | contig 16589 bp, 11 predicted proteins | sample 9198721 | NCBI WGS metagenome assembly CAJHYQ01 (sample SAMEA7708357, study PRJEB35096) | sediment metagenome | biome: marine neritic benthic zone biome [ENVO:01000025]; feature: sediment [ENVO:00002007]; material: shallow marine sediment [ENVO:03000034] sea grass bed [ENVO_01000059] ... | reverse complement strand
TGACGCTGAACGACTCGCGCGTCTTACCTGCTCGCTTGGACGGCTATCGCCAATCAACGCGAGGTCGATGGCAGGGGCTGTTCTTGTCGGAGGACGAGCACGGAACCTGGCAAATGCTCTGCAAGACGCGCGGCCGATTGCAGGACGGTGAATGCATCGTGTTGACCGACCGACTCGCTCAGGACGATGTCCATCTGCGCATGATCACACGCTTGGACGACGGCATCTGGGCGGCGCGTCCGGAAACAGAGGAGACGACATGGGCACTGCTCGATCGCATCGGGCGAGTTCCGCTGCCTCATTACATTCGCCACGGTCAGATGATGGACGATGATCTCAAGTGGTATCAAACCGTTTACGCCGAGCGTCCTGGGTCGGTCGCGGCGCCTACCGCGGGTCTGCACCTGACCACTCCCCTGCTCCAGCAGCTTGAGCAGCGAGGCGTGCAATTGTCATCCGTCACGTTGCATATTGGTATGGGCACGTTTCGGCCCATCGCCGTTGCGGACCTGAACGAACACCGGATGCACTTTGAGCGCGGTGAGCTGAGCGAAGAGGAGGTCCAGAAGCTGTCGGCCGCCAAAGCTGCGGGCGGCCGGGTCGTCGCGGTCGGCACGACCACGGTTCGAGTGTTGGAAACGGCCGCTGCCGACGGCCAGCTCAAACCGTGGAGCGGATCCACCGATTTGTTCATCAAGCCAGGCTTCGAGTTCCACGCGGTTGATGCGTTGCTGACCAACTTCCACCTGCCGCGATCGACCTTGTTGGTCCTGGTACGGACCTTTGGCGGCGATGCACTCATTCGTCGAGCCTATGCGGAAGCGGTCGAAGAACGTTACCGGTTTTTTAGTTACGGGGATGCGATGCTGATCCTGTAACGCCTCAATACGTGCCGGCCACCTTGCTTTTGCGGTATACTGATCCGAAACCCATTCGCCAATACGGATACTTATTCTGAAAGGAGTCACCATGTCGGTCGTTCACACCGAACACGTGCTAGTTGTTCCCACCTCCGAGTTCCAACATGTCGGATATTTCCAGGGAATCTGCACCGATGTGGGACGCTACCTCAGTCACCTGCTGACTCCGGAATTGATCAGTTACCGTCCGCGCGACGCGATGGAGGAAGACCCGAGCTTCAAGCAACTCATCCCCTACGTGATCTTTCGTCATCAAGACGACCGTGGCCGGGTTCATCTGTTCCAGTACACTCGCGGATCGGGACAAGGTGAAAAGCGTTTGCACGCCAAACGCAGTATCGGCGTGGGTGGCCATATCTCGACAGAAGATGCTGGTTTCGCGCAAGGCGCTAACCCGTACCAAGAGGGTATGCGGCGCGAGTTGGACGAAGAGGTTTCGATTCAAACTGAGTATCAGGATCGTTGTGTCGGCATGATCAACGATGACGAAACCGAAGTCGGGAAAGTCCATTTGGGCATCGTGCATATCTACGACGTGCGACAGCCGTCGGTCTTTCCCCGCGAAGACGAGATGCACGCCGCGGAATTCCTGCCGCTGGACCAATTGTTCCAGCACCGCGATCAGATGGAAAGCTGGTCCCGCATCTGCCTGGAAGGCCTTTTCGCGGATTCACGTTAGAAGACCAGGCCGCGTTCCGCTCCTGGCGGTTGGCTTTTCGTGCCTGCTAAACGACAATTCTAATAAGAGCCTGCACGGACGGGTTCAATTCGTGAAACGTTGCAGGTTTCCGCCGGCCTGGGTTCGCGCAACGCTGGGTCGATGGGAGCGCGCAACTTGAAACGACATAGACAGTGCCGTTAACCGCCGATTGCTATGCTGGTCTACCTGGATAACCATTCAACAACGCGTGTTGATCCACAAGTCGTGGAGGCGATGCTGCCTTACTTTACCGAGCAGTATGGCAATGCGGGCAGCACGAGTCACGCGTTCGGTTGGGAAGCAAGAGACGCTGTGGAGGCCGCCCGTGCCACGATCGCCCGCTGCTTGAACGCCAAGTCTCGTGAGGTCATCTTCACGAGCGGAGCAACCGAAAGCAATAATCTGGCCATTCGCGGGCTCGCCGATCGGCTCTGCAGCAAAGGTCGCCATCTGGTGAGTGTCGCCACTGAGCACCCATCAGTGCTCGATCCACTCGACCGGCTCACGCGACGCGGCTTTGAGGTAACGCTCCTGCCGGTTCAACCCGCGACGGCCGAGCATCCGGGCCTCGTCGATCTGAATCAATTCGCCGACGCGATCCGCGAAGACACCATCCTGGTCACCGTCATGATGGCCAATAACGAAATCGGCGTGATTCAGCCGCTTCGCGAAATGGCCCAGATCTGTCATGAGCGAGGTGTTCTGTTGCACAGCGATGCGACGCAGGCCGTGGGCCGCATCCCGGTGGATATGAAAGAGCTGGGGGTGGACCTACTGAGTCTTTCGGCGCACAAGCTGTATGGGCCCAAGGGAGTGGGTGCACTGCTTGTCTGCCGTCGATCACCGCAAATCCGTGTCGTTCCGCTGATCGACGGCGGAGGCCAAGAGCGTGGCATGCGGAGCGGCACGCTGAATGTCGCCGGCATCGTCGGCTTGGGTAAAGCGATGGAATTGGCCGCCGAATTGATGAGCCAGGAGCAATCGCGAATTGCCGACTTGCGTCAACAATTGCATCACGGATTGGTCTCGAACGTCGCCGATTGTTTCCTCAATGGTCCCCCGCTGACGCTGGACGGTGCACCCCATCCGCTACGGCTGCCAGGAAACCTGAACATGCAGTTCCGATTCGTCGAAGGCGAATCACTCATGATGAGCATGGGCGATTTGGCGGTGTCCAGCGGCAGCGCCTGTACCTCGGCAAATCCCGAGCCCAGCCACGTCCTGCAGGCCCTAGGGCTACCGGACGACGATGTCCGTTGTAGCCTCCGCTTCGGAATCGGTCGGTTTAACACCGCCGAAGAGATCGAATTTGCGGTTGAGACGATCCGCGACGGTGTTCAAAGACTGCGGCTTTTGAGCCAGGAGGCGTGACTCGGCCGATTTGTGCCGCCAGGGGAGCCGATCGCTCTTTTTCTCAACCGACTTCCCTTTCGTGGCCGAATTGTATAATTTAGACAGTAGAAGTTGTTTAAAATCCTCAAACGCGATTAGTACGGGAGTTCACACCGATATGGCAATCACGTTGACCGAACGAGCGGCCCAGGAAGTCAAGCGCATCATCGAAGACCAAAAACTAGGTAGCTCAACAGTCCTGCGCGTCGGTGTCGCAGGTGGCGGATGCAGTGGCTTCATGTACAAGTTGGCATTCGACGAGAAATACGACGAGAACGCCGATTCGCGTTTCGACCAGCATGGCGTGGCCTTGGTCTGCGACAGGAAGAGCGCCCTGTATCTGGAAGGCACGACCGTCGACTTCTATGAGGGACTCGATAAGCGAGGCTTCACCTTCGAGAATCCCAATGCTGTGAAGTCGTGCGGCTGCGGAAGCTCATTCCAAGCGTGATTTGGATTGACGAAGCTTGAGGCGTGAGAGTTGGAAGGCCGGCAACAGCCAAGTCCTCTCATGCCTCACATCGTATGCAGCTCCCTTATCTTGAGCCGTAGGTCTCGAGTCTTAAAGCGTCAGCCTGCTTGTCGTGGCCAAGTCCACCGATCATCATACACGTCGATCGAGCACGGTCCGTAAAGCGGTAGTTGTTGAGGCTAAAAATTGACGTCGGAAGCAGCAAGAGTCCATATCATCGGCATTGGCGACGACGGCACGGAGGGGCTGACCGAAGGAGCTCGTCAGCTCCTGGCACAGGCCGATCTGGTCGTCGGCTCCGATCACGCTTCGACAGAGAGTGTTACAGGCGCCAGCGAAGCGATTACCTGTAGTGATCTGGATTCGCTTGTTGACTTGGTCAATAAAAACGAGGAGCGTCGCATTGTCGTGCTGACTTCCGGCGATCCATTGTTCTATGGCGTGGCGCGATACCTTTGCGACAAGCTTGGCAAAGACCGATTCGAAGTCCTGCCCAACGTCAGCTCGATGCAGTTAGCATTTGCTCGCGTCAAAGAAAGCTGGGATGACGCCTTCTTAGTCAACCTGGCGACGCAACCGCTTGATCAAGTGGTCGAGAAGGCACGTGTCGCGGAGAAGGTTGGGTTGTTTACCACCGATCAGGTCTCGCCCAGCCTGGTCGCTCAACAGCTGATTGACCGCAAGATTGACTATTTCACGGCCTACGTTTGCGAGAACCTCGGCTCACCTGACGAGCGGGTGACGCACGGGTCGTTGTCGGATCTTGCCCATCAGAGTTTCTCGCCGCCCAACGTGATGATCCTGGTCCGGAGGCCGATGGTGCCCGACCGACCGGCGGAAATGGCTGGCAAGCGGCTGTTTGGCAATCGCGACGACATGTTTCTGCAGTCGCTACCCAAACGGGGGCTGCTGACACCCATGGAGGTCCGCGTGATCGCGCTGGCCGAGCTCGATATTGGCCCGGCCAGTATCGTTTGGGACGTCGGCGCTGGCAGCGGGGCGGTGGCCGTTGAGGCAGCGCAAATGATCCAAAGCGGCAAGGTCTACGCCATCGAAATGGAAGCACAGGATCACGAGCTGCTGCTGGCAAATACCGAACGCTTTGGAGTCAGCTCGACTTTGCAGCCGGTGCACGGACAAGCGCCCGAGGCCTGGGCCGATCTCCCATCGCCCGACGCGATCTTTGTCGGTGGCACCGGACGAGCGGTCGGCCGGATTGTTGAGCTGGCGCTGAAACGTCTGAAGAAAAACGGGCGGCTGGTCGCTAACGTGGGCAGCGTGGACAACATCTCCGCCGTCTACTCGGCCATGTCGAATGTCGATGGTGATACGAACGTGCGCATGATCCAGGTTGCTCACGGAAACGATCAAATGGATCGCTTGCGTTTCGAGTCGATGAATCCCACCTTTTTGATTAGTTTCGTCAAGAACTAGCACAATTCCGGTGGCCCCGGTTCCCAGGAATTCTCCGTGTCCAGCGGGACACCAGCGGCATGACTTTGACCATCGATGGACCACCAGTGGATGTCGTCGCCGTCGGCGCCCATCCAGATGACGTTGAAATGGGATGCGGCGGGACGCTGGCCCTGTTGGCCCAACAGGGATATCGCGTGGGCATCGTGGACCTGACGGATGGAGAGCCGACACCGCGCTGCCCAAGTCCGGACGTGCGTCTCGAAGAAGCTCGCCGCGCCGCCGAGGCACTCGGTGTTCATGAGCGCGAAACGTTGGAGTTACCGAATCGACGCCTCTTCGATACCTTTGAAGCACGGGTCGCACTGGCCAAGGTCTTTCGCGCTTGGCGTCCCAAAGTTGTCATTGGATTTGGCCATAAGACTCCGATGGCCTCACCGGATCACTGGCAGGCGATGCAGATCACTGACGCCGCCGTCTTCTACGCGCGACTGACAAAATGGCCCGACGTGTTCGACGATTTGGCTGAGCACATGATTTCGACTCAGTTGTATTTCAAGCTCGACTTGGAGCCGTGGGAATTCACCCCAGCCATGACTCACTTCGTGGTCGATATCACGGAGACGCTCGACCAGAAGATGAACAGCATCAACTGCTACAAAACCCAGTTCCCGCCGGAGAAGGCCGCATTCGTTGATCGGATCCGCAGTATCGCGAAACACATGGGGGCCAAAGCGAATTGCTCCGCCGGAGAAATGTTCGCCTCGACGCGAACGATCGGCACACGCAACCTCATGACCTTATTGGGCGACTGATACTTGAGACTCGTCCGTCAATCAGCTCGCGTCTCTCTCAGCTGATCGACAAACCGCGTCAGCTCCGTCGGCAATGGGGCCTCGAACTGCAGACGCTGGCCCGAAATCGGGTGGTCAATCGCAAGTCGTTGCGCATGCAAGGCCAGCCGGGCGAGCACGATCTCCCCGCCGGGGCGCCCCGTTTCCAGTTCGCCTCGGGTGATTTCACGGTGACCTGAATACAGCGGGTCGCAGGCCACGGGGCAACCGATGTGCGCTAAGTGCACGCGGATCTGGTGCGTCCTGCCCGTCTTGGGATACACGTGAAATACGGCAAAGCCCCGATATCTCTCGACGACTTCAACAAAGCTCTCGGCCTCGCGACTGGTTGAATGCCCGTCGCGAATCGCCATCTTCTCTCGTTGATAGGGGTGCACTCCGATGGGTGCCGTAATTTGATCGCGGTCTCGATCAACCGCGCCTCGCCCGATGGCAAAGTACTGTTTCTCGACCGTTCGTTGTTCGAATTGCCGCGAGAGCTTCAAATGCGACTCGTCGTTCTTCGCCACCACAATGACACCGCTGGTATCACGGTCCAGTCGATGAACGATCCCAGGTCGACTCGGTCCACCGACCCGACTGAGCTGATCAAAGTGGAACGCCAGAGCCGCCGTCAGCGTTCCTTGCCAATGGCCCTTGGACGGGTGGACGACCATTCTGTGCGGCTTATTGATGACGGCGATTTGATCGTCTTCGAAGAGCAGATCCAGCGGAATGTCTTCTGGCTGCGGTAGTTCGCGTTCAATCGGCGGAAACCGGATCGTGATCACGTCCCCCGCTCGCACGTGATAGGCGGCCTTACGTCGCTCGTCGTTGACGCGGGCTTCTGCGGCGTTGATGATCTGCCGAAGCTTAACGCGACTGTACTGGGGAAAATGCTGGGCGAGAAAGACGTCCAGACGCGAACCGGCTTCTTCTTCCGAAACACAGATCGGCGCTGCTTCGTCGTCCGATGATGAATTCATGTGCAGAATTGTAGCCGCACTACAGAAACACGGCGCGTTTATCTGACGAAGCTCAAGGCAAACGCACGCTGGCCTGAAAAAACGTCAAGACGATCAGCCCCAGCTCGATTACGAGCCGTCGGCGTCCTCAACCGGGTCTTCGCTGCTCGATTGATCCTGCTCGACGGCTTCCGAGTCATCCGTCGGTGTCTCGTCAACCGCGGGCACGTCACTGTCTTGATCCGTCGAGGCATCATCGGTCGGAGTTTCGTCGGTCGAATCAGCCGGAAGCTCAAACAACTGGGGAGAACTCTCGTTGCCGGACGTATCCGGGCCAAAGAGCGGCAAACCGGAATTGTCGTCTCCGGTCGTATCCGAAGGTTGCAGTAGCACGTCGCCGGAGGGCGGAGTTGCTCCGGTCTCTGGCGTCAGCAGCTGACCGGGTTTCGGTAGGTTCAGATCCGCCTTGTCGGGCAACTCAGGGAGACTGTCAAACAGCCCCGGCGTCCCGATCGGATTCTCGGCTGGCTTCTGCTGGGCGAGCCATGCGTACCATTCTCGTGTGGATTGTTGCTTCAGGGCATCGAGTCGCCTTTCGGCCAGACCGACCGCGACGGCGTCCGCGGAAAACTCGTCCACAATCCTTTGGTACTGCTGTTCCGCCTCCGTGAACTCGCCCAGCGATTCCAAGGCCTGCCCCAGACCGAAGAGCGCCCGCTGTTTGAGCATCTCCCTCGCCTCGGCCGTCATTTGCACGCCGTCGACTTGATCGACGACCTTTTGAAAGGCGTCACGCGCCGTTTCCAGCTGCTCGTTCGCCGCATCTCGATCACGGAACAGTTGCCTGGCTCCAAAGACCAAAGCGTTGTCGCCCGCAGACTGCAAGGCCCACATCGCTGCGGTGGTGCCCGCATAGGTTTCACCCACCTCCCGAAACTTCTCGGCATCACCCGTTCCCGATGCCACGAAGTATTCGGTCCAAGCTTCTGAGCGGCTCGCCGCCTGTCGGCTGTTGACCATGTAAGACGCCAGTCCGACGACTCCAGCAATAATCAGGACGCCAATAAATCCCTTCGAATATGGCTTGACCTTTTCAATCCATTTCGTGAGCCAAACGGCCAGTTCATTGGTCTGTAGTTCGTGCCGGCGTTCGGTTTTCATTCGAGCGACTTTCCGTCTAACGGTTTGATCGTCCCCTGCCACCGCGCAACAGCAGTGTGCAAATCGCAAGTATAGAAGTGAAAACAGGATAGCGTCAAGATCGAGTGCCTCTCTGGCGGCCGATATTGACGTGACGAAAAACCGTTCCGCGCCCCTTCCTCGAATTCGGTTCGACGATTACGATCACCTTCCACTCATGAAGCACCGATGAGATCGGTCCACGTCAACGAAGTGAATTGCGGCGTTTCTTCCTTGAACAAAGCCACTCAGAGAACAGATGCCTTGCTGGCGGGTCTTAACGACGCTCAACGCGACGCCGTGAAGACGAATTCAGGGCCGTTGTTGGTCCTTGCCGGGGCCGGTACGGGAAAAACTCGCGTCGTCACTTATCGGATTGCTCGTCTGATTTCGCGTGGCACTCCCGCCGATCGGATACTGGCCGTCACCTTCACCAACAAAGCGGCGGCGGAGATGGTCGAGCGAGTATCGCAGCTGCTGGGACGTAAGAGTGAGAAGGTGCCCGAGATCTCGACCTTCCATTCGCTCTGTGTTCGCATCCTCCGTCGCCACATCACGAAAATCGGCTACCCGACCAAGTTTGCCATCTACGACCGGAGCGATCAGGAGGCCATGGCCGCTCGAGTGCTCCGCGAGATTAACGTCGCGACGGCACAGCTGAAGCCAAGTGAACTGCTTTTCCATATCAGTCATTGGAAGATGCACGGCGTCCGCCCCGAACAAGCGACGAGTCACGCCGGCACGGATCGTGAACATTTGGCCGCGGCCGCCTACCGTCGATATCAACGTGCGATGAAGGCAGCGGGAGCCGTCGACTTTGATGACCTACTGCTGTGCACCGAGCAGCTGTTCCGCGAATCTCCCACAGCTCGTCGAGCCGAAGCCGCTCGTTTCGACCATGTGTTGGTCGACGAATATCAAGACACCAACGGCTGCCAGTATCGCATCGTCAAAACACTGGCGGCTGGTCATCGGAATCTGTGTGTCGTTGGTGACGACGATCAGTCGATCTACGGATGGCGTGGCGCTGAAGTAGAACACATCCTGAGGTTTGGCAAAGACTGGAATGACGCCAAGATCGTTCGGCTGGAAGAAAACTATCGGTCCACGGCTGAAATCCTGAAGTTGGCCAATCGCTTGATCCAGTACAACAAGCTGCGGCACGACAAAACGCTTCGCGCGGCGCGGGCCGGCGGAGAGCAGCCTAAGATTCGACAGTTCGCCACGGAAACAGAAGAAGCCGAACAAACCGTCGCGGACATCAGCCGTCGCATCGCACGCGCAGACTGCTCACCCAGCGACTTTGCAATTCTATTCCGGACCAACGAACAACCCCGTCTCATGGAAACGGAACTCAGACGCGCAAAGGTGCCCTACGTCTTGATCGGCGGGATGTCGTTCTTCGATCGTCGCGAAGTTCGTGATATTCTCTCATATCTCCGCGTACTGGTAACTCCTGAGGACGAACCGTCGCTGCTGAGAATCATCAATACGCCTCCACGAAGAATCAGCCAGGATACCGTCCAGGCCTTAGTGGATGCGGCCGTCCGCCTCGGCAGTCCTGTTTGGGAAGTGTTGCCGAAAGCCGATCGCTTACCCGATGTCAGTGCGGCGGCGGCTGAAGCCATCAACGACTTCAGACAACTCGTTCGCAGGTATCAGCAGCGATTCCAGTCAGGTGACTTAGCCGAATCACTCACCGAGTTGGTCGACGAAATTCAATATCATGCCGACATCCGACGTCGAAGTAAAAACGACCCAGAGGCAGCTGAATCTCGCTGGGGCGCGGTCGAAGAACTGGTCAATGCGCTGGCCGAATATGAAGCGCGTGCCAGAAAGCCCACTCTGCTCGGATTCCTCGATGACATCATGTTGGCAGGTCGTGAGCAAGACCGTGACAAGGAGAAGCAACTTCGTCGCGACGCGGTCGCCCTGATGACGATGCACAGTGCCAAAGGTCTCGAGTTTCCACAGGTCTATATGGTCGGCATGGAGGAAGGCCTGTTGCCGCACCGTCGCAGCGTTGAAGTCGAAGGCAAGGCCATCGACGAAGAGCGCCGGCTCTGCTACGTGGGAATTACGCGAGCTCAAGAACGTCTGACATTGTCACTCGCCTTGACGCGACGCAAGTGGGGCAAGGCTCGTCCAACCGACCCAAGCCGATTTCTTTTCGAGATTACCGGACAAGCCGACCGGCCTCCCGGCCCATCGCCGAAAGCCAAGAAGCGTCAAAAGCGTTCTCGCGCAAGCAAGCGATGAGCACGGCGAGTTGGTCATCAACTTTCCACCTGGCCACCACACCGACGCGCTGCTAGCCATGCCAGCACTGACGTGAATCGACGTAGGACGAATCTGCCGCCACTGCTAGACTATCGCGCGGTGCTCTATCAATCGGCGCAAGGAGGTGCGGATGGCTTTAGAACCTGTTCGCTTTATCCACACGAGTGACTGGCGTTTAGAAGAACCACTCGGCGGTATTCCCGAGGTGCCTAGCTCGTTGCGCGAAGCGTTCATCGACGCGCCCTTCCGTTCTGCTGAGCGCGTCATTGACGCAGCAATCCGTGAGAACGTCGACTTCGTCTTGATGGCCGGCGATATTCTGTCGGTCGAAACGGCTTCGCCGTACACGCTCGAGTTCCTGCTTGGACAGCTGCAGCGGCTGTGTGATGAGAAGATTGCGGTCTACTGGGCCGGCGGCGAGCAGGATGATCCTGATTTGTGGCCGGACCAATTGCCGCTGCCAGACAAGGTGTACACGTTTCCCGTCGGGCAAACCGAGGAGTTGCGATTTAGCCGAGGCAAACAGGAGGTGGCCGCGATCGTCGGACGGAGCGCTGCAGCATCGGGCCAACTGAGTGCGGCGGAATTCGCGGGCTCCAAGCAAGGCATTCCCAGAATCGGCTTGGTTTACGGATCCATGAGCCGAAAGAATCTCGAAGGTAAAGGGATCGACTATTGGGCACTGGGCAGCCAGCCAACGCGACGCGTGCTGAAGAGTTCAACCAGCGCGCTTTATTGCGGCGCGCCACAGGGTCGCCAGCCGGATCAGCGTGGGTCGCATGGCTGCGAGCTGATTGAGCTGGACGGCGGTCAGGTAAATCATCGTCAGCTCGAAACAGCGGTGTTCCGATGGCATCGCGATCGTGTAGCGGCACCGCCGGACTGTAACGCGGCGAAACTGGAACACTTACTACGTCAGCGACTGACCCAGGCGCCGTCGGTTTCGGGTGTTCAAACACTCGTGTCATGGTCGGTGATGGAAAGCGAGAATTTAACAAGCGAGGTCACGCTGCCGGTCACACGTCGAATCATCGAATCGCTCAAGCCGCATGGTTCGGAATCGTGCCAGGCCTGCGGTGTGAGCATCACATTGGAACCTCGGGAGATTGCGGAGAGCTTTTGGGAGGAGGAGTCGATTCTGGGCGACTTCTTGCGCGCCGTCCGCAACCTCGAACAGGACCCCGAGTCGTGGAAAGAATTGGACGAATACCTGCCGGATGAGGATCACATGCGTAGGTCGCTGGTCGCTGGCTTGCAGTCGGCATCAGAATCGGATCGACATCGACTATGGCAGGAGGTAGCGTCGCTTGGCGTGCAGCTGCTGCGAGGCGAACCAACACTCCAATCATCCTCATCCGAACGAGATTGACGCGGCAGGGATCGCCGGGAGAGCATCGCGTGAGGATTACGGAAATTGCGATCGACAGCTTCGGACATTGGAAGGGACTCCGTATTCCCAATTTGTCCGATCCGGTCACGGTCATCCATGGGCCCAACGAGGCCGGCAAGTCGACCATCCTGCAATTGGTGCGCGCCGTTCTGTACGGTTTTTCGGCGCGGCGACATGGTCGCTTTGTCCCTCCGCTGCACGAAGGCCGTGTGGGTGGGACGGTCTACGTCGAAGCCCCGAATGGCCGCTTTCAAGTGCGTCGCTGGCTGGCAAAGTCGGGCCGGATCGAGGATGATCCGCAGGGCGAGCTGTCGGTCCAATCAGTCGATGGCGCTCAGAAGGGAAAATACCATCTCGCGACGCTACTCGGTGGAGTCGACGAACAACTGTTTCAGAGCGTGTTCGCGGTTGGCCTGACGGAGATGCAACGACTCGGTACGCTCAGTGACACCGAGGTCGCGCAACAGCTGTTCGGCTTGGCCACCGGTGCGGACCGCGTTTCCATCGCGGATGTCCTGCGGCAACTGAAACAAGAGCGATCCATGCTTGTCAACGGCGATCACGCGTCATCGATCGCTCAGTTGCTGAGTCGAGCCGAATCGTTGACCCAAGAACAGCAGCGTAGCAACGAGGTGCTTGAGCAGTGGCTTGCGCTGCGAGACGAATTGCGGCAAATCGAAACGGAATTGAAGCAATCGGAATCGCGGCGTCATGACTTTGGAGTCTCCGTCAACGGCGCAAGCCCGAGTCAAGCATTGAGAGAGCAATGGCGGATGTGTCGAGAGCTTCAAAAGCAGCTCGACGCAGTTGGCCCGCTACCCGATATCCCAAGCGACGTATTGGATCGACTTGACACGATTGCGCAACAGGTTCGCAAATACCGAACGCAGTGGGAAACACAGCGTGATCGTCGGCGAGCTCTCAAGCAGCAGGCAAGTCAACTGGAGCGTCAGCCCAAGCTCCTACAACACGGCGAGCCGATCGAAGCACTCACCAAACGGCGAGCCTCGGTCGCCTCGCAGCTGGAAGAGCTTTGCCAACTGCTCTCGAAGTCGGAAGAAATCGAATTCGAATTGCAGGCCGAACTGGAACGCTTAGGCATCAAGGCCGGCTGGCAGCTGGATTCGATTCCGCTCATTACTGAAGAGATGATTGCCACGTTACGCGAACCGGCCAGGGCAGCGCGTGATGCACGTCGATCGCTGGAAGCAGCGGAAAAGGAATATGAGCAACACCAGGAAGTGATTGATCAGTTCCAACATGAAGTTGAACGTGAACTGGATGGGACTGGCTATGCCAGCATCGCGGATGCGACTCGCAAGGTCGGTGACCAGGTGGCGTTGCTGCAGCAGCGAATGCAGGCTGACGTTCAGCTCACGAAACTACGCCGCAATCAACACGAAGCTCGCGAGGAAGCCCACTATTGGAATCAGCGAGAGGTTCCCTCAAAACGAGGCCTGATGGTCATCGGTTTGATCTTCACGTCCGGTGTCATCATCATGCTTGTCGCCTTATTCCACTCCATCTTTGGCCTCGACGACGGACACCGCGGACTGGTCGCCATCTTGGGCTTGGCGGTGACGGCAGTGGCTGTGGTCATGAAGAACGTGGTGGAATTCGCGGCGGGCCGGCGTGCTGTGGCCTGCCAAGACGAAATTCGCCAACTCGATAAAGAGATTAAACAAACCGAGCAACAGATTCAGCTGGTTGACCGAAAGCTGCCGTCGCACAGCGAACCACTGGCCATTCGCCTGCAACAGAAACAGGACGAGTTGGATCGGCTGTCTCAGCTGACACCACTCGAATCACACCGTGCGTCTGAATTGGAATTGGCCGAACAGACGCTGCAACGAAAACAAGATACCGCGCTGACACTCAAACAAGCCAGACAAAACTGGCGTGAACGCCTGCGATCGCTCGGTCTGCCAGAGGGAATGACTCCGGCTCAATTTCGGCAGATATCGCAACCTGATGGTAAGCTCGGTCGCTTGCGAAAGACGATGGTCGACCTGCGGCAAGAGATAGACTTGCGTCAGTCGGAGATCGAAAGCGTACGCCAACGTGTTCAGTTGCTGGCGGAACGCATTGACATGATCTTCGAAGGTGACCAGCTCGAAGACCAGATCGACGAACTAGCTCACGCCCTGCAAATCGGTCGACAGCATCAGCAGCAGAGGGATAAACTGCATCGCCAATGGCGACAATTAGGGCGTGACCAAGAGAAGCTTGCGCGAACTGCCAAGCGACTGCATCAGCGGCGACAAAAACTCGTCGTCAAGTATGGAGTCGTGGACGCTCATGAATTAAAGGATGTCATCAAGCGTCGCTCGGATGCCGCTGAGCTGAAGGCAAAGCGTGACGAGATCATTGCTCAGATGGCCGGCCAGCTGGGTGCTTGTTGTTCCTCCGAGGACCTCTTCCAGCAGCTCAAGAAAGGCGGCTTTGAAAAACGGCTGTCGCAACTTGAATCGGAACAGCAGCAAGTGGTAGCTCGAATCGCATCGTTGCACGAACGTCGTGGCGAATTGAACGAAAAGCTCAAGAGTCTTTCTCGCAGTCAACAACTCGCCGCCAATCGACTCGAGGCCAATGAGGTCCAACAGCAGTTGTCGCAGGCAACGCATGAATGGGCCAGAACCGCCGCCGTCAGCTGTGCTTTGGATCAAGTGCGAAACGTCTATGAGTCGGATCAACAGCCGGAATCGTTGGCCGAAGCGTCGGCCTATCTCGCTCAGTTGACCGATGGACGATACCACCGCATTTGGACCCCCTTTGGTGAATCGTCTCTACGAGTCGACAGTAAGGTCGGTCGGTCAGCTTCGATCGAGCATTTGAGTCGCGGCACACGCGAGCAGGTATTTCTGAGTCTAAGAATGGCTCTGGCCGCTGCGTACAGCCGGCGCGGTGCGCCAATGCCGATGATTTTTGACGATGTGCTCGTGAATTTTGATGCTCATCGGGCTGAAGCTGCCGCACAAACTCTGTGTCAATTCGCTGCTGCCGGCCATCAAGTGCTTGTCTTTACATGTCACGATCACATTCGCAGCACTTTTCAATCATTGGATGTCGATGTGCGTGGGCTGCCGTCACCGACAAGTGTCGCGCAACGCAGCGCCGCTGTCCTTCCGGACCGATCCGACAATGCTGGTAAATCAATGATGGCCGGTGAGCGCCCTTCATTGACGCCCGACAACTTCGACAACGGTCTGCCGTCTGAAAACGATGAAGAACTTGATCGTGAATTGATGTCGGGTGCGCCGCAGTACGATCCCGGTTATGTTGCTCCACAGTTTCCGGACGATCCGGCTGTTGAAACCAACGCTCGCGCAGTCGCTGCGCCGATCGATAGCAGTTGGGCAGCACGCTATGACGAGTCGATTCGACACGCGCAATAAGGCATCTACAAACTCTTAATTCGACGCTCGCGCAGTAGATTCTTAATAACCGCTACACGCCGTCGTACAGCGTATCGAATTCTTAAAAAAGCAGTCGTGCACCGTCGCGGTTTATTGACGTTCTTGCTCGTTATTGTGTAAACCAATTCTTGTTGATTGTGAACTTCGTCATCGATCGACAGTCGTGGCCAAAAACGACGTCGCCACACAATTTTTGGCCACGCAGATCGACGCAATCTTTGTCCTTCACTTCCACACTGATTAAGGGAGGGCAGACCATGCAAGATCCACCGTGCTTTTCATCTCGAGTCTGTTGGCACGGCCGCAGTGGCAATGTAAGTGCATCTCGCAGAACACAAATCTGCAGCTTCTCACCACTAGCCGATGGAGGACAACGGACCCGACTGGCTGACACGTCGGCCCAAGAACCAGCTGAGGTTGTCGAACCCCATTAATTTGGCTTCGAGCTGGCCAATCCAAACCTAAAGGCGTCAATCTCACACCGTTCGCTGCTGACAAGTTAAGCCGATCTTCCGCATCAGATTAGATGTGGATCATGTGAGCCGAGTCGGCCCAAACACCAGACTCACAGACGCACCTTTACGATACAGTTCAATCAAGCCGGACCCGAGGGTCCGGCTGTTTTTTTGCGCCGCCACCGTGCATGGCAATCGCGGCTCTTTCCCGGTACGCTAAACCGATCTAAGCACGACATGTCTTGCCCAGGTGTTGATGCTCGGCTGTCCCAACGAATGCTCTGGAGTTCGTCATGCCCGATCGAGTCTTTGCCATCGCGGCCCATCCGGATGACATTGAATTTGTCATGTCCGGATCGATGATGTTGCTTAAGGCAGCTGGCTACGAATTGCACTACATGAATATCGCCAACGGTTCTTGCGGTTCCGTACAGACCGACGCCGAACAGACCGCTCAGATCCGACACCAGGAAGCTCGCCGTGCAGCAGAATTCCTCGGCGCTACGTTTCACCAGAGTCTGACAAACGACCTCGAGATCTTCTACGATCGCAGCACGCTGACGCGGTTGAGTTCAATTGTTCGAGATGTCGCACCGACCATTGTCCTAACGCACTCGCCACAGGATTACATGGAAGATCACATGAACGCCTGTCGTCTGACGTTAACTGCTGCCTTTAGTCGAGGCATGCCGAATTTCCCGGTGGATCCGCCACGACCTGCCACCGAACAGGATGTCGCCATCTACCACGCTCAACCGCACGGCAATTGCGACGGCTTAGGAAACCCCGTTTTGCCGGACCTGTTCGTTGATGTGAGCTCTGTCATAACTCAAAAACGAAACATGCTGGCGTGTCATGAGAGCCAAAAACAGTGGTTGGACCAGAGCCAAGGAATGGACTCGTATCTGGAAACGATGGCCGAGCTATCTCGCGAAGTGGGTCGGTTGTCTGGTAAGTTTCAGTTTGCAGAAGGGTGGAGACGACACATGCATTTAGGCTACTGCGCGGCCAACTTTAATCCGTTGGTCGACAGCCTGAAGGAGCATGTGATTGTACGCCCTTCAAACTAAGAAATAAGAGGATTGGTGTTGGAGAACCCTGAGCGGCGCGACGGGAGGGCGAGGCGGCGAGGCTCCTGCCGAGCCGCATGAGCGCAATCGGCTCGGCAGGAGCC
>CAJHYQ010000903.1_pt1 | contig 16646 bp, 15 predicted proteins | sample 9198721 | NCBI WGS metagenome assembly CAJHYQ01 (sample SAMEA7708357, study PRJEB35096) | sediment metagenome | biome: marine neritic benthic zone biome [ENVO:01000025]; feature: sediment [ENVO:00002007]; material: shallow marine sediment [ENVO:03000034] sea grass bed [ENVO_01000059] ... | reverse complement strand
GCCCAAATCTCGATTCGCGTCCTGCGTCGAAGGACATACATGCGGTGCCTGCACGTTCAATGAATCTATGGGATTCCATCCCACACGTGGAAAGAGTTGCTGCCTCGCACAGAATTTCGCAACTTGGGTGAGGACTAAGTTGAATCCCCCCGAAAATTGTAGTCGGGTCGTTCAGCCGGTCAACATCAGCCCAGACGGTTCCATCTTGTAAACTTTGTACCATCCGCAGCCGAGTGCGCGCTTCAAAATCGCTGCAATCGATCAACTCAAAGCCATCTTGTGGACGATGCCATGCAAACAACGCGTCAGCCAACCGCCAACGATCGCCAATCATTGCCCAGTAGATCTTAGGTGGTTCGCCTGACTTGCCATGGCGCGGTTAAATTGTGGAGTTTCTCTAATGTCCTTTGCGCAGGAACGAACTGGCCTTTTGTGCTACCCCGGTGACTCAATCAAATGACTCGGCCCACTTACTCCCACTCACGCATTCATCCTCTTTACTTGTTCTTCGCTGGCCTTTGCATGGGAGCGGCCGATGTCGTTCCCGGCGTTTCAGGCGGCACGATGGCGTTCGTGTTAGGAGTCTATCCGCAACTACTGGGAGCGATCGAATCATTCAACCTCGAATTGTTGCGGAAGCTCGCAAAGAGGCAGTGGCGCGAAGCGGTTGATGCGGTGCCATGGCGATTCTTTCTTCCGCTGGGCCTGGGCATTGTTGCCGCCGTGGGCGCGCTAGCGGAACTGCTGACCTACCTCTTGCAGGAGCACGACACACTCCTGTTTTCGTTTTTCTTTGGACTGATCGTGGCATCCATCGTCGCCTTGATGGGTCGCCAAAGCTGGACGGCGAGGAGCGTCATCGCGCTGGTGGTCGGTGCGATCGCCGCGTTTTGGATCGTCGGACTTGTGCCCGCCGACCCGGGACACTCGGCCCCGATTTTGTTGGGCAGCGGTGCGGTTGCCATTTGCGCGATGATCCTGCCCGGGATCTCGGGCTCATTCATTCTGTTGATTTTGGGCCAATACGAACACTGCATGAACGCCTTGGACGCCGCACTGGATGGTCTTCGGGCATTGGATTTCGCCGCGATTTCGTCGCAAGTGTTTCAAACAATCCTGCCGGTGGGCCTGGGCGCGGTGATTGGATTGCTTGCCTTCACGCGCGTCCTGAGTTGGCTATTGAAGCGATTCTATGCGACGACCGTGGCGCTGCTGATTGGTTTTATGATCGGTTCGTTGCGGCGGATCTGGCCCTACAAAACCATCACCGTTTGGGGACAGGACCGACATGGGGATGAGATTGCGTTGGAATGGGTCAACGTGTTGCCGCCGGTGTGGAACGGTTCTGTCGTGTTGGCCATCTTCCTCTGCCTGCTGGGGTTCGTGGTCCTCAGCGCAATCGATCACATCTATGACCGTCAGAATCCCGTGTTACGCTTGCTGTTTCGCGGTGAGTCGGTCAAGCCATCGTAACTGGGTCAATCGGTTACCCATCACGTTTCGCCCTTTAGTCGGCTGCGAATTTCTTCAAGCCGGTGGCTAAGTTCCGCTTCAAAGCCCCGATCGACGGGTCGATAGTATTCGCGATCGACACCCAGATAGTCTTGCGCGACGATTCCATCTTCGCCACGGTGTGCGTACTGGTAGTCTTGACCGTGCCCCAGTTGTTCAGCGCCCGCATAGTGTCGATCGCGCAGATGTTTTGGGACCGGCAACACGCGACCCCGCTGAATATCCCGACGTGCTTCGCCGATCGCGACCGTCGACGCATTCGATTTCGGAGCACATGCCAGGTAGGTCACGGTTTGGGAGAGCGTAAGCTGACATTCGGGCAGGCCCACGAATTCACAGGCTTGCATCGCCGCGACCGCTAATGGTAAGGCGTGAGGATCGGCATTGCCGATGTCTTCGCTGGCCAGAATTACCAAACGACGACAAAGGAAACGCACATCCTCACCACCCTCCAGCATACGCGCCAGCCAATACAGTCCGGCGTCCGGATCGCTGCCACGAATACTCTTGATCAGCGCGCTGGCGCAGTCGTAATGTGAGTCGCCTGTCCCGTCATACTCCACGGCTTTTCGCTGAACTGATTCTGCGGCCAGTTGTCGCGTGAGCGGTACGGGTCGGGTGTTAGTCGAGAGCACGGCGATCTCCAGCGCCGTCAGCGCTCGCCGAGCGTCCCCATCTGACACTTCGGCCAGGAAATCCAAAGCGTTTTCTTCGGCATTCACTTCGATCTTTCCCAAACCTCGCTGCCGATCCTGCAAGGCAGCCCGTAACAGCTGCTTGATGTCCTGCTCTGCCAGTGGCTCGAACTGAAAGATCTGACTCCGACTGACTAACGCGGAGTTGACGGCAAAGAAGGGATTGGCGGTTGTCGCTCCGACCAGGATCACCACGCCATCCTCCACGTCGTGCAGCAAGGCATCCTGCTGAGCGCGATTGAATCGATGGATTTCGTCGATGAACAAGAGGGTGCGTCGACCGCCGCTCGCCAATTCGTCTCGCGCCTCAGCCAACACCTGGCGAACTTCCTTGACGCCGCTGGTCACGGCACTCAACTGAATGAATCGCGCCTTCGATTCCTGAGCCAACAGTTGAGCCAGAGTTGTCTTGCCACTTCCCGGTGGTCCGAAAAAGAGTACGGACCCGATCCGGTCTGCCTGCAGCAATCTTCGCAGCAGTTTGCCTTCGCCTAGAAAATGCTGCTGACCCACGAACTCGGCTAACTGACTCGGCCGCATCCGCGCCGCAAGCGGCTGGGCACGTTGTAGATTGTCACGTTCTTGCGATTCGAATAGCGACATGGTTTTTGCAAGCTTCGAAGTTCAAGGTCCAAGGTTCAGAGTTCACAAAGTGCACGGCCTTTGCCTGATTCATCTTATCACTTTCCCACTGAACCGCCTTCTACCGTCCACGAGTGCTTGTGTCGCCTACATGCTCCAGCCGACCATGCACGAATCCTGCTGACTGAATTCAAAACAAATATCGTTCGCCAGTCGACGATTTCGGCCGTTGGAAGTGTGACGTGTCCAACTCGGGAAGTGTTCGATCGAGGCCGCACTGGCGGGCGAAGACTTGAAACGTTTGTCGGATTTGCTCGGCGATCGCGCCCGAGCCACGCATGCGGCTGCCGAATCTGGAGTCCGACAACTCACCCTCTCGGACCGATCGAATGCGCGCCAGGATCCGATCTTTCTGCTTTGGGATGGCCCGCTCTAGCCATTCGAGAAAGATTGGTTCAACCGTCAAGGGCAGTCGCAACACGACATAGCTTGCCGACATCGCACCGGCATCTTGAGCGGCTCGAAGAATCGCCGGGACCTCGACGTCGTTGAGCCCGGGAATAACCGGGGCGACCATTACCTGTGTTGGGATTCCGGCGGCGGAAAGTTCCCCGAGGGCTCTGAGTCGAGCCTTGGGTACGCTGGTTTGCGGTTCCATCACTCGCGCCAGGGAAGGCTCCAACGTCGTGATGCTCATCGACACCTGAACCAGATCGAAACGCACCATTTCGCGCAGCAAATCGAGATCCCGTGTCACGAGCGCATTCTTGGTGACGATGCCAATCGGCTGGCGGGCTTCGAGAGCCACTTCGAGGCATTGACGCGTCAACCGAAAGCGTCGTTCCGCTGGTTGGTAACAGTCGGTCACGCCCGAGAAAGCAATCCACTCTGGCCAGTAGTCGCTTCGCGCTAGCCAGTCTCGAAGCAGCGCTGCCGCATGCTGCTTGACCAAGACTCGGGTTTGAAACTCCAAACCTGCACTGAGGCCCAGGTATTCGTGGGTAGGTCGTGCGTAACAGTAAGCACAACCATGGGCGCAGCCACGATAAGGATTGACGCTGTATCGAAACGGGATGTCAGGACTGTTGTTGCTGCTGACGATGCTCTCCGAATCGTCGAGGAAGTATTCCGTTCGTACATGTCGGACCGAATCGAACTGCTCGCCATAGTCTTCTTCCGTGAAGTCACCAAAGTCGTCTTCGATGTGCAGACGCTCGAAACGACTCGTCGGATTGAAATGGGATGTATTCATCCGAAGGCACCGTAACCCTCAAAGCACACATGAACCCTCAAGCACGCATGCAATCAACCTCAGGCACGCATGCAATGTGACCGATGTTTAGGGGGCCACGCGGAGACAGAACACGCCGAGCCAGCAAGTCGTCGCGATTGTATACAAATGTATAGTATTGAGCAAGTGTGTCGACGACAGCGCGACCGCGACTTCAAACCTCCAGCCTCATCAGTCCACCCTCCGGCAGCAGAGACTCGAGCGGACACGCTTCGCAGATGGGGGTCTTCCTGCAATGCTCTTTGCCGACACGCACGATGAGGGCATGGAATTCGTTGAACAGCTGCACGTCAGATTCCAGTTGGTCCTCGAACAAGGATTTGATTTCGTAATACCCCGCCTCGAAGTCGATCCAACCGTGTCGCTTGACTAGCCGCGCCGTGTAGGCATCCACCACGAAGGTCAGAAAATGCCCCGCGTACAGCAGAATGGAATCAGCCGTTTCCGGACCGATTCCATTAATCAGCAGCAGCCGCTCCCTGAGATCGTCGAGACTGCTTTGAAACATGCGATCGACGGAGCTTTCGCACTCCTCGACCAAAAAAGTCACGAGATTCTTGAGCCGTTTGGCTTTCAGTCGAAAGTAGCCGGCGGGCCGAATCAACTCGGACAACTCTTCGGTGGACAGTTCATCGATGGCTGTGACTGAGAGGGCATCCGATGCTCGTAGATTCTCAATCGCACGTTCGACGTTTTTCCAAGATGTGTTTTGCGTCAGAACCGCACCAATTATGATCTCAAATGCGCTGTCACCCGGCCACCAGTGTTGTGGTCCATACGCTTCATACAATTGCTCAAAAGCCTTCTGAGGTTGTGACACGCACTCTCCTTTATTCGTATCTCTGACAATGCAATCAGGCGAACTCAACCTTGTTTGTCAAGCTGATCATTTGTCGAGACATGGACTTTGTCGAGACATGGGCGAATTCTGAAACGCAAGCACACCGATGGACGTAGAGAATCCACAATGTCAATACCTATATCTGGTGAGAATTGGAATGATTCATCGTCTATTGAATGTCCCTTGGTAGCCGGGATGGCGTACGCTTATAATGAGAGTTTCGCAATTGACTATTGTGTACGCCAGGTCATTCAAAGACCCCTTTGAAGACGTCCACCTTACTTGATTGAGGAGTTTAGTTTCGTGCCGGTCGCTCGACCAAAGGTTGCTGAATTATTGTTTCAGCTTTATGGCAGGGCTCTTCATCCTGAGCTATTCGAAGTCCATCAAACCCGCACCGTTGAACGGGGCGGGTACCAAGCCAAAATCCAGATTACCAACGCGGGACATCTGGTGACTTGGCGCTATGACGGGCTGACGTTGACAGAGGTCGCAGCAGCCTCGAATCACCCACTTCCTCAGCGACGTCGCCTGCTATCACACCGTCTCCAAGGCGAGCGTTCCGAATCCATGAAATGTCGGGGTGGTTGCTCTTATCAAATGAGTTTCCAGCTCGAGCCACTAGATCCCGAGATCTTCTGGTCGTTTCAACGTGAGCTTGTTCAGGACGGACAACGTAAGGGCATGCTGCATACGTTCGACTCGAGCGGACGTGTTTCGATGGGAGCGATTAGCTACATCAATCTGGAATCGCGTAGCCGAAGTCTGTTGGTGCAAGCGTTCCATACTTTTCCTGACGACAGCGCCATCGTAAAAAGTCAGTCGCTGTTCCGCCTACCGGGATAGATCCAACCGGTCTCCGAACGCAGCTCCCGTGCAACATCATTAGGTAGTCGACGACACCGAACGGAGAAACTGGTCGATTGCGCGGTTGACAAGTGTGGGTTGTTCCAGCGGCGCAAGGTGACCTGCGTCGGGCACCACCTGAAATTCGGCTTCTGCGATCTGATCTGCGATCGACTGCATTTCGGTGGGCGTCGAGATGACGTCATGCTGCCCGGCAATCACCAGAGTAGGGACATCGATTTGAGCGAGCAATGAAGTCGCATCTTCCCGATCCGCCATCCCCCGTTGCGCCGCGGCAATGGATTCCGGACGCGTCGATCTCATGATCTCCTGGGTTGCCCGCAGGTACGGTGGGTCGCTGTCGAGAGTCGACGGAGCAAAGAGTTTGTTGGCCATGTCTTCGGCGATGCTGCCGATACCTGTGCGGAGAACCTGTTGGGCCATATAACGTCGACCGGTCGCCACCTCTTCGCTATCCGCAGCGGCTCGCGTGTCACACAAGACGAATCCCGCAAGCCGTTGTCGATGATGTTGCCAGAATTGCCAGGCGATGTAACCACCCATCGAAAGTCCGCAGAAAATCACGGGCTCGGCCAGCTCCATGGCAGCCAGCATGGCGGCCAAATCATCAGCGAACTGTCGCATCGAGTAGACGCCGTCGATCGCGCTGCTTTGACCGAATCCGGCAAGGTCCGGGGCGAGGACGCGATATCTGTCCTGATAGTGATCCCATTGGCCTGACCACATGGTGTGATCCAGCGGGAATCCATGAACCAGCAGCAAGGGCGGTCCACTTCCCGCGTCACGAACGGCCAGCTGTGCGTGGCCAAGATCGACGTTGCGAATTACCATCTCCCCATGCCTCGCACCAGCCATTGTGTCAGCAACAAGATCATCAGTATCCAACAGAGCCAGACGGTGCCCGGCAAGGTCAGTGCCGCGCGACCGCTTTTCAGCCGTGCCAATTGCAGCGTGCGGAAGGGGATTTGTGCGGCGACCAAAACGAAGATCATCCAGCCCACGGGATTGAATTTCCACGCCGCATGCCATCGGCCGTCGGCCAGGCTGATGAAACTACGAGTGAGTCCGCAGCCCGGGCAGTTCAGACTTGTCAGATTGCGGAACATGCAGGTCTGTGGCAGCGCGACGTTCAACCATGGCACGACGACATCTTGGTTGGTGTCGATACTCAGCCAGAACGAGAGTGCCAGTATGGCAACGCAGATCAGCAAGACCCAGGCGTGCGGATGATGCTCTGACCAACCTGCCTTGCCAGACGGTTGAGTGATGACCGGCGGTGTCTCTTCACGTGAGACATTCGGCTCGTCCGCGGAACTCATCCAGGAATCACTTTCATGCCACGGCGCGCGAATCAAATCGTCACTTGGACGACGACTGCGATTCCGGGGATTCCTTTTCCGCCAGCGCCTTTTTGAAATGCTCAAGTTGCCGCTGGATCTGCCCTGAATGCGGCTCAAGTTCCACTGCCCGTCGTTGATGGCGAATTGCTTCCTCAAGCTCGCCTTTGGCGTAATAGCAGCGAGCCAAGGTATCCAGATAGCCCGCTTCGTCGGGAATCAGATCGAGGGATCGACGGCTACACTCCAATGCCGTTTGGAAATCGCCCTCGGTGTTGGAGACCAACCAGGCATACTGATTCAGCATCAAAGCCAATTGTTCACGCGTGTCTGCATTGGGCACTGTTTGAAAGTTTCGTTCGGCTAAGGCCGCCGTTGCCCGATATCGATTTGCGGTTGCTTTGATCTGTTGCTTCGTCGTTTTGACGTATTTCTCAGGTGCGTCGTCGACGCGATACATGGCAATCATAATGTCGGCATTGGTGTTGTCGTATTTCAATGCCAGCTTGAGTTCATTGATCTGCTTGGACGAGGGCTCTTTTTGCTCGGATTGGTACAACGCACGAGAGAAGTGCATTTGACTTCGAATCCGTCCGGGATGTCGTTGCATTTCATCCAGGCGACGTGCTACGGCCTGATCCTTGTCCATTAAGTCGACGACGCCGCGCAGTGACTCGTACGCATCGTTATTCCGCGCTAGATCATGCATCATCCAGCCGAGCCGAATTCGGCTGTCCAAGCTTGGTCGCGAGCCTTCAGATTCCGTCTTGATCACCTCGCGATATTCGCGTTCGGCCCAATCTATCATGCCGCGGCGCTGCAGTTCTCGCGCTACTTCGACGTGCAGGAACGGTTCGTCCGGTTTCTTGATCGCCATCGCTTGCTGGACGAGTTTCTCGGCCGTGGTCTCCATGTCTTGGCTGCGGAAAGCCTCGGCCTGACGGAACAGTAATTCCGGATCGTTTTCAAAAGAAGCAGAGTATTGATCGGCGAGCACATCGATGAGGAACCAAGCCTTCCGGTCGATAAGCCAATCGATGGTGGCCAAGATTTCGCTGCGTGTTGCGTCCTGCAGCTCAAGCGTCTGCCACATGGTGGCGATTGCACGATCGCGCTTGCCTAATCGTTCCAGGGCGTCGACCTGCCATCGCAAAAAGTCCCGCAAGATGACCAGTCGAGTCTTGTCGGGACGAAGTTTCATTTCCTGTTGCTCGATCTTTGCCAGCTCACTCCACGCGTCCAACGTCGCCAACGGCTCCCGAAGATAGCGAGCGTAAAGCCTCAACCAGATAGCGCCACGCCGTTGACTATTGCCCACGATGCGATCAATCACTTGGTCCCACGGCTCGACAAAGTCGGTCCGCTGATCGAGTTCGGCGTTCATGACTAAAATCGCCGCACGTTTGGACAGGTTGTCCGAAGCCTCGAAGCGCACCAGACGGCAAAGCGGTTCGATACCCCCATCGGCACTTACGCGGGCTAAACGGTTCAAGCGTGACTGCCGCTCTTCAAGACCCTCGCTGCGATAGTTGCGCAGGATCTGCTTGACCTGAGGCGGATCATCTTCGTGGACCCAGACGATTCGAATCGCCCGAATCAGATACTCTGCTTGTTTGCGAATCTCAACGTCGTCATGATGTTGAGCGCGATGCAACGCGTCGAAGGCCTCCACGCCCAAGGTCAACAGTTCGTCCTTGGCTTTCTCACGGACCGCGAATTCATTAGAGCCCAGCTGTTCGATTAGCCGAGCAATATGTCGTTCTTCGTCCGGCTGTGGTGGTGCCGAGTCAGCCAAGAGCCGCGTTGCGGTTGCACCGGCAAGCAGCATGGCAAGCAGCATCGAGAAACGCATGATTCGCAAGTGCGGTTGCCGTGTCACGGGGCTGCTCCGGTGCGATGAAATGTCACTTGTTTCAAGCATATACCAGCGTCTTGTTCCGGGGCAAGGCAAGCCGTACCAAGTAGCGGCAACGATCCAGCCGGTGAACGTCAAGCGAATCGCGGTGAGGATGTCGAGCGACGGGAACGAGAGCAATGCTATCGTTCGCCATCCATTTTCTCGATGTATTGCCTCAGTCGCTCGTTCTCGTCGCGAAAATCTTTCAGTGCCAACATATTCTCGACGCGCTTCACCAAGCCGTGCTTGTTGACGGGCTTGGAAAGAAAGTCGTCGGTGTTCGCTTCCACAGCGCGTTCGATGTCGCCCAGCTCGTTCAGCGCGGTGACCATCAGGATCATGATAGAACTAGTTTCCGGATTCGATTTGATCTGCTGGCAGACTTCGAAGCCACTTCGCTTCGGCATCATGACGTCCAACAGAATCAGGTCCGGTGCGAACGACTCGACTTTGGCCAGCGTTTCCTCACCGTCCGAAGCGAATTCCAATTCGCAATCAACGTCCGCCAGGTAGGCCTCCAACAGCTCGGCATTCGCCTCGTTGTCGTCGGCAATCAAAATCTTGTTTTCGGCCATGATTCAATCCCATTTCGGTGGCCCCAGCAGTCTTTGCTGGCCGTTATACCGTTTCGCAAGCTTCCGCCGGTACAGGGAAACTGCTGCACAACTCGGAAACGGCTGAACGGACTTCGTCCAGTTTGTCGCTTTCGTCCGGGTGTCGTAGTGCGGTCAAGATCCACTCTCCGATCTGAATCATCTCGTCGGAACCCATGCCACGCGTCGTCAGTGCCGGGGTGCCGACACGAATTCCGGATGGATCCATCGGTTTTCGTTCGTCGAATGGAATCATGTTTTTGTTGACGGTGATCCCACATGCGTCCAGCGTGTTTTCGGCAATCTTGCCGCCGATGCCTAACGGCGTTACGTCGACCAAGAGCAGATGATTGTCGGTGCCGCCGCTGACCAACTTCAGGCCGCCGGCTGCCAACACCTCCGCTAGCGTCTTCGCGTTAGCGATGATCTGTTCGACATAGCTGCGAAATTCAGGTCGAGCAGCTTCCGCAAAGCAAACCGCCTTGCCGGCCACCGCATGCATTAGCGGGCCACCCTGGATACCCGGGAACACACTTCGGTCCAGATCCTTCGCTCTTTCTTTTTTGCACAGGCACAGGCCTGCCCGAGGTCCTCGCAGCGTCTTATGAGTCGTCGTTGTGACGAAGTCCGAGACCGGAACGGGATTGTTGTGCAGCCCGGCCGCGACCAGCCCTGCATAGTGAGCCATGTCGACCAGCAACATGGCCCCCACGTCCGCGGCGATTTCTGCAAAGCGACCGTGCGGTATTTCGCGCGGATAGGCACTCGCGCCGGCGACGATCATCTTGGGACGATGTTCTTTGGCCAGGGCCGCCACGCTATCGAAGTCAATCCGATGTGTATCAGGCTGGACGCCATAGTTAATGAACTTATAGAGCTTGCCGGAAATGTTGAGACGCATGCCGTGGGTCAGATGTCCACCGTGAGCCAGGTCGAGGCCGAGTACCGTATCGCCGGGTTCGAGCGCGGTGAGATACACGGCCATGTTCGCCTGCGAGCCGGAGTGAGGTTGAACATTCGCGTGCTCAGCACCAAATAAATCACATGCACGGCGGCGGGCGTGATCCTCAATCACATCCACGAATTCGCAGCCCCCGTAATAGCGCCGGCCTGGATATCCTTCGGCATACTTATTGGTCAGCACACTTCCCACGGCCTGCATCACGGCGGCGCTGGTGTAGTTTTCGCTGGCGATCATTTCCAATCCGTCGCGCTGTCGTTCGGCTTCGGCTTGGATCGCAGACCAAATTTCCGGATCCTGCTGAGGAAGATGGTTCATTCAATGGCACCTGTTCTGTCGCGAGGCCTATGGGATGGATGGGTTAGTTTTCTCTGTCCGTCGGCGGACCGAAGGGAGTCCTGACGGTTGAATCTCGTCACCAATAAGTTGCAAAACGTGTGCAGACATTCACTTACGCGGCTCGACGTGTCACACGGGAGGCGTGTCGCCGAACGGGTCGTGTTCTAGATTGTTGGGACCTGGGTGCGGACCGTCAATCGGTCGGGTCGGCTGGCTCCTGGTTTTCGATCTGTATCATTAATTCGCCCTGATTATCCGATCTTTGGCCAGAAGGTTCATTGATCCTCAGCATCAGGACGCCGTCCCGCGGGGCGGTGAACGTATGGTCGCGGCCCAATGGTAGGGGATCGGCGAAAGGGTTCACTTGGTTTGAATCCTTCGCCGGATAGATTGCACCCAACAGCATCCCTTTCGGTAGGCCATTGTGATAACGGATCGTGACACCTTGTGGTCCGCATGGCCAGGTTTCGGCCCCAGTCACGACCTTATATTTACCCCCCGCCCGAACCCTGTAAGTTTGCTTCTCCCGCAACTCGATTGCAGTTGATTGCCAACCGAGCTGCGACTGCACCGTTCGACGCGTCGGTGCCTTCAAGGGTTCGGTCGGTTCGACAAAGAGGATGAGGTTATCGGCGATGTCGTAACCATAATCCAAGTCCGCGACGAATAACTGCCAAGCGTCGTTGAGGCGTTGATGTTTTTCTGTCAGTCGCCGCCAGAGCTCAGCCGAAAACTCGTCCGGCGGCAGTGTCGCCTGGGACTGAATGGCTTGAAAAGTCCGTCTGAAGTCGGGATGCCCATCCAGGAAGGTCGCTGCAGCCCAGCTCCAGGCGTAAGCCGGAACGGTCAGAAAACGTCTCGTATCCAGTTGCAAAACGTCTTGCAGCGAAAGCTCTTGGCCGCTGGCCACAGAGTCACGCACCAATTTAATTCGACCCCAGTAGGGCACCTCGTCACGCGTCTTTGGTAACAACTTGAGCTGCAGCCGACCATTCTGCCAACGGTGTGTCGCCAGCAATTCCGCAACGCCCTCCATGAACCAGGGTGCACCTGACCCGCCAAGGCTTTCTTTCATGAAGGCATGCGTGCCCTCATGCAACAACAGGTGACGCTGATAGTAGGCGCTAGGTTGCTCGCGAATCCACAGCGATCTTCCGCGCTGATAACCATGCAGGAACGGTGGCAAATCGTTCGGCAACAATCCCTCATTGCGAAACCTTATTTCATTCCGCATGACATACGCTTTGACGTGCCAATCGCGGAATTTCTCCGGGTCTACCTGAAAGTAAGCGGCCCATTGTGGAATTGCTTGATCGAAGACCTTTGGCAACTCGTCAAGTGCCATGTCTTCGGGCAGATCGGTCACCAGCGTAATGTGCCGACCCTCCACTCGACGTATGCCGGCATGGGCCGCGGTCACGTTTGGCACCAGGCAGATCAGCACAACGAAAATCGAAATGCGAAACAAATCTGCATCGCGTGACACGAATAACAGAGACGATGGTCGGTGACGCATGAATTCGAGCATCCGGCTAGTTCCACCTTCCGATGTTCGGCCTCCAGCCTTGAAACAACGTCCGAGAGATCCTGCTATTTTATTCTAGTTCTTGAAATTGAAGACGAGGGATCTGATATGCACTGGAGAAGAATTTGCCTGGGCCTTTGTTGTTTGATCGCGATCGGGTGTCGTCCAAGCCAGAATGAGGTCGTTGTGTACACGGCCCTGGATCGTCAATTCTCTGAGCCAATTTTCGACGAATTCACCAAGCAGACCGGGATCAACGTTCGAGCCAAATACGATTCGGAGGCTAACAAGACCGTGGGTCTGGTGAATCTGATTCTGAACGAACGTCAGCGGCCGCGCTGCGATTTGTTCTGGAATAACGAAATCCTCAATACGATCCGGCTAGAAAATGAAGGCTTGCTGGAGGCCTATCCGTCGCCTTCGGCGGCCGCGTATCCGTCCACTTTTAAATCACCCGAGTCGCGTTGGCATGGGTTTGCAGCACGTGCCCGCGTCCTGCTGATCAATACCGACTTGGTCCCCGAATCGGATCGGCCCAACTCGATCGAAGACCTGATCGATCCGCGCTGGGAGGGCAAGGTCGGCGTCGCCAAGCCACTGTTTGGCACGACCGCCTCGCATGCCGCGTGCTTGTTTCAGATGCGGGGAGAAGCCGAGGGCAAAGCATTCTTCCGCAAGCTCAAGGAGAACGCCAGGGTGCTGCCTGGTAATCGGCAAGTTTCAATGGCGGTTGCCAACGGTCAGCTGCACTTCGGATTGACCGACACGGATGATGCCATCATCGAAATTGAAAACGGTATGCCGGTAGCAATTGTGTATCCGGATCAGGCGGAAAATGGAGTCGGCACGCTGTTCATCCCCAACACGCTCGGACTCATCACCGGAAGCCGGAATCCCGAGGCGGCGCGAAGACTCGTTGACTTCCTGCTCTCGCCGGAGGTCGAGAAGGCACTGGCCGAGGGCCCCAGCGCCCAAATCCCGCTGAACCCATCGGTGAAGGCTGATGTACGGGTCGCCACGCCGGCCGAAAAACACGCCATGCAGGTCGATTTTGGTAAGGCAGCTGAGCAGTGGACGGCCACGGCAACCTTTCTGACGGATCTGTTCACGAGTGTTCAGTAAAGACTGTCGAATTGAGCGCCTCTGCGCCTTGGCGCGCGTGCGTGGAAGGTGTTGACGGGGGGCCTTGCGTCAATGGCCGAGCTTGCCTGATTTGCGTTTGTCGAGGCTAAGTTGCCGGGTTAGAATGATTCGCTTGTCCGGCGTCGGTTCTTTTGCAATTCAGCCTGAGGAGGAGACCGGGTGCAGATAAACATCTCGACCAGACACGGTCACCTAAGCACACAGACTCAAGAAAAGATTTCGGATAAAGTTACGAAATTGACCCGATTTCATGAGCGATTGTCCTCGATGATGGTCACGATCGACCTTGAAAACGAGGAGAGACCCGGCGTTGAAATCCAAGTGACTGCCGAGAAAGCGCGCCGGTTTGTCGCGTCCGACGTGTCGGCGAACCTGATGGGTTCGGTCGACGCCGTGATTCACAAACTCGAGCAACAGCTCAAAAAGCATAAGGAAAAACTGACCAATCATCGAGGACGCCGCGCGGGTGGCGAGAGCGAGCCGGACGAGGCTCCGTAAGACACGCCGACAGACGAAGTCCTTAACACGTACGTAGAAACCTAGTTGACAAGATCCACGATGACCGGTCGTCGAATGGCGGGGGGCCAAGGGGTCGAGGAAGGGGAGGGTATGAAGTTTGCAGATTTTGTCTGTCGCGAAGCCATCCGAGCTGAGCTCACCGCCGAAGACAAGGAATCCGTAATTCGCGAACTCGTCGCTGCGTTGGTTGAGGCTGGACGAGTGTCGGCAAGTGACAGTGAAGACATTGTCGGAGCCATCATCAAGCGCGAAGAGTTGGGAAGTACTGGTATCGGTCGCGGCGTTGCCGTTCCTCACACGAAGCATCCCAGCGTTGAAAAGCTTGTGGGTACGGTCGGAATCAGCCACGATGGCGTCGACTTCGACAGCCTCGACGGCGAAAAGGTACAACTGTTGTTTCTCTTAATTTCACCTCCTGATCGCCCAGGCGATCACTTGCGTGCACTTGAGAATATCTCACGCCAGCTTAGGGATGACATGTTTTGTAAGTTCCTCAAGCAGTCAAAAACCTGTGAGGACATATACCAGCTGTTGGAAGAGGCTGACAACAATCAATTCGTGTCATGAAGCCCTTGCTCAATACGTCCTCTGAACCAGAACCCGACATGGATCAGCCACGCGTCAAGAGAACGGTGACCGTCGTCAATCCTCAAGGATTGCATGCGCGACCGGCCGATCTCTTCGTCAAGACGGCGAACCGATTCGATGCTGCGGTGGAGGTAACCAAGGGATCGGAAACCGTGGATGGCAAGAGCATTTTGAGCATCTTGACGTTGGCAGCCGAGTACGGCACGGAACTTGAAATCCAGGCCATCGGGGCCGATGCCGCAGAGGCAGCGGAGGCCCTGGTGACATTGGTTGAGCAAGGCTTTGAGGCCAATGACCCGTCTCGGACCGGAAATCACTCCAGCTGATTCCGGCCGCCCAGGGACGAACGGCAAGGCACGACTTTAGGGCGATGCGACGGAGTGTGGCGGTGGCTTCGTTAGGTGACCGTATTAAAACTGCCCTGGTTGCAACCATCGGCTCGTGGACGAACGAGTTGTATCCCCATCGTCGCGTCGGCGGATGGTGACGAACCAACGGGGCCGACCGAGAAAAACGAAATGGCCGACCCGAATTCCTCTGAAATGCAGACCTTCGAAGGGATCGCCGTCTCTCCTGGCGTCGCCATTGGAGAGGCTTTTGTGATCGACAACGAGGGCTTTCGTATCCCACGACGATTCGTCGATCGGGACGCGGTCGATGACGAACTCGAACGTTTACGGATGTCCGTCGGCGCCGTGGGCGACGACTTGGAACGCAACCGTCATGATGTCGCCAAGCAACTGGGCGAACAGTACGGCGCGATCTTTGCCGCCCAGCTGCAAATGCTGCGCGATGCCAAGCTGCAAGACGAAATCGAAGCGCTGATTCGCACGCGAAACTACTCACCGGAATATTCGGTAAGCCGCACACTGCGTCGTTTTGCGAAGGTCTTCCAGAATCTGGAAAACCGCTACATGGCCGAGCGTGCCCATGACATCTTCGACATCGAAAAACGGTTGCTGCGGAATCTATTGGGGCGGCAGCGTGAGGAGTTGAAGCACCTGACTTCGCCGGTGGTCGTGCTGGCCTATGATCTTACGCCCGGTGAGGCAGCCAACTTGGATCCCGATTTCGTGCTCGGGTTCGTCTCGGAAGTCGGCGGAGCCGGGGGGCATACCGCGATTGTCGCCAAGGCCTTAGAGATGCCGGCCGTCGTGGGCACCGGTCCTTTCCTGTCCGAAGTTTCTGGTGGCGATCTGTTGATCATTGACGGCGATCACGGACGCATCATCCTTCGCCCGGATGATGGAACGCTGCAGCAATATCGCGACGAAGCGGAGCATTACCGCAACCAGCAGGCCCAGCTCGAAGTGCTTCGGGAACTGCCGGCCGAGACGCTGGACGGGGTCCGGATTGATTTGAATGCCAATATTGAGTTCCCCCGCGAAGTCGGGGCTTGTATGGCCCGCGGGGCGGACGGAATCGGTCTCTATCGGACCGAATTCCTCTATCTGGGAACGGATAATGACCCCAGCGAGGAGGATCACTACCAGGCCTATGCGGAGGTCGTGCACGCGATGGCGGGCAAGCCGGTGGTCATTCGCACGCTGGATCTGGGTGCCGACAAGATGGGGCAGGACCTCACGCTCGAGAACGAGCGGAATCCGTTCCTGGGGCTCCGCAGCATTCGGCTTTCCCTGCGGAATCTGCCTGTTTTTCGCACTCAGCTGCGAGCCATTTTGAGGGCCAGTGTGCTGGGAGACGTCCGCGTCATGTTTCCGCTGATCAGCACCGTTTTGGAGCTTCGTCAGGCCAAGCGCGTCCTGGCGGACATCATGGAGGATTTGGACGAGATCGGCGTCGAATTCAACCAAAACATCCCGCTGGGAATCATGGTCGAGGTCCCGGCCGTGGCGATGACGATCGGCCGATTTGTGAAGGAGGTCGATTTTCTCAGCATTGGGACCAACGACCTGATTCAGTACACTCTGGCCGTTGACCGTAGTAACAAAGACG
>CAJHYQ010001071.1_pt1 | contig 16675 bp, 16 predicted proteins | sample 9198721 | NCBI WGS metagenome assembly CAJHYQ01 (sample SAMEA7708357, study PRJEB35096) | sediment metagenome | biome: marine neritic benthic zone biome [ENVO:01000025]; feature: sediment [ENVO:00002007]; material: shallow marine sediment [ENVO:03000034] sea grass bed [ENVO_01000059] ... | reverse complement strand
TGAGTTCACGGGTGAGGAACACATTCCACGTTTGCCATCGACAGGTGCCCGCATGTGCGCAGCATCTCGGCGCATGCGGTCATGGAGCGGGCGAGATCAGATCAACCAGCAGCAGAGAACGGCTTGCCGGTGAGGATCGGGTAGAGATGATAGGAGAGTCGCGACCTTAGTAACGTAAGTCTGATGCTCGTCATCGCTAACGACGACGACAGACACCATGACCTCTGCTCGGCGAGTCAGGTCTCGCCCGTCAGACGTTCGGCTCTCTTTCGGAGCGGCGGGTCGCGGGTTCTCAACAGCACATCGGCATTCGAGCGAGGGTGCGGACGTTGAGCAGCACTTCGGCGCCGACTCGTCCGGTCGCGTGCAGCATTCGCCGCAGCAATTCTCCGTTGCAAACAGCCCGTCATTCGCTTCGCATGTACCGGTCACAGGAACGATGCTCGTAACAGAGATCGCCGCAATCAGTGCGAAGAACAAACAGGATTTTGCTGAAAAACGGATCATCTATGATGCCGGTCTGAATGAGAGTTATTCTCAATCATCTGGTCCAAATCCAACCAAGTCAAGTCCGTTCGTCGCCGGCCTGTAATCAGGCTCGTCCGCGACGACTTGTCCGTGAGACGAACACCACCACTTCCAGAGCGAATCAGCGTTTATATGCCAGTGCGCGCGGAGGTGGCGCAAGAGAACGATTCAGAGCGTGAACCGACAGAGACAAACACAGCGTTCGAGGGCAGCGAGATAGCGCCCCTCAGAGACCAGCGCCGTCGGGCAACGAGTGTCATTCTGCTCGATAATCGTGGCCACCGTACGCGTCGTCAACGGTTCGCCAGGCGCTTTCTTCGTCTGAGTATTACTCTCGACCGGTGGCGCAACAGGCTTTGGCTGGCTCGTGCTTTGACACTGGCAATTCAGTCCGCACTTACAGTCATTCGTCGGAATACGCGTCTTACCGCAACACGAATGAGCTGGCCGGTAAGCTCGGTTGCTACAACAGCACTGGCCTTCGCTGACCTTTTTGGCGGAACAGCAACATGTTTTGAATTGCGATTGTTGGCAGCAGGCCTCGTCGCTAGCACAACCGCAAGAGGCGGACGGTAGCCCCTGTGCAGGCAGCATGAATACAGCCAAGCAGATAAGTGCACGGGCGATAATCGTTTCGGTGACCCACATTTGAGCGATCCTTCGCTCTCCGCCGGTTCTTCTCGGCGGAGAGATTCCATCTCTTAGATCGGATAACCGAGAATTGAACTCCAGTCCGAGTCATATCCAGGACGGACTGTCCTCCGGTGCTGCCAGTCCGTCAAGGTCAATTAGAAGTCGGTCGGGGAGTCATCATTTCCGCCGGCAGGTGAGTCAAGCAGGTATACTCGTACGCATGCTTGATGTGAGGATATCGAAGGCACGGCGATTGTGATCGCCAACGATAAAAGAAAGACAAGGTTCAGACATGATGCGCACAGTCCTGATGGCGGCACTCATTCTGGCAGTTCATAGTCCCGCATCTGCTGAGCATGATGGTCCAGTCGTCAAGACTATTCGCGTACCCAACGGAGGCATTCAGCCCCAGCTTGCGATTGGCAAACGAGGTGCCGTTCACATGCTTTACTACAAGGGCGAAGCTGGTGCTGGCGACATCTTCTATGTGATGTCAACCGATTCCGGCCAGTCGTTTTCAGAACCGATGCGGGTCAACTCTCAGCCTGGGAGTGCTATCGCCGCCGGGACCATTCGGGGTGCCCATTTAGCGCTGGGCAAGAACGATCGTGTTCACGTTGCCTGGAACGGATCCGGAAAGGCGACACCAAAGGGCTTGCCGAATCCACAGCTCCCGGGAGACAGTCCGTATCGTTTCAGCTCACCGATGCTTTACGCTCGCATGAATGCCGATGGCACTGGCTTCGAGCCGCAACGTAATCTGATGACGTCGACGTATGCGCTGGACGGAGGTGGGTCTGTTGCTGCGGACGAAGCAGGGAATGTTTACGTGGTGTGGCACGCCAATTCCACAACGGGAACACCGGGCGAAGAAGGAAGAGCAGTCTGGGTTGCAATATCCAGAGATGATGGTCAAACCTTCTCCGCTGAATCGCGCGCGAACCGTGATGACACAGGAGCCTGTGGGTGTTGTGGGCTGCGCGCGTCTACGGACCGCACGGGCAACCTCTATGTGCTTTACCGATCTGCCGCCCAGATTATTCATCGGGACATGTACGTACTTACCTCGAGAGACAGAGGCCGAACGTTCTCCTCGATCAAGCTGGACAAATGGGAGGTTGGCCAGTGCGTCATGAGCAGCGCCTCATTTCATCAGACAACCGATGGCATGTTGGCTGCCTGGGAAACCGAACATCAGGTCAAGTTCGGCCCCGTCGATCGAGGTTTGCCAGGTGCGCTACGACATGTCTCAGCGCCCGAAACGAATCAGCAAACGCGGAAGCACCCAGTCTTAGGCGTGAGCTCGAAAGGCCAAGTGATTCTCGTCTGGACCGAAGGAACTGGTTGGCAGAAAGGTGGCTCGGTCGCGTGGCAAGTCTTTGATCCGTCTGGGCAACCGATCCCGGACGCTGCAGGCCGAACTGATGGAGTGCCGGTCTGGGGGCTCGTGGCCGTACTGGCCGGAAAGAATGGCGAGTTCACCGTTGTCTATTGAGAGTACGGTGTTCGCGTAACAAACGACCATCGGACTTTCGGCGGATACGTGTATCTCTTCCGTATAGCACCAATAAGACTGCGCAGCTAATTGCGGGCGGCAAAAAGACCGTTGCACTTACCCATTGGGAGTTCCAACCCTCCATCGGTTACCGTCAGGGTCGGAAAGCCAGACTTCTCGGGTGCCCCATGGCTGGTCCTTGACGTCCTCGCCGAATTCGTCGGCAATTTCGTCCACGTAATCAACGTAGAAATAAACAAGTGTGTCGGGCTTGGCGTCACCTTCGTGTTCGGATAGGTGAAGCTGATTGTCCCCGCGACGCAAGAAAGCGTAGATAGGCATGTTTGGTGCAAACTGGTGCTCGCCACGACCTCGAAACCAAGGCGGCCATACCACTTTGCTGATTCTCGAGCGTCTGATACGTGCAGAACCGGCACGACTTTTTCCGGCATAATCAGCTCCAAATGATCAGGGCAAGGCGGTTCGAAGCATAGATATTACCGGAGAGCATGCAAACCTGCCACAGACAAGATTGGAGCTCAACGTCAAGGTGTTTTATACTGGCTGCAAGCCTCCTGAATACATCCAACGGCGAACGCGCCATGCTCCACCATATAAGAAGACCGACCATCCTCTGCGTCGGAATGCTGTTGGTGCTTGGCTGCGGCCGTGGAACGGTTTCTGAATCAAAGGCCACACGAGCAGCCAAGGCAAATATTCAAGCTGTGCGGCTTCACTTTGAGGGTTTCACCAAGAGTGAAAGCGGTGCAACGTGAATGGCCTGACCGAACAAGGTCAAAGAAGCTCTGGTAGGGCTTGAGGGCGTTGCTGAAATTCGGATGGAACTTGAGCGAGACGAATTCATCGTCCAGTACGATGCGTCGCGTTCGTCTCTAGAAGACCTGATGGCCACGAGCAAAAGCACGGGGTTTCCGGCGACGGTAGTCAAAGACACTCCTTCATCGGAAACGCCAGCCTTTTTCGAAACGGCTCTAACGCGGGCGAAAAGTGAGCGCAAGTTGCTCGTCGTCGATTTCACCGCGAGCTGGTGTCCGCCATGTCAGAAGATGCTTCGCGAGACGTTTCCCGACCCGCTCGTTGCGGACCTTCTCGGTGAACGCTGTGTGCTCGTCACCGTCGATACCGATGAGCACCCTCGGATTGCTCAACGATACAGCGTCGTTGGACTACCAGATATCCGTTTTCTTTCGCCAGATGGTGAAGAGATGCACCGTCAACGTGATTTTCAAGACGCGGAACAGTTTGAGGTGACGCTTAAGAGACTTGTCCTCCAGGTAGAGCGGGCGGACAACCTTGTTGACGTGGCCGATGAAGAAAAGAATGTCCGAGAAATCTTCAATCAGGATAGCGAGCATGTTCGGCTGCTTCTTGTCCTCTCGCCCACATGAGTGCCTTGCCTGAATGGTGCTCGTGTGGCACAGGAACAGATTCTTGATTTGCTTCCGAATGACGAGCTTCGAATCTACATCGTGTGGACTCCGGTCCTGCAGGAAGATGACCGGTCAAAGGCGGCCGAGGCGACGGCATTGGTAGCTGACAAGCGAGTCACGCACTTCTGGGATGCGGACAAGAGTCTAGGTCTTGCCTTCGGCCGAATCGTTCAACTGCCACGTGACAGAACGCTTGGTTGGGACGTGTATTTCGTTTTCGACCGCGGCGTCGAATGGGCTCAGGCGCAACCACCCGTTCCAACCGAATGGATGCATCAGCTTGGCACCGATGAACGACTACTTGATGGCGTCAAACTCCACGAATCGGTGAAGACTCTACTGAACGCAAAAACGGACATAGGACCAGCCAATTGAAGGCGGTGCCTCGAAGGAATTTGCGTAAGAGCAGGCGGTGTCGTCGTCGTCCCGAGACCTCGGACCGGAACTATACCGCGATTCCGACGAAATGCGGACTAGCGTCGGCCGATGAAGCCGTAGCAATTCTCAAGCCCTGCTTGTTTCTTGCGATGGCGTGCAACATCAAAGGAAGCAACTCTACTGGGCTTCGTACGGTTCATGAATGTCAGTAAACTGGTGGCGAGTTGCCAGTGTTCTGAGAGTGGAGGCAAAAGCCGTGCAGACTCTAGTGAAGGCGATTCAGGTTCATTGGTGTGTAGTATTCCTCTGGATTCGTGCGTCGGAGTGAAACGCTGACGCAGGTAACGGACGGCTTCAAAACGGCCCCGGCTAAGTCGCGTAGGTGGTGACAACCTCAGTGAATTCGAGCGACTCCCTAGACGCGGAAGTGTGACACCCTTCGCTCACTTCGGCGACCGGCGAATTGCGAGAGGATGATGTGACCGCAGTTTCGTAGAAATCGCCTTAATCTGCGGCGGTGTCTTCGGAATCCGCACACCGCTTTATGTCAGTTTGTGCTAATGAGTTGATGAAGACCTACGTGCCATTCGTCGCAGTGACCTCCGCGCGCAACGGGCTCGAAGGTTGAACCGCTCCGGCGCGGACGTGTCGAGTTTCGTTCTTCGAAGGTGAAATCGAGATCGCCGGTGGGCGACTCAGTTTGGCAGCGCCGAGATCGACGCGCTGAGCGTCGCTAACAGACGGTTGGGCCCGTACAAGTGCATTGAGGACCAGAGATGAGCGTTCCTGTCCACGCAAAGCGAACTTAAGTTGGGGTTCGCGAAGGGATTCAGCGCAGTGATGCGCGAAACCCGAGCGGCGGTGCAGCCGCTCAAAAGATGCGTTGTCACATCTTTTTGGACGGTCACTCCGTAAATGAGAGCCAAATCTCGCCGTGACCCGCCAATAGAAAATGTTTTACGGCGCGTACAATTGCGTACGGCCAGCTGTTGTTGATAATGAGTCTCACTGAGCCGACCCAGCGAGGATATGTAACGCATTCTTACAGGCGGAAATGAGCGTAACCCCCTCAAATCGAGAAGACGAAACTCGCGCCCACCGTGAACGCGCACTCTCAACCGCGCCGGATGAGTCGGTCTTAGTCGTGAAGCGGCTCGATCTGGGGCACGAGGATGCGATTAGGCTGAAACGCATGGGAATCTGTGAAGGACGCCAACTTCAGCTTGTACAGAAGGGAGATCCACTCATTGTCCGCGTTGTCGGCTGTCGGGTTGGGGTTTCACGTAGGTTGGCCGAGCGGGTCTGGGTGACGCCATGTCCCTCCGAGCGGTCATCGCCACCGAATCTATAGGCCGAAGGCGCATGGGCCAAGTTGATGACGACCAACCTTCTTTCTCGACCCGCCGCGGAACTAGGCCAGCGGACTGTACTTCTGATCGGCAACCCGAACGCCGGCAAGACGACGCTCTTCAACACGCTCACCGGATTGCGTGCCAAGACGGCGAACTTTCCCGGCGTTACGGTTGATCTTAGACAAGCCAAGCTCGGCCTGGAGCACGAGTCGGTTCAACTAATCGACTTGCCTGGCTTGTACAGTCTGGATGCGCTCACTCCCGAGGAACAAGTGGCCGAGGCAGCTCTTCGCGGCGAGAAGCTGAACGCGGATGCCGTCCTACTTGTAGTTGATGCGACCAACCTGCAACGCAATCTCTTCTTGGCCAGCGAGGTTTTGGAACTAGGTCGGCCGACGGTCATAGCGCTGACAATGATCGACGCGGCGCGGTCGGCGGGGGCGCAGATCGACACTGGTCAGTTATCCGCGGACTTAGGGTGTCCAGTAGTTCCGGTTAGCGGTCGAACGGGGGAAGGTATCACTCAATTGCGGCATGCGCTAAGCAGCTTGCTGTTAAGCCAAAAGTTGCCCGTCATTTCCACGGACAAAGGCTCATGCACGGCCGGATGCAGCGGTTGCCCTTATGTGGCACGTTACGACTGGGCCACTGAGGTCGCCAATCGGACGACGCACACGCTACCGGCCACAGGAGGCCGAACCGAGGCTATCGATCGAGTGATCACGAGGCCATGGCTCGGCATCGTGCTTTTCGTGTCCATCATGCTGTTCGTCTTCTATCTGATTTTTTCCCTCGCGGACCTGCCCATGACGATCATTGAGGACGCGTTCGCGAGGGGCGCTCAGTCGGTCCGAAGGCGTATTCCTGACCATGCGGGCGGATTGCTGTGGTCAGGAGGTGTGTTTGTACTGTCGCTGGCGTTCATTGCTTCAATACTTGTCATCAACAACGTGCGTTGGTCGCTGGCGCGTGCGGCGTTGGTTTTTGTCGGTGCGGTCGCGATCTGTGCGCTCCCGATCGACGACTTTCGTAGCCTAATTGTCGACGGAGTCATTGGCGGTGTTGGGGGTGTTCTAGTGTTCCTGCCGCAGATATGCATTCTGTTCTTTTTCATCGCAATCCTTGAAGACAGCGGTTACCTGGCCCGTGCTGCATTTGTGATGGAACGAGTGATGCGAGTTGTCGGGTTGCCTGGCAAGGCGTTTATCCCCATGCTTTCCGCGCATGCGTGTGCTATCCCAGGCATCATGGCGGCGCGTGTGATTGATAATTGGCGCGACCGCCTGGTGACGATCTTGGTCTTGCCATTGTTGACTTGCTCAGCTCGGTTGCCCGTCTACGCAATGATTGTGGCGTTGCTTTTCAGCAGCTCTCCCATGAAAGCCGCAATTGTGTTCACCGCGGCATATTTGTTGGGAATCGCCGCGGCGCTCGGAACGGCCTTCTGTCTCAAGAAGTCGATTCTTCGGGGCGAAACAGTTCCCTTAGTAATGGAACTGCCTCCCTATCGTCGACCGAGTCTCAAAAACGCTCTGCTTGCGGTCTACGACCGCGCTTCGATTTTCGTGCGGCAGGCTGGCACGATCATCCTGTTGGTATCGGTCGTGCTTTGGGCCATGTCGACGTATCCGAAGATGGACGAAACTAAGATGCCAGCACACGCCTCGGCGCAGGTGGGAGCTCTGCGAAAGCAAGCCGGTGCCGTGAGTGGCGCGTCACGCGATGAGCTACTGAGTGAAGCCGAGCGAATCGTTCAAACGGAACAATTGTCGCACTCGCTTGCAGGTCGCATCGGCCGCGCGGCGGAGCCCGTTTTTGAACCGCTGGGATTCACCTGGGAGATCAACGTCGGCATTATGAGTTCCTTTGCGGCACGCGAGGTCCTGGTATCCACGCTAGCCATTGTGTACGGAAAAGGTGCAACCGAAGAAGAGCAAGTCGCAACATTGACTCAGACTCTGCGCAGTCAACAAAAAGAAGACGGAACTCCCGTGTTCTCACCTGCGACGTCACTCAGCTTGCTGGTTTTCTTTGTTCTGGCCATGCAATGTCTGCCGACCCAGGTAGTGACTCGTCGGGAAACCGGATCGTGGAAGTGGGCGCTTCTGCAATTTGGCTACATGACGTTACTGGCTTACACGGCCGCCTTGGTGGTGTATCAAGGGCTCATAGCATTCGGGATCGCCTAGCCGACAGTACAATGGACGACTCTAGCCGATTCCGCCCGTTGCCTTGAGGTGGTAGGTGGACGGAACTTCCTTCATGGAGTTTTGCAACGTCCTCGCAGGGATGGTTCCGTTTCAAATGCCGACTAGACGTGGCTCGTGCTCAGGTACCATTCAACAAGCGTCCTGTGAATCTAACTATGCGTGGAATCGTCGCCATGATCCGCAACATGACCATCGTCGTCGTCGTGATCACCACCATGCCACGCTCACTGCTGCTCGTGAGAGTGCGGATATGGCTCCAAATGCACGAGCACATCCCGGACACCGATGAACCTTTTCACGAGCTGATCTTTGACCAAGTGTCCGATGTGATGCCCCTCATCAACGGCGGCGGTGCGGTACAGTGAGTTAGTGGAAGATTTGGTGTGCAGGGCAATCTCCTCTGAGCGGGGAGTTCCGTTGATTCGACTGTTATTGACTTGCCGTGGCGCTTGCGGTCGCCGCGCCGTGTGGATGGCGGCGTAGGTGTCCGGTTCAACCACAGGGCGTTGAAAAGGCTGGGAAGGACTACCGCCTGACGGGCACGATAACGTAAGGCATTTCCGTTTCAAGGTCTGGTACCATTCGACCGCCGCCCTCTCGGAACACGACTTCGACAAAATACATCAAGTCCCATTCCGGAACGACGAAATCGCCGGGAATGGCTGCGACGAACTTTCTCTGATGAGCGTCCCAGGTCATCGGCACCGATCTGTAGTCCTCAAACTGTGTGACGTGACGGTACCGAAGACGAATCTCCTCCAATTGCTGTGGTGGACCATCAACCTCCGCTGTGATCAACATCTCATTTCCAGGCGTCGCCGACTTCGCGCGTTTGATCGTAATCAATGGCGACGGGGCAGGTGGTGATTCGATGAGCTGTACCAGGCCTTTCCGAGTGTTGGCATCGAGTTGCGATTCTCCTGAAAGCTCTTGTAGCTTCGCGTATCCATCCAGCAACTTGGCCAACTCCTCCGTCCAGTGCCTGCTAAAACCGACGCGATGAACACCGAACTTGAGTTCCTGCGGGTAGACATCACCGGCCGAGTCAATGATCTGCTTCCAGGCGGCGATCGCGGCTGATTCGGCTGCCAGACACTGATCTAAGGCGAACTGATCCTGGACCTGGAGATAAATGTTGTACCACACCGAAGCTTGCATGCGTGACGCGTGATATCGTGCCAGATGTGCCAGGATCCTGAGATCCGTCGTGACCGTCTGCAATTCACGCTTTTGGTTCGTATCTTGAACGTTGTCGACATCGACCGCCGCAACGTCGTCGAGAACCTGCTGTGCGATCCTATTGAACCACATTGCGGTTTGCTGGGGCGTCTGCTTGGCTGTCTTCTCGCCAGATAGCAACTGACGAGCGGCCTCACGGTAGCTTTGGAACTGCTCAACGTCCGTACCAGTTCCCTCCGCGTATTGAGGCAGATCGCCCATCCGCATGACTTCGGCCCATCCACGCGTGGTGGGGAAATAGCGATAGTTGTAGGCAGCAGCCACGATTCGTGGCAGGATCTGGCTGGCACGGTGCAGTGCTTTCATGACGGGAAGCCCGGACCGGTCGCCGAAACGGCGAGCAAACTCGCGTTGCCAGATTTCAGGATCGACTTCAGGATCATAGGAGACCCGACCCCACACCTGATAATAGTGCCAGTAACGCTCGAACTCGTAATCGTAGTGACGATAGGCGGGCGTATGCAGCTGGAACGGCTCAGCGTCGTGGGGTTCACCCAGCATCTTGGTGGCCAACATTTCGTTAAATTCAAAGCTGTCGCCACCGTAGATTTGAGAGCTCTCAACGAAACGTCGGACGTAATCCGGATCGCTCCACAGGAGGAATCGCGCCGTTCCTCCGCTCCACACGCGCCAATGGACGTCGTATTGTTTGGGATAGCGCAGCAGGTCGGCATAGCCGTGGCGACGATCTCGCTGATTCTGCGGATTGACGTGCGTTGGATGGAAAGGCATGCCCAGGTGTTCCATCCAATGTTTGGTTGTGACTCGAAAGGGCACTCTTTGATCGATTGCGTCTTGGATCACTTCGTCTGGCAATCCCTTGGCGCGAAGATCGAAGCGAATTTCCGGATTGAGTTCCCGCAAAGTGGCGAAGATATCGCGCCAGAAACGGGGTGTCTCTTCGCGCGTCAGTCCCGATTCCCAGTGCATGCGAAACTGGATGCCGTCGACGTCGGGGAAGACGGTCAACAGCGTCTTCAGCGCGGCTTTCGTGTAAGGAGCCAGGTTGTCACTCGTCACACCGTTTACCAAGTGCGGGACGCGTTTTCCGACCAATTGTGACGCTCCCGGAATACCGCCGCCTTGAACGCCACCCCGGTAAATGTGATCCCAGATACCGAACGTGACGCGAATACCACGCTCGTGCGCAAGTTCGATGAGCTGCTGTAAAGCCGCTGTGTTGCGTGCCTGTTGCTGGGCGGTCATGTCGGTTAACTCGACGTCTGGGAATCCTTCGACGTCAAAGAAATATGGGTACAACGGTGCCATGAAGCCGCCACACTCGTACCCGAAGATCAGCGCAAAGCTATTGATGCGGCTGGCAGCCAACAGGTCGAAGTACTTTTCCCAGTAGCTCGCGTCGTGTAACCTCTGCTCAAACCAGCGACGCTGCATGGTGTAGGTCGAGATGCTGCGCTCAACCATGCAGGGAGACTCGGAGGTGTTATGGACGTGAGCCAATGGATGCTCGCCGTCCTTTGCCCACCCAATTCGCTGCGCCGTGTCCAGTGCCGCATACATCAAACCCACTGGATCCGCGCCACACAACACGACCACGTGGCGTTTGCCGTCGCGAATCTTCCTGATGGCCAATGCCTCCGGTCGTTTCGGCATCGAGAGCTTCGATTCCGCGATCCTGGCTGCTACGCCTCGATCGCCGGCCAGTCCTGCCAGAATCACGTACGAGCCGTCAGTTTGCCCGAGCCTCTCCAGTTGCTCAACTTGGAGACCTCGGCTGGAAAGCGTGTCGCACAGAACGCGGATCCCGTACTTCCCGGGTTCCGCAAGCTTGGGCGATGAAACGACTTCAACTTCGGCACCGTTTGCGTTCGCCATCAGAGCAGCGATCGCGACGGCCAATGTCGTGCGCATTATGCATTCTCCCTGCGACGATATTTGCTTGCCGATTTCGCGTGACAACAACGATGAGTAAGCCGACAAAACACACCAACGGGGTCGACGGTTCGGGTACTAGTAAGATCCGTCCGTTGCCAGTGGTCCGTGCTGCCGCGTCGATCAGTGACCCGTCAGCAAGCACGCCCGTTAGGCGGCCATTGGTCAGCGAGAGATTGGTGCCAAACACCTCAATGACGCAAAAATCCCCAGCTTCTAAAGACTCTATCGACCCGCCTTCGATCCGAATTTCGGCCATGTCGCCTGCCAACAAAGTGGGGACGTACCCTCCAAAACTACCACCGCTAATCCGCACCTTACTCTCCTGCCGTGCGCTTATCGAGGGTTCATCGTCCGTCAAGAATTCTCCCCCGGAAACAATCACCGCGCTGAAGTCAAATGCATCACCACCAATACTCCCCTCCGACAGGCCTGGCGGTATCAAATAACTGCGAGTGACTAATCGATCCGCCCGCGACATTTATCACACTTGAATCCCGGGCCGACGATACACTCGCGACCACACCGCCCTCGACGACGTCGACAACGGTGGGCGGATTGGCACCATCGATCAACTCGATCGCCGAATCGGGAAAGGAATTGTCCGCATCGATGACGGTGTCGGTGTCAATGACCACTTGGCCATGGACCGAGTTGACTGCACCGACCACTCCGACACAGATGAAAGTGACGACCCACGTTGTCACCGTAGACTCTTTCGTCTCGCGGTTCATCGGCTACCTTTCTCGATCGTCATGAAGTCGGCTGCCAACAAAAACGCCAACCTCACCCACACAGAGTTGCAATCAGATGTCGATTGCGCGTGCGGACGAAATTGGCGTTTCAGTAGCGTTCTCTCGTTGTTTGTACAGCGATTACGTTAGTGCGACGACCAGCGCCGGTCAATCAACACGGCTGCACCATCCTAACACTCAGTGCTTGATTCAACGGACTGAGTAACGGCCAGATCGGCATGACGTCGGAAACCTGGCCACGAGTCCGTGCGATCAACCCGCAAATCGCCCGTTTTTGGTGGAGGACCAGCTCAAGCTAGCCTTCGTCTTAGTTTTTCTCTTCGGCGATTGACGCGCAGTGGCAAGTGGTTAGAATAGGGCCTTTATTGATATCGAGTCTCAGTAACAAATAGAACATCCTCTTAACACCTTTTTTAGTAATGGGTTAGGGACATGACGTGCCGCAGGTCGAAAGGATTTACTTTAGTCGAATTGCTGGTTGTTATCGCCATTATTGCGATTTTGGTGCTGCTTCTGCTGCCCGCCGTCAACGCCGCGAGAGAGGCTTCGCGGCGTATTTCGTGCGTCAACAACATTCGCCAGGTTGGCATGGCGTTGGTGAACTACGAGAGTACACATCGTCGCTTCCCGCCCAGCCGAAATACCGAAGGCGGCGGCTGGTCCGTTCAAGCGCGTCTGCTTCCGTTCATTGAGGAGCAGGTCCTATCGGATCAGATCGATTTCGATGCAGGCTACGGCGATATCTACACCGCCACCGGTCAGCGACTGAGTTCGCATCGCATCAATACCTATATGTGCCCCTCGGAGCCGAATGATCGAGTTCGACTAAGCGATGGCAAGCCCAAATACTATCCCATCAATTATGGTGCCAACATGGGCACATGGTTCATCTGGGACCCGGCGAAACGAAACGGAGGTCCTGGGATGTTCTCCCCGGACAGCTGGCTCAAGGCACGGTCGGTTCGCGACGGACTGAGTAAGACGATGGCATTCGCTGAGGTGAGGGCGTACACGGGATATGAACGTAACGCGGCCATCCCCGGCGAGCTTGCACTTCCCGTAAATCCCGAGGGGCTGCCCGGTGGTGGGCAGGCTAAATACGGAAAGCTGGTTGAGAAGAACACAGGACATACTGAGGGTGTCGACGGTCGAGTGCACCAGACGGGATTCACCACGACGTTCACACCGAACACTCACGTGAGCCCGTCGCGAGTTAATGGGCATGACATTGACTGGACGAATCAGCAGGAAGGTAAGTCCGATTCGGTTCGGACTTACGCGGCTGTTACGGCTCGTAGTTACCATCCAGGCGTAGTCAACGTGGTGATGCTTGATGGGTCCACTCGCGCTGTGGCTGATGACGTCGATTTGGGCATCTGGCGAGCGGCCTCGACCCGCGCCGGTCGGGAGCAGGCGACGATGGAGGAGTAGGGTTCCGGTGCCGGCGCTTTCCGTGCCATGGCGACAGTGACGGGGCGCGTTGGCGAACGGGACGACTCTCTTAACAGGGGCTGCACACTCATGGCTTGCTGGACGCCATTTGCTGATCTGTTGCCCATCGAGTCAACTCTTGCAGGTCAGCCAACACTTCGCAAACAAGCCAGTAAAGCACGAACACGCATCGTTAACGCGATCAAGCAGATACTCCGGCGTCACGACCTTCAATGGGAAAAGCCAACCAAGATCTTTCCCACCCAGAAGGCGATCGCCTGGCTGAAGAAGCTGACCCTGCCCAAGATGGATCGAATGGAACTGGGCTACTTGTTGCGAATCGGCGAACTTGGAGGCGTTGCGACCCATGCGTTGGGTCCTTCCGGCTTCCTGGGCCGGGTTGGTGTCTCCGCGGCGGTTTGCGAACCGATAATCGCAGCTATATCGGAATGAGAGTCGTCGACCAATGTGGGAGAAGGAGATAATCGACACATGATCACAGCTATACTGGTGGTCACCGGAATCGCTGTTTTGATGGTCGTCGTTAGCGTCGGGATCTTTCGGAAGCAAGCGACGGCAAAGGCTTGTCCAGCGCACAATCGTTATGCCGGCACTCTGGCGACGATCATTGGATGGGGGCTGCTCATCGTCAGCTTCGGTTTGGTCGTCTCTTGTTGGGCCTTCAGTCAGCCAAACCTTCTTCCATCTATATTCCCGTGGATACCAGCTGGTCGGTGATCGCTGACATGGCGAAGTCTTCGCATCGGGCGTCGTCAAGTTGACACAGCTTGCCTTGGCATCGGTCTTCAACGGCGCTCACTGCTGCTCGTGAGTGGGCGGATATGGCTCCAAATGCACGAGCACATCCCGGACACCGATGAACCTTTCCACGAGCTGATCTTTGACCAAGTGTCCGATGCGATGCCCCTCATCAACTGAAAGTTGAGCGTCAACCTGGATGTGGATATCCACGAGATATTCGAGGCCGGTTTTTCGTACCCAAAGTTTCTCAACTTGCTGAACTCCAGGAATCTCCGAGGCGGCACGTCGAATCCGCTGGACGAGTCCCGCATCGGCCTGTGGATCGAGAAGTTCGCTCGTGCTCGTCTGAAACAGCTTGGCACCAGCCCAAAGAATGGCTGCCACGACGAATAGTGCGGCTGCTTCATCGGCCCAGATATACGCTGGTCCGGCCCAGCGCACAACGACCAGGCCAACGAACACCGCCAGCGAGCACAGTGCATCACTGCGGTGGTCCCAAGCGTTAGCGGTAATCGCCGCGGATCCGATCCGCTTACCCACGCGCAACTTGTAGCGATAGAGGCCCTCCTTAATGAAAACGTTGGCGCCTGCGATCCAAAGCGTCCAGAGAGGTGGCAAGTCATGTTTGACCGTGATCCGAGTGATTGCTTGCCAGCCTACAATTAGTGCCGAAATAATGATGAGCACTGCGACATTTGAGGCGGCCACCGCCTCAGCCCTCGTGTGACCGTAGGGATGCTCCTCGTCCGCTGGACGCTGCGCGTACCAGAGTGCGACCAGCACAACGACCGAGGCAAGTGAGTCACCCAGGGAGTTGACCGCATCCGAAACGAGGGCGAAGGAACTGCCCAAGATGCCTCCCACAAGTTTTACGACTCCGAGCGCCAGGTTGACGACCAATCCGAGTAAGGCTGCTCGAGTGGCGGTGCGGTACAGCGAGTTAGTGGAAGATTCGGTCTGCAGGGCAATCTCTTCTGAGCTGAGAGTTTCGTTGATTCGACCGTTATTGTGATCGTGGCGAAATCAGGCGGCAAGTTGCATTGATTGTTGCGGCTATTGATATTTGTCGAACTGCGGTGTCCTCGCCGAGGACAGACCGCTGAAGCTAGGCCTGATCACCAACTTGCGTCGGATGCATCAGCCGATGCGGCTAGGGATCTCGCCGAATTGCAAGAGGTGTCCTCGCGGACGGGACACCTCTGCGCTTGCGCCGAATCTCTAATCCGCACGTGTTTGATTCTATGAAAGAGCGAGGGTTCAAAGAAAAGTAGGTTTCTCCTGGTTCATTAACACGGCGTAGCCGACGGCTCGCCAAAACTCAGGAGAAACCTCGAAATGTTGTACCTCGCCATTGACCAACACGCAAAACAAATCACTGTTTGTGTCCGCAACGAGGATGGTGACACCGTGCTACGCCGGCAAGTCAGTACCCGTCCCGAGAAGATCGAAGCGTTCTTTCAGCAGCTGGCCGAGATGGACTCCGAGTTCATGGCGATCCTTGAAGTCTGCGGTTTCAACGACTGGTTGATCGATGTGCTCCACGAATGGAACTGCCGTGACATCGTGTTGATCCATCCCGAAAAGCCTTCCAAGAAGAAGACGGATCGGCGCGACGCTCACAAGTTGGCCGACCTGCTGTGGGTCAATCGTGAGCGGCTGGCTGCCGGCCAGACCGTTCATGGCCTCAGACGCGTCTACATGGTGACGCAGAAAGAACGCGAAGACCGTCAACTCACGTCGTTGCGAAGGAATCTAGGCCAACGTCGTACACGTACCTTGAACAAGATCCACCGAATCATCAACAAACACAATTTGATCTGGAACTACCCCACCAAATCGTTTCAAACGCAGGCTGGACGAAAGTGGCTTGATGAACTCCGGCTACCTGAAATCGATCGGCTCGAGATGGACATGCTGCTTGCCGAATGGAAGACGTGGGACGAACAGATCGCCAGAGTCGATGTGAAGATCGCCGGTCGAGCAAGTCAAGTTGAACCCGGGAAGACGCATAGCCCAACGCAAATCCTGATGACTGCGCCGGGTGTGAGTCACTATAGCGGTTTGACGTTGGCCAGCCGGATTGGTCCTATCGGGCGCTTTCCTCGCCCTCGCAGTTTGGCGAACTATTTTGGTCTGACGCCAGGTTGTCGGAACTCAGGCAATACACAAGACCGACTCGGCTCCATTACCAAAGAAGGTAGCAAGATCGCGAGATTCGTCCTGGGACAACTCGTTCTCCATTTCCTGAAGCACGATCCCAAGATCAAAGCGTGGTATCGACGAATCAAGTTGCGTCGAGGTTCGAAGATCGCTCGTGTGGCAGTGATGAGACGAATCACGACTGTTTTTTGGCACATGCTCACGCACGAGGAGGCCTACTCGATGGGTGGGCCGCCGCCTCGGCTGCGTGGTGAGCAACAAAACACACGGAGTGAAGCAGCATGACTTCCACCGCGTCGCTCACTCTGACTCAAGCTCTAAGAATAGTGCCAGGGGTCCCTTCCGTATTCTCTGCCTCTGCCGTGGATCGCTCGCCACCTTGGTCCCC
>CAJHYQ010000354.1_pt1 | contig 16826 bp, 13 predicted proteins | sample 9198721 | NCBI WGS metagenome assembly CAJHYQ01 (sample SAMEA7708357, study PRJEB35096) | sediment metagenome | biome: marine neritic benthic zone biome [ENVO:01000025]; feature: sediment [ENVO:00002007]; material: shallow marine sediment [ENVO:03000034] sea grass bed [ENVO_01000059] ... | reverse complement strand
GTGGTTTTTCTTGTTTTTTTTAATGATTTGGCGAGCATCGAGATCAACTCTCCGTTTACCACTCTTGCCATGCACGTCGCTCGTCCGATCGCGCCGGAGGTTCGGCAGGAGCCTCGCCCTCCCGCTAAATATCGACGTGTCCGTGACAACCGCAAAATAGCTGGTTACCATCTGGAAAACGGACCGTCAACCTTGGGTCTGGTGTCGTGGCAATCCAATCAGACTATTCCCTTCGCGCTGCGACCGAAGACGACGAGGAATTCGTGCGCTCGCTTCATGAGCGATGCTTCCGCGATGTTGTCACTTCCCAATTCGGGCAGTGGGACAATGATCAACAGCGAGAGTTCTTCGACAAGAAATGGAACCCGTCAAATTACCAGATCATCGGGGTGGACAACACCGACGCTGGTGTAATCTCTGTCTTCGCGCATACGGATCACGTTTGGTTATCTGAGATCCAGGTCGACCCCGCATTCCAAAACAGGGGACTTGGATCGCGGGTGGTACAGGACATCGTCGATCATGCGCGAGCCGAGAATCTTCCAGTACGGCTCCAGGTCCTGCACAAGAATAGAGCAAAGGAGCTTTACCTGCGTCTTGGTTTCCAGGAAGTTGACCGCACCGAGACGCACGTGAAGATGGAAAGGAAGTCATCCCCATAGAGCCAACCGACGATCGAGCCTCAGAAAGATGCGTCGAGGGCGTGATGAGAATGTAAAACGCAATGCAAGGTTGCGGTTTCCCTTGCGGCCTTCGATAATCTGAAACAATTGGTCGTAGATCCTACGCGTGTGTAATTCAAATGGCTGGCGATCCCAAATGCGACTCGTGTAGCTTCTACGGGCGAGCTGACTTTCCCACAGAAGCGGCTTTTGCCGAGTTTCAAAAGCATCTCTTCGCCAAGATCAGTGCCGGTGAATTGGTTGAGGTCGAAGACGCCGATCCGGAGAGATTCTTTCACAGCTCACAGTACCGATGCGCAAGCTGTGGTTGCCGCTGGCAACTCGTGCACCCGGACCAGGCTTTCCGTGGGACCTGGAAGGCAATCGATTACCACATCGATGGCTAAGTACTCAAGCTCATCCTGAGTCGTAAGAGTTGAGCTTTGTGGAGGAGAGAGTGCATTTGAGATCAATTCGCAACCCAGAGCTTGAACGTTAACGCAAAACCCGTCACCTTATCCTGCGAGACTTCCTCTAGTCACTAACCGGAGCTTTCCCAATGAGCCAGCGTCTGCTCTTGTTATCCATCCTTCTCGTGATGTCTTCTTACGCGGCAGCAGACGAGTGGCCGCAGTGGCGTGGACCCAATCGCGACGGTGTTTGGTCGGAGTCAGGCGTAATCGCTGAATTTGATTCGCCCATTGTTCCGCTTAAATGGAGCGTGCCGATTTCCAGCGGGTACAGCGGGCCAACCGTGGCCAACGGACTCGTCTATGTCTCGGACCGAATGGTTGAGCCGAATGAAATCGAGCGAGTTCATTGCTTCAAATGGCAGACGGGCGAAAAAGTCTGGTCGCACCAGTATGACTGCCCATATGAGGATGTTGGTTATAAGGCCGGACCACGCGCCTCGGTGCTCGTCAAAGATGGGCTGGCATACAGTCTCGGCGCGACTGGAACTCTGATTTGTTTCGAGGCCGGAAGTGGCGAGATCGTCTGGAACCGTGACTTGAAGACTGAGTATGAGATTCGGATGCCCAATTGGGGCATTGCTGCGTCTCCCGTGATCGAGAACGATCTGCTGATCGTCCAGATCGGCGGCGCCGACGCGTGTCTTGTTGCCTTCGATCGAAGATCCGGTGCCGAGCGTTGGAAGTCTCAGCCGGATGAAGCTTCTTATTCGGCCCCAATCGTTATCAACCAGGCCGGCAAGCGCGTGTTGGTCTGTTGGACCGGTGAGCGAGTCCTAGGTCTCAATCCCAACAATGGCAATCTGTACTGGGAGCAAGAATACAAGTGGGAGAAATGGCCGATTGGAATTGCCGACCCCGTGGTCTATCGGAACCGACTGTTGATCTCTGAGGTTCATAAGGGCTCACTCCTCCTCGGTCTTTCCGACGTCGACGCGGCTGCCGAAAGACTATGGCACCGCCGCGAAGAGGAGGTTGGCGAGGATCTAGCGCTTCATTGTCTGATGTCCACACCCTACATCGTTGACGACCATATTTATGGAGCAGACAAGGACGGTGTCATCCGTTGTTTCCGGCTGGATTCAGGTGAGCAAGTCTGGCAGGACGAATCCGCCGTGCCGCGGAACCGTTGGGCGACCATTCACATGGTTCGCAATGCCGATCGAACTTGGCTGTTCAATGAGAGAGGCGAGCTAGTCATTGCGAAGTTAACACCGCAAGGATTCAACGAGATCAGTCGTGCCAAACTCATTGATCCAACCACGGATCAACTCCGACGGCGCGAGGGTGTTACCTGGTCTCATCCCGCGTTCGCTTATGGACATGTCTTCGCGCGGAATGATAAAGAGTTAGTCTGTGCCGACCTGCGTGCCCAGTGAACGTTTCTCGGCCGAGCGATTACGGTCGGTCCAAAATACAGCAATCTCCAGGGCGATACTCTCGAATCAGCTGTGGAAAACCAAGCCGTCGGATCACGGCTTTGGCTGTATCTGACTAGATCGAATTCACAATGTTGTCCATTCTTGTTAGCGCATGCACGAATCGGTCTGCGCCTTCCTTGCCCAAATTGTGCACGCTGCGGTACTATGAGTAGCTTGCCCTCGGCGATTTTGCAGGGCAGCAACTCACCCCACAACTCACCCCACAACTCACCCCACAACTCACCCCATAACTCACCCACAACAACGCGGACACGTTCGAGCAAAGACGGAGGAACAGCAAATGATCCCATCAGGAGGCGTCCGTATCGTCCTCGCCTTGATCAGCACATTTCTAGTCACCAGCGCATCCTTTACCCAGGGAGCGGAAAAGGTGCGAGTTTATCCGATGGGGGAAGCTGACGGCGGCGCAGCTGTTGGCCTTGAGGTGGATTCGACCGAGGACGTCTTGGAACCACCGACGATGGACGCCGACGGAGGTGATGTTTTTGACCAGGAGGGTGACTTCGTTCCATTAGACGTCACGATGGGTGCACCGCAATACGCGTTGGGACGAGGTGGCGAAGGCTCACTTGCGATCGACTTCACTGGCGGCGACTTGCTCTCATCGGGCGCATTCGATCCACGTAATTTCAACACGTTCTCCGCACTCAGCCAGGGATGGGTCAAACCAGATCCAGCGGGTCAAGACGTGGATCAGTCTCTCTGGAGCTTGGGCAATGACAATGGCGGTGTGGGCATTACCGCCGATGGCTTTTGGCTATTACGTGCCGTGTCCGCTGTTCCCGATACGGTGTCGGACGCGGAGGTGGCATTTGATGAATGGACCCACGTTGCCGTCTTCCGCGGTGGCAATGGAGCCAGTCTGTTTGTAAACGGAGAGCTGGTCGCTACGGGCGATAATTTCTGGAACGGAGTTGGGCCGGTCTCTGTGGGCGCGGGTGCAGATGGTGAAAACCCATACGTCGGACTCATCGACGACTTCAATATCGCGGGCTTCTCCGATTTCGTTTTCGACGAAGTCAGCGATATCGATTTCTTCGACCCAGACAACTTCAGCGGTGTCCTGGGTGATGTTGATCAGAATGCGATCGTTGACCTCGACGACTACTTGATCTGGTCGGAGAACGTTGGCTTTGACAACGAGCAGGGAGCTGGCGACGTCGTTTCGCTGTTGAGGGGTGATGTCGATGGCAACGGACGAATTAACTACTTTGATTTCGAGGTTATTCGTGAGCAAGCCGAAATCGGTGGCAACGCGTTGATTCTGGTTCCGGAACCGGCTGGCGGAGTGCTCTTTGCAACGGGCATCGGTCTCGTTGTGTTACGACTCCGTCGACGTCGTCGTTAGTGGTTGCCAGATAACAGAGGAGATACACCGATGAATTCATATTCGTTTCGAACATTTGTTGCCCTAGCGTCTTGTTTGCTCGCGTGCCAACAAGCCCGAGCCGAGATCTTAGTGAGCGATGACTTCCGCTATAGCCAGCCGACCAAAGAGCTTGGACCTGGAGGCGGCTTCACTCGACAGGACTACGGCGGCGGCCAGAACGGCGCGGCCGGACAGTGGGGTGGGCGTTGGGTTTCCTCTGGAAACGCCATCATCACAGGCGATGATTTCGAAGAGGAATTCAATCAATTCTTGGGTTTGACGGCCGCCGGGCTGGCACCAGTCACCGCAAATTTTCTCGCGCGAGACTTTGTCACGAATGGACTCAATACCGAGCCGCTGTATTTCGCAGTTCAATCTCGTGTAGACATTGACGCGACCACGCAAGCTCGATTCTGGATCAACGCTCCCATCGGAGATCCTCTGTTGGACGAGGGTCAGATATCCCTTGGCTACGACGACTTCGGCTTCACCGCGGAACTGGGGTTGGACGTGGAATTCAACGAAGACGAGTTCGCCAACGATGGTGAGGACCACCTATTGGTCGGCAAACTGGAGGTGAATGCGGCGGGAAGTTCTGAACGACTCACCGTTTGGCTCGATCCGAGCGACGTTGAAGAGGGACCTTCGGCGACGGTCGAAAGCGACGTGATCGAGTCGTATGACGATTTGCGCGGAACGCTACAACTGGGCCGCCTGAACGCCGGGTCTTCCATCTATTGGGATAACGTCGCGGTGGGCACTTCCTGGGACGCCGTCGTCGGGATCAACGTGCCACGCTTGACACTGCGTGTGGATCCGTCCAGCGGTGTGACGAGCCTCGTGAATGAAAGTGGAGAGGACTTTGCCATCAACTACTACGAGATCGCTTCCTCTACGGGAGATCTGGATGTCGATGGCTGGGACAGCCTTGACGATCAAGAAGCCGCAGGATGGCTGGAGAACAATCCGAGTGGAAGTCGTATCACGGAGTCGAATTTCACGACAGAAAGCCTGCTCTCAGCCGGCCAGTCGTTGTCGTTGGGTCGCGTTTATAAACCGGGAACGGCGCAGAATCTTGTCGCTCGCGTGGCCACCACAGCCGGTCTCCTGAACGTAACAAATGTGGAATACGTCGAGGGAGAGATCGTGCAAGGTGACTTCAACATGAACGGCATCATCGACGCCAACGATATGGATCTGTTGACGACGGAAGTACGCGCCGGAACAAACAATCCAACGTTCGATCTGAACAACGATACGCTTGTCGATGATAACGATCGGATTGTCTGGGTCGAAGACCCGACGATTGCCAACACTTATTTCGGAGACTCCAACCTCGACGGCGAGTTCAGCAGCTCTGACCTGGTCGCCGTGTTTGCCGCCGGCGAGTACGAGGATGGGATACCCGACAACTCGGTCTGGGCCACCGGAGATTGGGACGGAAACGGAGATTTCGACAGCGCCGATTTCGTCGTGGCATTCGCCGCGGGTGGCTATGAGATTGGGCCTAGAAACGCTGCCAATGCCGTGCCAGAGCCGACAGCGTGCTTGATGCTTTTGACCGCCGTGGTGGGAATCGCGTTAAGGAGACGGCACGCGTGAGACAAGACTGATCACGGATTGATCGCAAAGGGCGACTAACGACCGGTCGCGAAGGCAGAGCACACACCTACGCATCATTCTGCCTTCGCCTGGACCAAAAGATACATCCGCCCAACAATCCAGCGATGAGCATGGCGCCTGAAGGTTCCGGCACAACGGCAGCCTCGTCGGGTCGCGGACCCAATTCGTATCCGCCGTCGGCGAACGCAATGACAAAGTCCGAACTATCGAAGTCCTTGCTTCCATCCCAGTCGCCACTGGACCAGGACGAGTTTCCTTTGATTTCGTCTTCGTATTCACCCGTTGCAAACACGCTCACCAGATCGCCGCTATTGAACTCCCCATCAAAATCTGCGTCGCCGTAGTAAGTGTTTTTCAACTCGGCAACCCAGAAGTCGCGATCGAATCGATTAATCAACTGATCTCCGTTCAGGTCGAACACGGCGTCTTGCGAACCATCCTGGATCGCACATGAGAGCAGATGAATGTCGTCCGCATCTAAGACCGTGTTGCCATCAAAGTCTCCGGGAACTGTTCGGGACTCTCCCTCAAAGCGCACTTCTGCCAAGCCGACGAATTCTCGTTCATCGCCGCTGTGAGCTGACAAAATGTCCAACCGGACACGGCGTGCCAAGCGGGCTTCATCGAACTTGAAAATCTGAGCGGGGGCTACGTCGAGGCCCTCTTCAAAGTCGAGTTCGAACTTGCCGACCGAAGTAAAAGTGTCGCCACTCCCCTGCTGCGAAACGAGGATTTCGAATAGCTCGACACCACGATTCGGTGCCAACGGCGAACCAAAGAAGCCACCTTGGTTTTGTTGCCAGATATGAGAACTCTCAACCAGAAACAAACCTCCAAGATCGAACTCAAGTACTTGCGCGGCGACCGGTGGTGCCGTGAGAGGATCGTCATCACTCGTGTCGCCGTCATCCAGACCGCCGGTGAGTCCGGCAGCCATGTCGCCCGAGTGCCAACCGTTTGTCCAACTCACATCGTTGTCGTGGTAGTCGTCCAAAATGTTGTCGGGTGTTTCCTCCAGGTCGATTAGTCCCTCGCCGTCGATCAAATCGGTGACGAACACGTCCGAAAGATTGCCATCGCCAAACACATCGACCGCGCCGAATTCACTCGTTCCCTTTACATCGACTGGAGTGATGGGATCCGCGATTGCTCGCATGGCAAGCGAAAGAAAGAGCATTGTGACAACGGAAGTCGATAGGATCTTGATCATGGTGATATTTGGATGTTGAGTGGTCTCTTACTCTTACTCGTAATCTTAATCTTAATCCCTGAGCGGCGCGACGCGACGACAACAGGGCGAGGTTTCGCCCTCCCGAAACCTCGCCCTCCCAAAGGTGCTTTACATCTTCAATAGCAATTTCCCAATGCGGGCTGACAAATCGTCGATCAACATTTCGAGGCTACCTGGTGCCAGCCATGCAATCGATTCTTGATAAATCCCTTTGCCATAAAGTTCTTTCGGCGGCAGGTAGGACGGCCCCCAACCGTTGGCAATTGTCGCGACAACAATCGGTGTGTGCGGAAACTCCTCGCGGAGGCGACGTTGCAACAGATTGTACGGTTCGCCCTGAACCGCAATCCAAATGGCATCGCCCATTCGCCAAACCACCGTGTGAAGTGGATACAAATCGGCAGTTGGCATTCCTTTGAGCCGCTCGAGCAAACGTCGCTCGCGCTCGGCCAAGGCACGATTCTTCTCCGCCTCCTCTTCCTCGCCAGCATCGCGCGCCGCTTGCTCGGCAGCCACCAACTTCGCGTAACTGGCTGCTACTTCATCACGCCGACGCAATCCATCTCGATAGCCAAGCTCAACGACCTGCGCATCGCGGCTCCAATCAGCAAGCTTCGACTTTCTTTCATCGTCGATCGCTTTGTGGCTCCAAGTACCAATACTGGCACCAGAGACCACTTTGCCGGCGTATGTGAATGTTGTGCTTGCCGAGGGCAGCGATTCCCAAACACCGAGCGCTGCATAAGCGAGTTGTCGACCATTACGGTCGGCAACACGAGGATCGCCAACATATCCCTCGACGGGTCCTAGGTCGCCCGACGCTCCCTGCAAAAATACACACGGCGCGCCGATTACATTGCGAATCGTCTCCTGCATCGCGCCGGGATAGTCGGGGCTGATGAGCTTGTTGTCCCAAGCCAGTGTCGTTGGATGGCACGCATAATTCACGATTGCCGCCAACACCGTGTCATCATCCGCTGTGACGCGTGCAATCATTACAGTATCGTCTGCCGGTTCTCGGGGATTGAAACCGCATACATACTCGTTGATCTCAGCATCGAAAAAATCACGATGAGCCGCCAACGCGCAGTGTCCAGTACCGTAAACGATGTCCGCGTCTTGTGCGGCCTCAGTCGCCTTGGCTACCAACCGTGCGATTGTATCGGCAAGGCCTTCGAGGTACGCCGGTATCAATTCTCCGCCGGGCAAGTCTTTCCGATCGAGATTCAAAAGCCCCGCGGCATGGGTATGCGAAAACGTGATCGTCATCCGATCGCGACGAACCCCCGTGTGGTCCGCGGCACGATCCAGGATCAGATTCACTTCATCGACGCCAAGCAGGCAATGGTCAACGGCGATAAGCACTTGATAAGAAGTTGAGTCGATTGATGTACCGATTGGACCAAAGTACATCGCCGTAGCAGTTAACGGTCGGTGAACTCCTTCGCTGCGGTCATGTTTCGCCGCCCCCCACATCCGATGGTAGATGCCAACAGGTGGTGTGATATCGTCGACGGCGATGCCGAAACGGCAGCGACTCTGCGGTACGTGTACATGAGCCACTCAATGACTCCTACGGATCAAAGACTGCTCGATCACTGTGGTTCGAGGGTCGACCATTAACCAAAACCCCGCGGCTCCCAGATACAACAGGCCGAAGAGGGCGAGCACGGCGTCCCATGTGAGCAGCTGTGTGATCTCGGGTACCAAACGGATAAAGGCGAACGCCCCTAGGTTACCAACCATATTCATTGTCGCAAATAGAACGGCGGTGTTCCGGCCACCCATGTCGATGGTCACGGCATAGGCACACGGCCCACCGACCGACGCACAAAATGTTCCCAGGCTGATAGTCACTACGGCGGGTACCGGGTCCGCAATGAAAAACGCACATCCGATGAAGAGAACACACACGAGCATGCTTGCCGAGGCAACGCCCGAGCGTGCTAGTCGTAGGCTATTGGTTCGAACCAAGACAAAATCCGACACAGCACCACCGACGAGCGCGCCTGCAACGATGCCTATCAGCGGCAAGCTGTTGAGGAAACCCGATTCGGCAACCGTAACACCACGTGTCTCCTGCAAATAGGTGGCGAACCAACTAGAAAAGAAGATTTGACCAGCGGCGCGACAGAATTGTTGGCCGCAGATCCACCACGTCGCAGGACTTAGATAGATCCCTAGCCAGTCTGTCCGTTCGTGGTCGGACGGCGTGGATTCACCCCTTGCGCCGACGATCACGCGAAGTTCCGCGTCATTCACCGAGCGGTGCTCTGCCGGCGTGTCACGGAACCAGGCATAGAACAACAACGCGAACGCGATCCCCAGCGTGCTGTAGCCAATAAAGGTAACTCGCCAACCGACATGCACCACAAGCACACCTGTCGTCGCTACTCCAATCGCACCGCCGATGGACATGAAACTGGCGAGCGTCCCGCTGGCCATCGCGCGGCGGGTGTTGGGAAACCAATTTCCGATCGTCAACGTGCAGGCGGGAAACAGGCCGGCCTGAGCTATCCCGTTCGCCGCGCGAGAGGCCAATAACATCGGCATGCCCATCGCGAAACTCATGATCGCCGTCGCAAAGGACCAGGCCACGGCAAAGATGGAAATCGCACGTCGACTCCCTAGTCGATGCCCTATCCATCCCGTCGGGATCTGACCCAGAGCATAGGTCAGGAAGAAGCCACTCATGACCCAGCCCATGGCGGTCTCGCTCAAACCCAATTCAGCGCGAATCGTACTTTCCGCCACGCCGATACTGTTTCGGCAAAGATACGCGATAGAGGCAGCCATACACAGCCCTGCCAAAACAAGATAGCGAATCGCCGTCGGATGCTCACATGCTTCCGCGCTGTCAGGTGGATCTGTGGGTGTCGGAGTTTGTCGCGACGTCATGGTTGCTTAGCCGTCCGCAACACAAGGTTGTTGTCTTACGGACATGTATGTTACGAGATGCACCACGTGAAGCAAAACACCGGCAAAGCTTGCTTCCGTCGATCGCCTGCTAGATTGACACGGATCCGGCACTTGTCACTCCAGACAATTCGCCGCAACGCCTCAACGGTCTTCCAAAGGAACGAGTATGAGGATCAACGGGCTCCCGACAAAGTGCTTAATCTCCTTGTGCATCTTTGATTCTCGCCCAAGAAGACGGCGCTAATTCCTGGTTGTTTTGCGTTAATGACTTACATGCGGCGCGAGCAAACGGTAAAGTCCATTCCTGACGCAGAGATCTTGGAGAACAATGGACACCCGCATGTTACGAATTCAACCGGACACAGACAGATGAAAACACAACTCATTGCGATTGCTCTTGTGGCGCTCACGGCAGGCATAGCTCTTGGTCAACAACCAGAAACGAGCGATCCAGATGTTCGGCTCATTGAGGGGTTTGACGCGCCGGGCGAATACCCAACTGGCGTTACCGCAGCGAACATGAACCTGACGCCAAAGCCTGGATCTCAGATCGACGGAACGGATGAAGATGTTTTTCGAGCAGAATTTCCGTCGGCAGGACCGATTGCTTGGACAACGCCACGCATGAACGCGGGTGACATCGCACTTTCCATCGGACCGGCTTTTCCCGACAACGCTCTATCCTATCCGTCGGGCGATGAAGGATTTCAGAACAACTTTCAAGCCCTCTCCGATGCTTCAGTTCCGTTTGACGAAGAGTCGACCGACCTCACGACGCTCGCTTGGCGTGTGAGTTCCGCGACCGGTGCACACCTCGCCACGACGCGACACAATGGCGTCGACGAAGGCTATGTACTCGATGACAACAGCCCCGTGGGACCGATTCACGGGATCGCCTATGTTTCTGCGGGTCCCGCGCGTCAAGGCTTTGGGTTCAGCATGGACGATGGCATTTTTGCCAACGGAAACGGCACGACGACAGAAGTCCACACGGGCCATGCTGGATTTGCGGATGGCAGAAACGAAGCGGTCTTCAACATCGCGACCGCGTACTTTCCTTATGAAGCCGGCTGGAAAGGGGCGTGGGTCGTTGGTGCGGAAGAAGGAGAGGCAGAATTCTTCAGTGCGTCCGAAGAAGTCAATACTGAAGAAGTAACTTGGGAGTCTGGACTGGCGAATGTGCAACTTGTGAACGTCAATTCAGCCAGCGACGGGATGTTGTTTGTAGCGCCCTCCAACGGATCAAGCTCGTCACGCATCGCATCCGCTTTTCCGAACGAGTCCGGAGGTTGGACGACCACGGTTCGGTTGGATGAGATCGATGATCCCGAGTTCTTTGAGGAGTTCGGTGACGCCTTTCAGTTTCTCTACGTCCCATACAGTGCGACGAATCTGATCGGAGGTCTTGTAGACGGCGCTGACGGGTCTACGATCAATGCTTCTGGTGACAGTCGGTTTTCGCTATCTCGGCAAGAAAGCGGACAGTACGCACTCTCCGTTTTAGAAGCCGATGGCACGACCAAGAAGAACGGCGACGCTGGCATGCTCATTCTGTCCGTCGCCGACACGCTACCGGACAATTCTGAGCTCGGTTCTCAAGCATTCATGTCTTACGAATACGACGAAGCATCCGGGGATTTCATCATTGAATCGCGTTCACTGGCCGAGATCGAAAGCGCAACGCCGTTCGATGGCTATGGCAATCGGTTCGCCCCGAGCGACTCCGATTTCTACTTTGCCTGGGTCGATTTCGAAAACCCACTCAGCCTCGGCGGTGGCGTTCCGGGTGACTTCGATGGCAACGGCGCGCTCGATGTTGATGACCTGGACACGCTCATCGGAGCCGTCGTCGGGGGCAGCAACGACGCGACCTTTGATCTTGACGGAAACGGCGACGTCGACCCATCCGATGTCAACTTTTGGGTGGCGGAGCTTAAGAACACCTGGCTTGGCGACTCCAATCTGGACGGCGAGTTTAACAGCGGTGACCTTGTCGCCGTATTCGGGGCAGGGGAATACGAAGACACGACCGACAACAACTCAAGCTGGGCCGAAGGGGATTGGAACAGCGACGGTGACTTCACCACATCGGACCTTGTCGCAGCGTTCGGCGACGGCGGCTATGAAGCAGGCATCCGACCCGCGGCGAATGCTATTCCGGAACCAACGTCCATCGTGATGCTGTTCGTCGGTTTGATCGGGTGTGCGATCGCGAGGAAGCGTCGCAAGATCGATTGAAGCGCTGACCATACCAGCTTGGAGTGGTCAGGCGGCGCGTTGACAAGTCGAGCCGCGCCGCCTGTTGTGTGAAGTTCGTGGGTCTGCAAGTTAGCTGCTTGCCTGGAAGGTGACTTCCTCGAACGGTTGGACTACGACAAAACCGTCTCCACGGAACTGCATCTGAATCGACTCACCGCTACCTCGTCCGAAGAAGGTCTTGAGCGAGACGTCCGTGCGAAATTCTGGTTGCAGATTACCCGACCAGGCAATGGTCGCATTCGGATCGGTAATCACAGGATCATCACACGTTACTCGCAGGGTCATTGGGTCGTAATGAGAGGTGATGGCGACCATGCCGTGGCCCTCCAGCCGGACATTAAATAAACCGCCAGCCAGTATCGCGGACATCTTCTTCATGATGTTGATGTCCCATTGGATATCAGGCTCGAATGCCAATAGATCGTTGCCGTTGACGTAGATCGCTTGTCCTTCGAGATTGAGGATCGAGACCTTCTTACCCTGATCCGCGAGGTAGACCTTGCCATTGCCCTCGGCCTTGGTGAGTCGCGTGCCCTCACCCGAAACGGCTTTCTTGACAAGCTTGCCCAGACCGTGCTCCAAGACGCCTTCGCGCGTAAAATTTACCTGGCCTCGATACGAGACCATCGATCCCATCTTGGTCCAGACGCGTCCGTTGAGGTTGATCTCCAGCATGCGAGGGCTTTCCAATTCAAAGACACCCTGCCCTCGATCCCGCTGCTTGGTCGCATTGACAAATTCGTCCAGCGTATATCGGCTATCGCGTTCCGCGCCTGCGGTCTCCACGTTCGTTGGTTCGACAAGTGTAGTCGTCATTTGCTTATTGACTCCTCTAGGGATTCTGTATCGATCAGCGTTCGTTGTAACGCTGCAGAACTCTACGCCCCCCATTTAAGTCGAGCGGCGCCGGATGCGGATTCGAGCTGGTGCGGCTGCGCCGGAGTTGTTTTCCCGAGAAACGCCGGCTTTCGTTCTCTCGGGCCCAATTCCACGGCGATTTGCTCGATCGGAGCGGTCGGCAAAGGAGCCAATTATGTGGGTTGCCGGCGTCGCACGCTTGAGGTGCGGCGGTCTGTTTTCGCGGCTGATTAGAGCTGCTGCGATTGCGCAGCCACGTAGCGTATGCCGGAGACGAGTCGCCTTCTGGATCGATCAACGTACCTGCTTCTCAGCGGGAGGGGGCTGAAGAACCATCGACTTGACGATGGGCCAGTTCGAGGGTGGCCCAACACGACGCGCCACGAAGTAGATGATCGGCAAAACAACAAGAGCAATCACATCGGTCCATCTTTCCATCGCACGCAAGTGTTCGCTGCCTGGAGGAAAAGGACGTTGGGCAAACGTGAAATCAATCACCGTCTTCGCAAGCAAAGTCGCCAGGATCGCTGACCAAAACGCATTCGGCAAACGGACTTCACCTGACGCCTGGTCCGCATCGTTTCGCCGCATGACCAACTGCACAACAATGAAATCGACCACACCGATTGAGCACAGGACAACGACCGCCCAAATTGTTCGATTCAGAAAGTTCAGGTAGAACGCCGTATCGGGATCGCCAATCGACAAAAAGGGCCAATAGGCGGGTCGCAACGCCAGCCACAATAGCAAGGACGCGCCTGAGAGTGGACCTAGTCGGTCCCGCCAGGGGTAGCGTATTTTCTGCATCATTGATGAGCCTTGATTCAAAGATAGGATCGCCCAAGGTTGCAGAAGTCTACGTTAAGCGATCCTAGGCGTCCAAAGACCACTCCCAGTAGGCTCGAGCTGGGATTCGCTGTAGCCGCCCGCTTTCGGCCCAAGAATCTGAGAAATGAGGCGTCCCCAACGAACGGCGCAGCGCTGCCCTTGGAAAACTGCCGCTAAAACCTGGCCCAAGCGGGGCCACCTCGTCTTCAATCGCGACCCGATGTGGTTAGACACGTATGTCATTCCATGCACGCAATTCCACGAATCGAACAATTGGTGAGTTTTCGCATCCGCAATGTTTTGACATGGTCAGCCAAGGGGGGCAAAATCAGCGTTGATCGCCTGACACGAAACAAGGGGAACTGAAATGAGCAGACCACAGGCACGTCGAATAATCGGTACCGCGATTTGCTGCATTGCCGCGATGTGCCTGCAGGCACGCGCAGACACCCTCGAAACGCATAACAATCCGGTGCCTGATGGGACGATTAAGGTTGCACCCGGCGACACCGATCGCACCGACTGGGAAGGCATTCCATGGTACGAAGAAGATTTTGAGGACGAATTGTATCCCGTCGACATCCATCAAGTTCGGATCGCGCACGATTCCAAGAACATCTATTTCCATCTGCTGACGAAAGACTGGGACGTGAATGAGTTGTGGCGTGTTGGCACCTATCTGGATACGGATCTGGACAAGACGACGGGTTACACGGGAGACTTTCTTGCCGTCGGAGCCGATCACTTTTTTGAAGTGAACGTGGTCTCGGAATTCGCGGCGGACCAACAAGCTGACTGGGTGTGGAGCGAAACCGCTTCTGAGGTAGCGTTCGACCAGACTTCTTTGCTCGACAAGGAAATCGCTATCCCGCGCGAATCAATTGGAAACCCGGAAGAGTTCGACTTCTTGTTGTTTGCCAACAACTTCTGCTGCGACTTCCAAGAGCCCGACGACGTCTATCCGGACGAAGCGTTAGGTTTGGAGGGTCATGTCTTTACCTACGAACTCGGGCCGGTTCCGCCCAGCGTACTGCGCGGTGACTTCGACTCTAGCGGCGTGTTGGACGTGCCGGACGTCAACCTGCTGAGCGCGGAAATCAGAGCTGATGCACCTCAACTCTCGTTCGACCTGAACGACGACCAGGCGGTCAACGGGACCGATTTGACCATCTGGGTACACGATCTCAAAGGCACTTGGTTTGGCGACGCCAATCTGGATGGCGAGTTCAACAGCGGCGATCTCGTCGGCTTGTTTGCGGCCGGCGAATACGAGGACGCGATTCCGATGAATTCAACCTGGTCGACCGGCGACTTTGATGCTGACGGCGATTTTGGCAGCGGCGATTTAGTGGCGGCCTTCGCCGACGGCGGCTACGAGCAGGGACCACGGCCTGACAACAATGCGGTGCCTGAGCCTTCCGCGGCTCTGATGTTATTGGTCGGTCTGGCTGGCGTCGCACTACTTAAATCGCGAAGCGAAGACATTTTGAATCGCAAAGCGAAGACATTTGATAGCCTGGGATGAAATCGATGAAATCCCAGGTATCGACAACGAAATACAATGGAGTCGCAAAGCGACGACACAATTGACCGCTGGTTTCCCTGCCGTCGCTCCGCGACTACGTTTGTCTCGGTCTTGCTCCTGGGATTTCATCTCAGGCTATCAACTATCTTGTCGAGCGGGAAGCGAACATCGCTTCCTCAGCGGTGAGCCGGTTAGCAGTCTTCGGCTCATCGCCAACATTCAGGATCAATCCCTGACGATGAAGAATCCGAAGTTTTCAAATTCCGAGACATCGAGCTATCTTCGCCCCCACGTCACATGGAATGATGACCACCCCTTCTCTGCTCCCGTCGGCCGTTTCACCGAAAATGAATTCGGCCTCTATGACATGCTCGGAAACGCCGCCGAATGGTGCAGCGATTGGTACAACCCAGCATATTACGAGACGTCACCGGCGGTGGATCCGCCGGGCCCGCCAACGGGAGAAGGGCGAGTTGTACGCGGAGGCGCCTTTTTGCACCGTCCGCGGCATTGCCGAACAAGCGAACGCGTAAGTGGATCGCCGGGTTACCACAATTACATTATTGGCTTTCGCGTTGTGACCAATTGCGAAGACCCAAGTGAACAATGAAGCGGTTAAAACATCTGCAGCCAAATGCAGGACTTACCGATGTGTTTTTTTTGCAGGCGTTTGTCCAGAAATGATTCAGCTCAAGTGCACACTCACGAATGAACGGTGATAGCCATGAAACGATACGCCGATCGACGAAGCTTTCTACGCGATGGAATCCTTATCGGCGCTGGAGCGTCGGCCGGTTTGTTTTTGCCGACTGCGTTACGCCGGTTGCCAACGTCTGCGAATGCTCAAGACAAGATCCCCGCGGGCGGTGCCGAAGCCCGATTGCGGGAGCTCAACATCGAATTGCCGCCTCCACCCAAACCCGTCGCGGTCTACGTGCCGACGGTTCGAGTTGGCAATACGTTGTACACGTCCGGTCATGGTCCACGTCGTCGGGACGGCCGTTTAGTGCAAGGGAAAGTTGGCAAGGATCTGACACTCGAGCAAGGTTACGATGCTGCTCGAATTGTCGGACTCAACGTTTTGAGCAGCGTTCGCAACGCAATCGGCAGCCTCGATAACGTTGTGCGACTCGTCAAAGTGCTGGGCATGGTCAATTGCACGTCCGACTTCACACAGCAGCCACAGGTGATCAATGGCTTTAGCGAATTGATGGTACAAGTCTTCGGGGACCAAGCCGGCAAAGGTGCGCGTAGCGCGGTTGGCATGACCGCGTTGCCCAGCGACATCGCCGTAGAGATCGAGGCCATCTATGAGGTCCGCGGATGAGCGTTGGAGTTGTGAATTGCGACACACAGGTCCGAAGGGCGAGCCACCAACATGGGACTGCTCGGAGGAAGCGGGAGGGCGAGGCGGCTAGGCTCCTGCCGAGCCGGGCGTGTTTTGCGGCTCGGCAGGAGCCTCGCCCGCCTCGCCCTCCCGAAAACGCCCCTCATTCTTCCAACTTGCTCGCCTAACGAATCACCCGCGCTTCCGATGGCCTACGTTCCGCTTTCACCGAGCGCTTCATCAATCGCTTTGTCAAACTCGTCGGCGAAGTTGACGACGGGGACCTCTTCCGGCACGTTGGCGTCGTCGGACG
>CAJHYQ010000458.1_pt1 | contig 16832 bp, 10 predicted proteins | sample 9198721 | NCBI WGS metagenome assembly CAJHYQ01 (sample SAMEA7708357, study PRJEB35096) | sediment metagenome | biome: marine neritic benthic zone biome [ENVO:01000025]; feature: sediment [ENVO:00002007]; material: shallow marine sediment [ENVO:03000034] sea grass bed [ENVO_01000059] ... | reverse complement strand
GAAGCGCCGCCCACGGCAATTCCAACGGCGGCTGAACCTATCGAAGTGCCCGATGGCGTGGTCAATATTCTGCTACTCGGCAGCGATCTGCGACAGGACCCGAACGACCCCGGCTACCGCACCGATACCATTATTATCGTCTCGGTCAATCGCAAAGAGGGCACGGTCAGCCTGTTGTCGTTCCCGCGTGACCTGTACGTGTACATCCCCGGCTGGACGATGAACCGCATCAATACGGCGGATTCGCGGGGGTCAGCAGTGGGCTGGGAAGGTGGCGGACCGGGCTTGCTGCGCGAAACGCTGCTGTATAACTTCGGCATCCAGACGCATTACTACGCGCGTGTGGGTTTTGACGGCTTCACGGCTATCGTGGATACGTTGCTTTCTGGCTGCGGTCCAACGCCCGCTGGCAATGTTCTCCCCCGCAAGATGAACGACGGCATCCGAGCCCTCAAGTTTCTCGGTTTCGATCGTTTGATCCGTCGGCGACCAGAGGGCTGAGCTTGCATCCGACTCGCGGCGAACCAGCGGTACGATCTCGAACGATTGTGATTTCAATCGCTCAGTCAACGCGGTTCCGACGAGGCCCGTTGACCCAGAAACCACAACCTTCATCGTCATTTCCTTTGCCGAATCAGTCTTTTCGGTAGCTTGAGAAACAGTCATGTCGTCGATCCTGTTTTCGATAACGCGGACTTGGGAGACCCGGTAACCGGCAAGACGAGCGATTCGTAACGACGACAGCGGACTTTTTCAAGAAAACTCCCTCGCGCTATTTTTCTTCCTCAGACGTCAACTTCTTGATCCTTAGATTCTTGAACCAAACCGGGCTGCCGTGCGATTGCAGCACGATATGGCCCTGAGCGTTCTTGGCGAACCCGGGCCATGCGTGAAACTTGCTTGCCGCGACCTTCTTGTTCCAATCGTCACTTTCCATTTCACAATCGACAATCTTGTTGCCATTCAACCAATGCTCAATGTGCCTACCGCGAGCCACAATCTTGCCCGTGTTGAACTCGCCCGCAGATTGGATTGGTTTCTCGGTGGCCCCGTAGAGTCCGTACAGTGCCCCGGCGGCAACGGTTGGGGCTGGCTTGGGGTCTTTTTCGTCGAGGAGACTCTCGTCGAGGATCTGGTATTCCGGACCCGTGTGGAACGATTTCTTCTGATCCTCAGTCACGCGGTAAATGACTCCGCTGTTGCCGCCTGGCATGATTTTCCACTCGAACTTGAGTTCAAAGTCTTCGAACTGAGCCTCGGAAATGAGATCAGCACCTTTTCCCGAGCCGCGGATCGCACCCTCATCGACGGCCCAACTATCTGGAGCCTTATCTTGTTGATACCCTCGCCAGCCATTAAGTGTCTTGCCGTCAAACAGAGAGATGAAATCACGCTCTTCTTCAGCCGCAACCGTCGACAGCAGAAGGGTCGTCAGACAGATTGTGTGCAGCGTAGTTCTTAACCGTCTCATCACCGCGGTCCTTTCAGGTGAGGGGCGAGAAGATTCATCGATGGTTGGCTCATTTGCCAATCGGAATTGAACACCAGTGATTATTGCAGCAATTCGTGTTGGAGTCTCTCGGAGACTTTGAAGCAACAAGCAATGTCAGATGTGGAAGATCTTAGACTCGACCACTGTCAACCGGACCCAGTAGCTGCAGCTGCTCCTCTCGCTGGTGCAGCAAGAGCTCGATTTGTTGAACTTCATCTTTTGAGAGCTGCCAATCGCCGGCTGGCGCGGTGTCTTGGATTTGTTCGGGTTTCCTGGCACCTACGATCGCACCGGTGACTTCGGGTCGGCACAACACCCAGGCGATGGCGAGTTGAGCAAGGGTTCGGCCGCGTTGCTGGGCAATTGGCTTGAGTTGATCGACGAGTCGTAGGTTGACATCGATCAGCGGCTCCTGGAACTTAGGATCGCGTGAACGATGATCGCTCTCAGGCAGCGAACTGGCTCGCGCTTTGTCAAAAGCTCCGGTCAGCAGCCCCTTTCCCATGGGGCTGTAGCAGATCACGCCAATTTTCTGTTCCCCGCAATAAGGAAGTGTTTCTGCTTCGATTCCCCGCGCGAGCATGTTGTAGGGAGGTTGCAGTGAGGCGACTGGGTGTAACGGTTGCAGTCGTCGCATCTGAGCGGCGGAGTGATTTGAAACCCCGATCTGACGGACTTTGCCTTGCTCTCTGAGTTCGATCAGTGTCTGCCAACCTTCCTCGATATCTTGATCGGGATCGGGCCAATGCAGTTGGTACAAATCGATTGCGTCGACCTGTAAACGGCGTAAGCTCTCCTCGCACTCAGCACGAATGCTATCCGGTTTGAGTACTCCTTTGATGGTGCCATCTGCTTGGAAAATTCGACTGCATTTCGTGGCAACATAAGGCCGCTCGTTGGCTGGAATTTCTGCCAAGGCTTTGCCAACAATTTCTTCCGACCGACCTGCACCGTAAACCGGCGCCGTATCAATCCAATTGATGCCGAGCGCAACACCTGTGGTGATGGCTCGAATTGCTTCGGTTTCGTCCTGCGGGCCCCAGCCAAACATCCAGTCACCGCCTCCGATCGCCCACGTTCCGATACCAACAGTGCTGAATTGCAGTGGGGTAGTGCCTAGAGTTCGAGTTTGCATCTGATCCTTCTTTCTTCAAATTCAACTGAGACACTCAAGCAACGGTATCGACAACTATGACGAACTGAGCAGGTAGGTTGCCACTCGAGCGGGATATTTTTCGCCTTCTTCTTTGACCCACCGGATGACATCCTCGAATTCGTCACGGTGCTCGTCCATTTCATCAATGACATGCATTGCCAGGAGGGACAGGAATTCCTCATTGGTCTTGGCAGTCTCGCGCAGTACGGCGATCGCCAAGTCGGCGTGTCCTAGTTGCCAGGCAGCGCGGGCCGCCGCAACGCGAACTGTATCGGCTGAATCTTGTAGCGCGCTTCGTACGACCTTCATTACCTCAGGGCTGTTCTGTTTGTGATTGCCAATTCCGGTCACCGCCCAGTAACGCACCGCTGGATCCTCGTCGTCATACGCTTCAATCAGTCCAGCCAAGTCGTTTTGAGCACATACTTTGACATTCACGTCCAATAAACGTTCCAGCAAAGCGGGTCCCTCGCCCTGACGCAGGATGGCGTAACGCGTGCCAAGCCGTTTGGCTCGGCGCGCCATGTCGGCTTCGGGAATCAAGCCGGTGTCCCGAGTCTCGAACATCCACTGTCGCTGCTGTTGCGTGAGACGATTTAGTGCTTCACGGAGCTCGGGGCGAGTATCAACTTGATCGATGAGATTTTCAACTTCGTGCGGGTCCACATGGAGGTCGTACAATTCTTCGAGCGGTTTTTGATCGGCCATGAATTGTGCTGCCACTTCGGTCAGATCGCCCTGTCGATGCAAACGCCGAAGTTCCTGCATCGTATGCTCCTGCTCCATGTAGTTGATGATTTGGAAGTAGGGCTTGAAAGACTGGAAGTTGCGGATGTATTTGTATTGTTCATCTCTGACGGCACGAATCAGGTCATATCGTTCGTCCATCCGGTCGCGGATTGTGAACAGGTACTCTCGAGGCTCTGATCGATCTTCTCCCAGGAACGCGCGGCCGTGCATATAGTCGGGACGACCCAAGCCCACGAGATTCATGGTCGTTGGTCCGAGGTCCATCAAACTGACGAGTTCCGACGACACCGATCCCGGCAGGGCCTGATCTGGCCTTCGAAACTTCTCTGGAATTCGCACGATCAAGGGCACGTGCGTCCCCGACTGGTAGATCCATCGTTTCGCTCTTGGTAATCCAACACCGTGGTCGGACCAGTAAATGACAATCGTGCGGTCCGCCAAACCGTCTGCTTCAAGCTGGCCAAGCAACTCACCCACTTGTTTATCCATGGCGGTGATCTTGTCGAAGTAATGCGCCCAGTCGCGACGCGTGATCGGTGTATCCGGATAGTAGGGTGGCAGTTGCATTTTTGCCGGGTCATGCAATTCACTATCACTAAGAGTCGGCGGACGTTCGTACTTGAAGACGCGACTTTCGTGAGTCGTTGTGAAGTTGAAGACGGCAAAGAAGGGTTGGTCCTTGCGCGGTCGATCACGCCAATGTGCCTTGCGGCTCGACTCGTCCCAGCAACGATTGTGTTGACCCGTGACGTTGTAGTCGGTTTTTGAATTGTTCGTGCAATAATAGCCGGCATCCCGCAAGTACTTCGGAAACAGCTGTACGTGGTCTGGCAGGTCGACCGAACATCGCATGAACTGGTTGCCAAGCGTGCTGGGATACATCCCGGTAATGATCGACGCGCGGCAGGTCGCGCACACACCAGTCACCGTTGACGCGTTGGTGTATCGGACTCCCTGTTGGGCCAGTTGGTCCAGGTTGGGCGTGGTCGCTTCGGCATGACCGTAACAGCCAAGGTGAGGGCTGATGTCTTCGCAGCTGATCCAGAGGATGTTGGGTCGGCTGTCCGCCATCGCAGGTGTCGTGAAACTCAACCCAAGAAGAAGCAAGAGCAGGGGGCGTGAAATCCAGGACACGTTGCACCTCGTGAGACCTGCAAAAATGAAACCGTAAGAAACCACTCACGCTCGATCCGATTCGGGTCGGCAGAGTTCCAGTGCCAGCTACTTTATCAGTCCGATCATGCTTCGGCTACTGGATCGAGTAGACAATCACGACCGCGATGGCAGCAAGAATGCCAAGTCCTAAGACGGCCACGGTGCGCCACGATACATCACGCGTGTCTTGACTGTTTCGGATTCGATGGATCAAGGAAAGCTGTACCGGGTGAACATCCAACGCGGCTCGGTCCTGCTGGTTTTCCATATCGTCGGTTTGGTCGGGCTGCAGGCACATTTCGCCAAGTATGCCCTGAACCGTTCGAGCATTGAATGGCCGATCCTCCGGGGACTTCGCCAATAGCTGTGCAATCAATTGTTGCATGGCCGGTGGACACTCAACTCCCAACTCCGAGAGCGGAATGGGTGTTGAGTTAAGGTGCTGTTCGAAGATCTGCGCAAAATTGTCGCCAACATAGGGAGTGCGACCGGTCAACATTTCGTAGAGCAGACAGCCCAGTGCGTAGAGGTCGACCTGTCCGGTGGTCTCGCGCTTGCCCCGAATTAATTCCGGAGCCATGTAGGCATACGTTCCGACCGTGAGTCCAACATCCGTCAGATGGGTATCACGCAAATCACGGGCGACTCCAAAGTCTCCCAATTTAAGCCGCCCCTGTTCCGTCAAGAACACATTACCTGGCTTTAGATCTCGATGAATGATGCCGTGATTGTGTGCGTGCTGCAGGGCCGAAGCAATTTGACGACCGCACTCGGCCGTTTCTTCCCAACTGAGTGGACCGCTTGCTTTCAGAATCTGCTTGAGGGTTCCCCCCTCAATTAACTCCATCACATAAAACAATTGATCATCGTGGTCGCCACCGCCGTAATACGCCACGATGTTCGGGTGATTCAACTTGGACAGGATGAGCATCTCACGCTTGAAACGCGCGACGATCTGGGCATCCGTACTGACGGCAGGAGAAAGCAGCTTCAGGGCGTAGACATCTTGCGAGGCTCGATGCTTGACCCGAAAGATGGTTCCCACGGTGCCAACGCCAATCGAGTCAATGATCTCGTAGTCGTCGTAGTGTATTCGTCCCATCTTGGTCTGCATCAACCTTCACGTGGGAGTAAGGCATCGATCGATGTCGTGTTGATTGTACTCGTCGCGGGTCGAGCCTGGGCAACGCCGATCGCAGCTTCTATCCTACGATGGACGACGGAAACAACTTTTGCAAAAGCAAGATCACTGCTGAAACAGGCGATGGTCGCCGAAGACGAGATAGACAACCGACTTAGGGCCGAGTTTGACTCAGGTGAACTTGCGGCGTTTGGGAAGCTGGATTAACATAAAGTGTTGTGTCCGTTTGACTTGAGGATACGGATTGCGAGTCGCAGCCGCTGGGCACGAGCCGAAATGGTTGACGTCGTATGCCAGAAGTCACCAACACCGAAACACTGATCGAGTTGATGAAGCGCAGCCAGTTGATCGGCAAAGATGCGCTGGCCGACTTCCTCGCTCACCGCGCCGCCCATACCGGTGGTATTCTTCCATCGGATCATCATCAGTTGGCCGAACAGATGGTCAATGTTGGGCTCATCACGCGTTGGCAGATGGATCAGTTGCTGAAGGGCAAGTATCGGGGCTTCCGACTGGGAAAGTATACGCTGCAAGGGCACCTTGGCACGGGTGGCATGAGCAGTGTTTACCTGTCGGAACACCCGATCATGAAACGGCCCGTGGCCATCAAGGTGCTGCCTAAGAGTCGCGTTGCTAAATCGAGTTATCTAGAGCGATTCGAGTTGGAAGCGCGAGCCGTTGCTGCATTGGACCATCCAAACATCGTACGCGCCTACGACATCGACAACGAAGGCGATACGCACTACATCGTGATGGAGTACGTTGAGGGACGCGACTTTCAAAGGATGGTCGAGCAGGATGGGCCTTTGACCTATGAAGTCGCAGCCGACTACATCGCACAAGCTGCGGTTGGTCTGCAGCATTCTCACGAGGCTGGGCTGGTCCATCGCGACATCAAGCCCGCAAATTGCCTGGTGGACACGACGGGCGTGGTCAAGGTCCTGGACATGGGGCTGGCAAAATTCTCCGAAGACAACAGTTCGCTCAGCTCGGTACACAAAGACAGCGTCGTCGGAACGGCCGACTACCTGGCACCTGAGCAGGCCGTGAATAGCAGCAAGGTTGACGCGCGTGCGGACATTTACGGCTTGGGCGGAACGTTGTACTTCCTGTTGACCGGGCACGCTCCGTTTCCCGAAGGAACAATGACCGAGCGACTGTTAAAGCATCAACGGGAGGAACCGACAAGCATCTTTAAGGAGCGTCCGGAAGCGCCAGCAGCTCTTGTCGACATCTGTCGGCGCATGATGTTAAAGAATCCGGACAACCGAATTCAAACGGCTTCGGATGTCGCCGACGAATTGCATCGTTGGCTTTCCAGTCGAGGTGTCGACGTGCAAAAGACGGAGTCGTCGGGGCGAGCTCGACGTGGGGCGGTGCGTGAAGCCGACGCAACGATGGGACGCTGGCAACAGCTCGCCGCGACGTCGACGGCACCCAAAAAGACGCCTAGTAGTCCACCCGGTGAAACCATCTCCGGTCGTGAGGGCGATACCCGCCCGATGGGAGGGAAAAAAGAAGAGGATCTGACGTTAGCGCCCTTGGACGAAGAGGAAGAACGATCTCTGCCCTCAGGCAGTTCTTCGGATGCGACCAATGTTGTCGTTCATGAATATCTGAACGAGGAAGTGCTATCTCAGATCGAGGAAGAAGTGGGAGGTCCCACGAAGTCTACAAGTGGGTCGCTCGTCGATGACCTCATGGAAAGCCCCGCGACCATTCGATCCTCGACTTCGACGACAAGCATGCGGCTTCCGACTCGCAAGGCACGCCCGACCATTCCGCTTTGGATGTGGGGTATCAGCGCGGCTGCGATTGTCATCGTGATTGGGCTCTTCCTCGCGATCTTGTTCGTGTAACGATGCAGGGAACATCTAGACCCGATGCGTGAGCGAGGAAACATACGTGCGCTCACGCCTCGGGTTCTTGATGTTCCACGGTCTCTTAGGACAAGAGATCGTGAATAAGCAGCAACGCAAATGCATCATTTACATCAATCTCGCTGACCGCCGACGCGTCCAGCGATGATGCGCGATGATCATCTGTATCAAAGACCTGTTCTACTTCGCCCACTTCGACCGCTGCAAGCAATCGGTTATTTGGCTGCGCATCCGACTGGCTGCCGTCCGTAACGTCGTTGTGCCCGGACATCGATGTGCCAGCCAGAGGGGAAGTCTCCGCTTGCACGGCCGCGGCCACTTGCGATGACGGGGCGTCGACACTCGCTTCACCCTCTCCAGCACCATTGACGACGACGCCGTTTAAGTGGTTGACGATCAGCAGTACGTCGTCGGGTGCGACAAACCCATCGTCATTGACATCGAAGAAAGCTGGCACAGGTCGTGGGGGCGGTTGAGGTAGTTCGCCCGTCACCGGATCACGGTACTGCGGCTCATTGAGTTCATTCACGATGAGCAGCACATCAAACGGAATGATGGCTCCGTCGTCATCGACATCCAGTGGATTGGCGGCGTTGTGCCAAGATAGGGGGATGGTCGACGTGTTAATGAAATCGAGGTCCAGAATATTCTGCTCCTCAGTTATCGTCACATCGTGCGGGTTGCCGTTGACCGGAACCGTTTGCTCGAAATCGTCAGGTGTAACTTGTGTTACCAGCTGGCGGCCAGCGGAAAGATTCTGAATCTCATACTCACCGTCGCTGGCGCTGAGCGTTGAGATTTCTGAACCGGCATCGTTGACGCGCAGTGCGTCGAGACGGCCCGTGATACCGTTCTCGCGTTTTGTAAACGCGGTCATGAAGGCGATGTCGGCTTCAGTTCGCTCCAACCGCAAGGATTGGTAGTCGCCCTCGATTAAGGCAATCGAGTCGGTACTGTCCAACAGCGTCCCGTCACGGCTGAAGATCTCGAGTGTCCCGATGTCCGTGGGGAGCGGACGGCTTCCGATGAAGTCAATCGTCACGGAGCTCACATCCGTATCGAAATCGACACGTAATTTCTCCTCGAATGCGAAATGCGTTACTTGTTCAGTTCCAAATACAAGGTCACCCGTGGAAGCGGTGGGGTGAGCACGCGCAATGATGTCGACACCCGCCATGATGGTGTTATTGGAGTCGGCCAGCGAGAAGGTCATGCCCGGCTGCTCGATCTTCCCAGCGACACCAAAGCTGTCCGGTTCTACCGCCGTTCCGAAGACATCCAGTGCCCCGTTGGCGTTCGCATCGATGAACACCGTGACACCCCCCATCCCTGGATCTTCGGGGTCCACCACACCGTCAAGGTCGTCGATCACGGTTCCAGACACCGATGCGAGCACGCAGCGGTCTTCCATGCGTTCGATGGTTCGCTGACGACGCATACCCCGATGGCGTTTCGACTTGGGGCCATTGCCCAACGCCCGGAGCAGAGTTGATTTGATCATCGTTGCTCTCTTTGAATGTTTCGACAAGAAGACGCGTGACCGCGATCGGCAGATTAGGGACGGGGCCGAGGCGGTGTTAATGCAAGGCCGTTGGAAGTGATGAATCAAGCTTACTCTTGCTGCCCCAGTGGAATCGGAGCAGGCTTACGCGCTCCAAGCACGCTGTCCCCTTGTAAGTCCATGCTAAATCAAGGTCTTAGCGTTGGCAATCAAGATGTTTGCGCATTCTGGGCAAACGAACTTGCCTGGTAAAAGAACTGAAACGCTTCGCGCTTCAATGATTGGTCGCACGCAGCCACTGGGAATCGATCCAGTGGTCAACCTTTGCAATCAAAACAATCGACTAGTGCACTGCTAATGCACTATCGCTCGACCAATTCAAGGGCATCGATCAGCTGTTCGGCGCCTGGAGTCAGCTGCCGGATCTTCGTTGCGATGACCGATTTTTCTGAGTGAGTTGCCTTGGCAACGCGCTTCTTGAAGTGGTCCATTTTCTTCCGACGATGTCGGCGGCGTTTGATCTCTTTTCGACGTTCGCTGCAACCCACTGGTTCAATTCTCCGTAAGTTCGCCTTACTTGATCCACGACGAATTTGTCCTTGTAACAAGAGTAGGCGGCCGCGTCAACGCGGCGAAGCGCTTTGAAATGGCTCGAATCTTCAGACGAGCCACAGTCCGAACGCCATGATGGTCAAGGCTACAGCGACCCAGTCACGATGATTCCAGCGGTCGCTCTTGGCGTTGATCCGGACGAATTCCAGCAGCGCGCCGGTCGGACATCCATAACGACAATACGCCATGGGAACCAGCAAAGAGGCAGCCAATCCGACCAGAGCGACCGTGATCGTCGCCCAGCCCGCAACCCGAAAGATGTACGCGTCAAACGGCTCGATGTCGACCAGGCTGAATCCGATCGATGTCATACCGACGATGATGCACCAGCCCAGAAGCAGGGGTGGGATCAACGAAAGAGTCGATCTCATGCGTGGCGACAATCTCACTTTCCATGGCAGCCGACCTCTCAGCAACTGCTGAGCCGCGCCGTGCGGGCAGATGTGGCTGCAGTAAAGATTGCGGCGTGTCGTAAGCGGGATGGCGAGGGCTGCGATCAACAGTATCGTGAGACCGGTCGCCGATCGCCAAGGCACGCCGTGCTGTGCCCAGCCGACAATCATGGCTTGTGAAACTAGATTCCCGGTAACGAGTCCAAGGTATAGAACGACCACCAGGCGTAACGCAACTCGCATTTGTCCGTTGGTGCGTAAGCGAGTCATTCCCACGACGATAGCCGAAATGACAACGACGAGAGTTCCAACATCGTGAACCGTCAAGGACCATTGGGGTTCTTCGGCATGCGCTGCCAATTCGGAACGCTCGACGAAGTTTTGAGCGGCAAGGACGATTCCCTGGGCAACAGCCGTACTGGTCATTGTCGCGCCGGATACACCTTCGATTTCGGCTTCCTGCAGATCCAGACTCGCCAATTCCTCAACGATTAGACCGTCAAACCGTGTCGTAAAGTATTCATCATCCCGCACGTAGGTCACGTACGGCTCGTTGTCATAGCTCTTGCCCAGCACGATACCAATCACACGGCCCTCATGATCCATCGCAATGAGCGTATCGGTTGGTCCTTGATATCCGACTACATTGTCGGCGGCAGGCGAGGTCCGCAGGACGGTTGCTAACTCATCGCCCTGCGAGTCCAAGACGTGCCATCGAGCAGCGAAGTCCTGATCCTGTTCTACTCTCGCCGCTCGCGTCTGAATTGAGGCGGGCAAACGCGTTCGGATGATGTCGATCGTGAGTGGCTCAGGGAATCGCAACGAAGCGAGTCCGCCACCCAAGCGAGCAAGAATTGCTTCACGCATGGCAAGACTTGTGAGGGTTGCCCCTGTGACTCCGTCGACCGTCCGCTCAGCGGCAGCTTGTTCCCATGACAAACCGTTAAGTGACGACATGAAGGGTTGATCGGCGAGCACTTGTTTGACGTGATCACGGGTGTCACCACTATCGAGAACATCGATTCCGAGAATGCGATCTTCTTCACCGAGGGCCAGCGAGACGTTCGTGGGTCCGGAAAACCCAATCACGTGATCGCCATCTGGGGATGTCTGAATTGCGTAGCCAATTTGATTGCCCGCCGCATCGAGCACCGGCACCTTTTCGTTGCGCTGTGGGGCATCGCCAATTGCCGCGGCATCTGGAAAAAAGTGGCTGACGTGTTGGACTTCGATGCTAACGGGATCAGCAACACGCGTGGCAATTCGTCCTTGCTGCGCACGCATCAGCCCGATGATGATGATCAGCAGCAGGACACGCAGGCTGTGTACAGCTATCCGCCGAATGCGAGTCGATCCCACAGTTGGCATCATTCATCCGATCGCACGATTTGAATTGCATCGGCGTGAACTAAGCCGCCGGCACGGTGCGTAGAAAGCGTTACCGAGCCATTTTCGTTTTCGCGCAGGTCGAATTTGCCAAGTGAGATGAACCCATTCTTGAGCGGTGGCGGCTGTTGCATGTTGATCAGCAGGTCGCGCTGACGGGTTCGCGTAACGATAGAAACCGGGACCTGATTGCCGCGATTTTCATGGGGCTGATAGGCCAAACGAACCTCAAAACGTCCGTCCGCCGGAGCCTCAAAGTCGAAGCGAATCTGTGCGTCGCCGTTTGAGTAGAGATAGCTTTGCCCGACGAAGCCCGCCAAACCCGTGTCTGCCGTCCAGGAACCGGTCTTCTCGGCTTGTACATCGTCAATCACGAGTCCGGCGAGTTTGGCTGGATCAAGACCTTTATTGCGTGAGTTCCCGACAGGTCCGTAAGCGGGTGCCAGTGGCAGCGCATCGGAAGGAATCGCAATGTCATCATGGACCGTCTTGCGACGTGCCTTGCCAGGCAGCTTGAGCAGCGCGTCCATGTCTTGCCAGTGACGCTCATAAACGTCACGTGGCGAGCAGTTGTTCAGCACACACAGACTTGTCGCTTTGCCCACAACCTCACCCATCATGCCGCAAGTTCGCATCACGCGCGTCGTTCCCAAGGCTTCGTGAGTAACGCTGATGCAACGACCGGCCATGAACAAATTGTCGAAACTGCGCGAATAGAAGCAACGATAGGGAATCGGGTAACCATAGCTGCGATCGATCCGTCGATCGTGGACGGCAATTGAGATAAAGGGGTTGCCGGGAAACTTCTCTGCGAATTGCTTCTTGGGATAGTGAAGGTCGATCGACCACGTGCTTGGTACGCACCCGTCTGGGAATTGTACTTTCTTAACGATGTCGTCCTGATTGAGCACAATGTCGCCCATCAAGCGTCGTGACTCACGCGGACCTCCGATGAACGCGACCCACGTCAGATACGCCTTGCGATGCTTATCCGCTCCATCCCCGTTCTTCATGGCATTAAAGGCACCGAAAACCGCTCGCAAATTCCAGTCACGGATTTCCTCGGCCTCGGTGATTGGGTCCTTATCAAAGCCGCTTTCCCAGAACCACTGACCGTGGAAATCGCGCGGGTACGGGAAGTCTTTCATGGCGAGCGGGAGCGCCCAGGTTATCCGTGGAAAGCTCACTTCCTCTTCAGCTTCGGCCCAAGCCCACATGTTGCTCATGCCCATCCGCCCCTTGGGCGTCATCTCCCAGTCCGCGTCGGCTAGGAAACCAATCGTTCCGTGTCCGGTGCAGTCCGCGTAGAAACGAGCGGAGAAACGTGTGTGGGCGCTGGTGCGGGTGTCGAAGGCATAGACGCCCGTGATCTGCTTGCCCGCGGTGTCGACCTGATAAGCGTGATGATTCAGAAACAGATCGATATTGTCTTCGGCTCGAACGATCTGCTCCTTTCGCTCGTCTTCGAACTCTTCATAGCGACCCGGGGACTTCGTCGCGTGGTCGCAAAACTCTTCGATAATCTCACCGACGCGCGGGTAGCGGCCACGACGAATGTGTCCCATGGACCATACTCGAACCTCGCTTGATCCGTTTCCTCCAAGCACGTGTCGATTCTGTAGTAAGGCGACGCGACAGCCCATTCGTGCCGCCGAGAGGGCAGTTCCCATGCCCGAATAGCCGCCACCAATCACAACTAAGTCGTAGTCTTTCTTTTCAATGGGCTGATTAGGCAGACCGAGTAATTTGCGTCGCCACTGTGGAAGGACCGTTGAGTCGTTCGGAGGTGCCGCGTCCTCCTTGGTGAAGTAGATGGCATCGCACCGACCGTCGAAGCCTGTTAGGTCGTGTAGCGCAAGCTTGACCTGTGTGTTCTCAATTTGAACTTCGCCACCGTCTTCCCACCACCAATCACGTCCCGCGGTTCCAAAGACATGACGTAGAGGTTGGTCGTTGATCTTAAGCTGAAACCGGCCTGGCGTTCCCGGTGCCTTCCAACGAGCGACCCAATCCTTCGTACGCACATAGACGCGATACTTACCCGGGCTGGAGAATTCGACGGTGGTGACCGCGTCACGCACGGGTCTGCCTAGTCCATGAGCCAACATGTACGGTGAGCCCATGATCTCGACGAACTGCGTATCCAGCTTCCAGCCACCTGGGTCGCGAAAACTCTCCGCCTCGACCAGAACTTGGCCTGAGACTGGTATCGGGACGACTAGACAGCCGACGACAAGCATGATGTAGCGCACCATTGTTCCACTCCAAAAGGGTACGGCGGACCAGCAGTATTCTATTTGAAGCGGGGTGGAATCGCGAGGCGACAGGACGATAGGAGATAGGACGATATAGGTCCTATACAACTTGTTGGACCTATTTCCTATTGTCCTATTTTCCTATTGGTCACTACCACGCTGAATCCAGAATCGAATGCAGGTCGTCTTGTGTGACCGTGCGTGGATTGACTCGCAGGATACGTTTCAGTGCAAAAGCATTCTCGGCCATCGCGGTGAGTCGATCGCGCTGCACGCCGACGTCGCGTAATCGTGGGGGGATGCCGATGTCGGCTTTGAGTTTTTCGACGGCTTGAATTCCAGCTTCGGCAGCTTCTTGCTGATCCAGCCCGTCAACCTCTTCACCCAACAAAGTGGCGACCTTGGCCATCTCGGCAACTCGTGGAGGTTTGTTGAATCGCATGACGTAGGGCAGCAGAAGTCCGCAGCCGCGACCATGAGGAATGTGTGCTTCGACTCCGACCGTAAATTCCAAGGCGTGAACCACGGCTACGCCAACATTCGAGAAAGCCATGCCAGCCACGGTCGCAGCCAACGCCATCCCTTCTCGCGCCTCAACATCGTTGCCGTCGGCTACAACGCGACGCAGGTAGCGACCGATTAAATCGATGGCTTGTTCGGCTAAGCCGTCGCTAATTGGCTGTTTGCCCTGATACGCGGAACGTTCAGTCGCTGCTAAGGGATACGATTCGTTATCAACGGCGGTATACGATTCGATGGCGTGCGACAATGCATCGATCCCGCTATCGGCTGTGACATGAGGTGGGCAACTGATCGTCAACAACGGGTCAACGATGGCTAACGCCGGGCGGAGGTAATTGCTCAATACACCAAATTTTTTGCCCGTGTCTGAATCACGTAGAACCGCTGCAGCCGTGGTCTCTGACCCGGTTCCGGCTGTCGTAGGTACCAGAATCAAGGGTGTCGTCGGTCCGGGTACGACATCATCGCCGGCGTAGTCCAAACAACTGCCGCCATGGGCAATCAACATGGCCGCGGCTTTTGACATGTCCATGTTGCTTCCGCCACCTAGGCCGAGCAACGCGTCAGGCCGAAACTCACGCGCTTGTTCCACGACCTGGTTGATGCCATGGGTCGGGGGATCTGGCTGGCCAGCCGTTGAGACCTCGACCGTGATTCCGGCTTCGCTCAACGGTGACATTGCCTGCTGAGCAATTCCGGCGTCGACCAACGACGGGTCGGTGACAATCAGGATTCGTCCAAACCCCATCTCTGCCGCAAGTTGGCCCACCCGCTGGATGGCATCACGTCCGAATACCATCCTGCCCGCGATCTGGAAGTTCCATGTGGTACGCATGTTAGATGCTCTAAAGGTATCGACGGCGACTTACGCCAGTTACGTTTCACTCAGGCAATTTATACACTATCAGGTAGAGTCGTGGGAAAAGCGTCGACGGGCGGTAGAAGGTAGAGGGTGCAATGTGGACGCGGTCGGTTTAGGTATCGTTGGATGTGGTTCCGTCGGACGCGGTGCTCACCTACCGGTGTTGGATTCCATCGAGAACGCTCGAATCGTCGCGATTGCCGATTCCGATAGCCACCGCCGCAACAAGGTGACGAAGAAGTACGACATCGACTCGAGTTATGACGACTACCAACAACTCGTCGAGGATGCAGCCGTTCAGGCGGTTGTGGTCGCGGTGCCAACGCCGTTGCGGGTTCGTGTTGCCAAGGCGGCGATTGAGGCCGGTAAACATGTGCTCTGCGAGATGCCGCTCGCATTCAGCCTGGATGAAGCCGACGAATTGATCGACGCCGCACAAGAACATGGCGTGATTCTGATGCCCGGCCTGCACCTTCGCTTCACGCCAAACTATCTGAAGGCCAAGGAATTGGTTCAGCAAGAATCGTTTGGCAGGCCAGTCGCCATCGCGTATCGCGATTTAAAGGCAGCCGCCGACTTGGCACACCAATGGCCATCCGGCTCATGGGTTTGGGATCTGGACGACAGCGGTGGCCCCTTGTTCACGCTCTCGGTCGGGGCGATCGACCTGTGTCGTTGGCTGTTCGATTGCGAGGTTCTTGAGTTCAATGCGACGACGGGTTACACACGTCTCGACCAGTTCGGCGGAACCCTCGGTTACGATTCGTTCGCCGCGTTGCGAATGGAGAACGGAGTGGTGGGATGTCTGCAATACAGCGGAACGGTGGCTGGTTCGGCGTCCGCTTCAACACTCGAAATTGTCGGCAACTCGAGCCAAGTGGTTGCTGCTTCCGGCAACGATACCTTGACTCTCCTGGACTCCAATCCAGCCAAGACGCAATGGGATTTCGAGCAACCAGAGGCCGGTGAGTGGGGACACCAGCAGCAAGATCAGCATTTTGTTGACTGCATCTTGAGAGGCTCACAGCCATCGATTCCGCCCGCGGATGCGCGCCGTGCGATGGAGTTGGCGTTAAAGATCGGCTAGGCCGCAGATCGGGGCCCAACCCAAGTTGTGTCGCGTCGCCTAGGCGACGGCAGCCACTATTCCGAAGAGTCCGGCATCTCGGTGCGTGGATCATGGAATCGATAGCCCACGCCCCGAATTGTTTCGATGAGGTTGGCGTACGACCCGAGCTTTTTACGAAGAGCACGAATGTGCACGTCGATCGTTCGCTCGAGGACAATCGCGTCATCACCAAGAGCCGCATCAATCAATTCAGCGCGGCTGAACGCGCGACCCTTGTTGCGAACCAACACTTCTAACAGAGCAAACTCGCTCTTTGTTAGCGGCAGCGTCGTGTCCCCGGCCATCGCCTGATGGCTCTGGCGGTCGACGACAATCCCTTGGCTGACAATCACGTCACGATCGTCGGACTGAGGCTCCTGCCTCCGCAGCAGAGCTTTGATGCGGTGTAGCAGCACATTTACGCTGAAGGGTTTTGTGACGTAGTCGTCGGCTCCGACGCTGAACCCGACAAGCTGATCCAGGTCTTCGGACTTGGCCGTCAACATCACAATAAGCACGTTGCGAGTACCCGAACTCGATCGCAGACGGCGGCAGACCTCGATCCCATCAAGCCCAGGAAGCATGATATCCAGCAGAATCAGGTCTTGAGGAATCAAGTG
>CAJHYQ010001136.1_pt1 | contig 16990 bp, 7 predicted proteins | sample 9198721 | NCBI WGS metagenome assembly CAJHYQ01 (sample SAMEA7708357, study PRJEB35096) | sediment metagenome | biome: marine neritic benthic zone biome [ENVO:01000025]; feature: sediment [ENVO:00002007]; material: shallow marine sediment [ENVO:03000034] sea grass bed [ENVO_01000059] ... | reverse complement strand
GTAGCCAAAGAAGCAAAAGATCACGTCCGCACGACACTTCTCCAACCATTGGTCCGCCGTGCCAAAGTTGTCAGAGCGCGGCCGCGTTTTGACTTCGTCACCGGAAAACCCAAGATTTCGAAAGGTGAGTTCATGATCGGGCAAGAGCGCATGGATATACGTCTCCAACCATCCATGGTGTTGCATCCGATCGGCCATCGTGTTGCCAATGTAAACGACGTGGTCACCGGCTTGCAGTTCCAACCGCGCTTCGGCCGCCTGAGCGTCGCTTTGAAGAGCGATTGTCGAACAGATGACCGATATCGTCAGAATGCTAAGTGTCTTGTTGAAGACGCGTTCTTTCATCAGATGAACTTTCTCAATTTCGGATCGCGATGAAGTGGCAAACCGCCAGGTTCTTGAACGTATAGACTCTTAGCCAAGTCCAGTTGGCAATCAAATCTCGATCGGCGGTTGGGAAGGCTCGGAATCGCAGGACAACGTCGTGCGGAATGAGGCCATCGCCGATGGCATGAGGTAGGCTCCAAGTCGTACTCATAATATAGTCGCAACAATGCGATTAAGGTACGAACGCAGCATGTCCCGATGCCTGGCATCGGTCGGACGTCAGCGACCGGACACGCGCGTTCGGACTTCTTTGCCACCGTCGTCGCGTCTGCCTCGTAGCGCAGAAAAAACGCCGCGCTGGTTGAGTTCAGGGTCGTGAACAGTCAACCGGTGGCGGCGGGCGCTTCTCTGTCGTAGCGCTTACAGCTGGCCTTGGTCACCAGCTTTCAATTAGCTCACCATGTCTTTTAAGTTCTTCAAAGGTCGGATCTTCACTACATTTCGAGCCGGTTTTGCCTTGAATACGGTCTCTTCACCCGTGAACGGGTTAATGCCTTTCCGCTCCTTGGTCGCCGGTTTCCGCTGGACCACGATCTTGCAAAGCCCAGGAATCGAGAATTGGCCCGGTCCGCCCCGCTTCGCGATTGACCTGCGGATCTCCTCTGAAAGTGCGTCCATCACATCGGCGACCTGCTTCTTGGTCAATTCCGTCGCCTCGGCGATGTTGTTCATGATCTCTGTCTTGGTCGGTGGCTTCTTGATCGTCGCTTTCGCCATTACGTTGACCCTCCTTGTCAGGTCTCAGAAAAAAAATCACACGTCCGTCCGCTTCTGCGGAACGCGATGATTAAATGCCGGACCTCTCGAAAATGCAACCCATAATCGGCTCAAATCCCGGGAAAAATGAACTTTTCCACATCAATAACCCGCTGAAACCCGGCGTTTCGTGCGATTCTCTTGGGCCAGAGCGACGTTAGAATGCTCGCAAGGAGCGGCCGGCGAACTGGCTGCAGATGAGGCTGGATCGAGGACCTGTTGGTCACCACATGCCAGCTGAGAAGACCGGACGTTCGAGTTTTCCGATTTCATAAGATACGTTATTGTAAACACTTAGAGTGACAGCTTCAGCTATTGCACGACGCATATCGAATTCACTCGCCTGGGCCACAGTGACGAACGGAGCACAGATGGACTCAATGAAATTGAATCGCGCCCGATCTGTCGCAACATGGATCGTTTTGGTGACGGTCGTCCTGACCGGCCAAAAGGCCGAATGCCAGATCCGCCGCAGCCGCACCCCGGAAGTTGCCCGTGTTTTGATGCTCGCGCCGCGCGAATATCAGCAGCAGCTGAAACAGGCCGAGCAGGCACTAGCCGAGGAAGAGTACAGCGAGGCGATCGAGCACCTTGCCCGCCTCTTGCACTCGGACGCCACCGAGCGAGCGAGGGATTCGGAAATCGCGGAAGACTTCTTTGTCGGTCGGCCGGGTGAGAACCACTATCAAACGAGTCTCCGTGCCCAAGCGCGGCGACTACTAGGATCGATGCCGGCCGAGGGCCGTGAACTATACGAGCTTCAGTTTGGAGCCGATGCACGCCGAATGCTCAAAGCGGCGCTGTCCAGCTCCGATATCGGTCAACTCTCGGAAGTCTCACGTCAATACTTTCATACAAAAGCTGGATACACGGGGACGATGTTACTGGGCCGGGTCTATCTCGACACGGGTCGCCCCCTGGCAGCTGCAATGTGTTTCTCGCGACTTGCTGACGCCGAGCAAGCGGTCCGACGTTATGACCCGGAGCTGTCACTCTTGCTGGCCAACAGCTGGCACATGTCTGGCCTCCGTGAAAAGGCGGAAGAGGTCCTTGAGGATCTTAGACAGCGTCGCCCCGATGCCAGCTTCACGATTCAGGGCAGCGAAGTCGCTATCTACACTGCCGACGACTCACCCCTGGCATGGTTAGAACGGGTCATGTCACCGCCCTCGGAGCTGGGCCATCGCCTGGCCAGCGAATGGCGGATGCATCGCGGCGTGCCAACACGCAATGCTGAGACCGACGGATCGTTGCCGTTGCTGAGAACGCGGTGGCGTGTCCAGGTGGCGAACGATCCGGACGACGAAGAGATGGTTAAGTCTCTGATGGCGACGCACCAGGAAGAGACTGCCGCCGCCATTCCTTCCCTTAGTCCGCTGATCGTTGACGGCGTGTTGCTGATGAAAACGACTGACAACATGATGGCAGTCGATTTTGCGACGGGCAAAAGGATTTGGGAATATCCATGGTCCGAGCCCTTATCGATGAACCTCAACGAGGACGACGCACCCGCTCCGAGTCCGGACGCGCGCCGCAAGCAACTCGACGAACGGGTTTGGATGGATGCCATCTACGGACAAATGTCGAGTGATGGCAAGTCGTTGTTCTTGATCGACGATCTCGGCTTTACTCAACAGTCAGCGGCGGGCCTCCAGATTCGAATGATCCGAGGAATGCCGACGGAAAATCCCGACCAGCCGAAGAACTACAACTCGCTTGTGGCGTTGGATGTTGCGACCGAGGGTAAATATCGGTGGCGTGTTGGTGGCGTCAACGGTGAAGATGAACCAGCTTTGGCCGGCGCCTTTTTCCTCGGTGCACCGCTTGTCCTATCGGACGAACTCTACGTGCTGGCCGAGATCCGGGGCGACATCAGCCTGGTCGTCCTGGACGCCGAAAAAGGCAAAGTGCGTTGGACTCAACAGCTCGCTCATGTGGGCCAAGTGAACATCTTGAACGACACCGTTCGACGCCTGGCCGGGGCAACACCCTCGTTCTCCGACGGCGTGCTGATTTGCCCGACATCCGGCGGAGCGGTGGTTGCGGTCGACATTCCGAATCGATCGCTGCTGTGGGGATATCAATACCGGCGAAGCTATATCACGTACACGCACAACGGAATGCGAATCAACGGCGTTTACACAAGCAATCAAACTCGCCGCGAACGTTGGGCGGATGCGACGGCCACGATTGCTGATGGCCGCGTGATTGTCACTCCGGCGGAAGGCGACGAATTGCATTGTCTGGACTTGCTGACGGGTGAACCGGTCTGGAAAGCCAAGCGACGTAACGACAGCCTCTACGTCGCGTGCGTGCACGAGGGCAAGATCGTCCTGGTCGGCAAGCGGCACGTTACCGCGTGGAACCTGAGTGACGGGCAGCAGACATGGCAATTGCCAGTCGGATCGGAACGAGACACCAGCGGAACGGCCGCCGTACCGAGCGGTCGCGGTTTCTTGAGCGGGCATTCCTATTATCTGCCAACGTCACTTGAGCTGATGCAGATCGATGTTCGTGACGGTTCTTTGGTGGAGGCGATTAGGACCGATCAACCGCTCGGCAATCTGTTGAGCTATCGGGATCACGTCGTCTCACTAGGTCCGGACTATCTGACCACCTTCTTCCGCATTGATCGACTGCAACAAATTGTTCATGAACGCTTGGCCAAGAACCCCCAGGATCCCTGGAGTATTGAACAACAGGGGCTCTTGTTGCTGGATCAAGGTCAACGCGACGAAGCGCTCCGCTCGCTGAGGAAGGCATTCGATCTGTACGGACCGAAAGACGATCGACGAGAGGGAACGAAAACGCTGTTGGTCGAAACTTTGTTGGAAGCGCTCGAGGATGATTTCGCTGCCAACGGACAGCTGGCAGCGGAAGTGAATGAGTTAATCGATCGCCCACTCCAACGCGAAAAGTACTTGCGTCTCATGGGCAAAGGGTTGTTGGAATCCGGACGGGCCCGCGCGGCCTTCGACGCCTTCCTGGAACTGGCCTTTCACCAATTCTCACCTAAGCGAGGATCGACTTTCCAAGGCGTGACCCTACCGCTGCTTGAGAACGGTTCTCGCGCGCACCTGGTTCGTCGCGATCGGTTTGTTCGATCAGGGATTCGAGAGAGTTTAAGTTTGGCGTCCGACGCTGACCGAACCGCGATGGTGGCTACTATCAACAACCGGCTGGCGGATGCGTTGTCCGACAGCGGCGTTGGACCGCTGAAACGTCTGCTGAATGTCTTCGCAGATCATGAGTCGGCAGCCGACGTGCGATTCGAGTTGGCAACTCGTTACGTGGAAGCGGGCGAGCTACTGAGAGCAGAAATCGTGCTCGGCCCACTCTTGCACGCTGCAGACGACGCAACGGCCGCAACCGCTTGGGCACAGATGGCACGGGTGATGGAAGAGGCCCACCAGTATGCGGTTGCCGCGCAGTGTTACGACACGTTGATTCGTCGCTGGCCCACTCACATTTGCTGGGAGGGGAAAACGGCTGGAGATATCATCGCTCAGATGTCCATTGACAGTCCGTTAGCAAGTCGGTTAGCCGGTGTGCCGCGTTGGCCCTACGGACGAGTATCCGTCGAGCGCGTCAGCGGAAGCCGTCCCTCGGGTCTTTCGTCGCGCTTCCAACCTTATGCCAATTTTCGCCCAATTCGGATCCTGCAAACGGCGGGGGCCTTGCGACCGGATATCCAAGTCCAGTTCGATGCAACGGGCTCTAATGCAATTGTTGTTAAGGATACGATTGGCCAAGAACGGCTCCGCATCGCTGGTAGCGGCGGACGGATCCGAAGGTTCAGTGAGAACACGCTCACCTGCAAAGCGTTGGGGCATCTGTTGATCGTCAATGCGGGCCAGGGAATCTTGGCGGCGAATGTTTTACAGTCTGGGCTCTCGCAAGAGAAGCGTATTCTCTGGCCAGACTCATATAACGAGCTGCTGACCTCCGGTAGTACTCGACGTGATGCGCTGGGGCAAGCAAGTCTGTCAACCAACGCGTGGAGACAACGTGAGTTTGATGTCACTGGACGGCGCGTCAATTCGATCGGACCGATCAACTACGACGGAATCATTTACCAGCAGGGCAATCGACTCATCTGTGTTGATCCGATCACCGGCGAAGACGTTTGGATTCGACACGACATCACGCCTCAGGCGGATCTTTGGGGTGATGAAGAATACTTATTCGTCGCCGACAAGAGCAGCGAAGCACGTGTCTTTCGCTGTCTAGATGGAGTGGAAGTCGGCCAACGCGTCGTGCCCGATCCATCGCGCCGCTGGAAGACAGTCGGACGCAGAGTACTGACCTGGAGCGACGAAAATCGCGACGGACGACCAACATGGATGCTTCGACTGTACGATCCGTGGGCGAAGGAAGACATTTGGAAACGTCCATTCCGGGCATATTCGCGTGGGTATGTAACACGAGAAGGACAAGTTGCCGTCGTGCAAGAGACGGACGAGTTCACGTTGCTCGACTTGGAAACGGGTAAGGTCCTTGTGCAGCATCAACTCGAAGCGGCGGCTGGCAAGCCGGAAGGGGTCTACCTCTTGCCGTCTGACGATCAGTTCCTGCTGGTTGTCGGCTTCAAACCTCGGCACGTCAAAGGCATTTCGATCACAAGTTTTCCCGACTCCAACTCGGCACCACTGATTGACAGCCACGTCTATGCGTTTGACCGCCGGACCGGTTCGGCACAATGGCAAGTCCCGGCGATTGTCGAAGGCTATAGCTTACCGCTTACACAACCAACGAACCTGCCCGTGTTGGCATTTGTGCGACAAGAGTTCCACAGCAGTTCGCGTGCGCGGGGCCGCGCCCAGTTAGCGCTGCTGTGTTTGGATAAGCGCGACGGTCGAATCGTGGCCGATATTGACAAACTGACGTCCAGCTACGGAAGCTTCCAGATGATCGGCGACGATGCCGAAAAGAGCATGACGCTGCAATTGCTGAATGTCCACGTCTTTCGTCTGAATTTCACCCACGATCCGCAACCACCGGAGCCGCCCGCGCAAACCGGCTCGGCTGCCAGCCGACCGAAAGGTGCAGGCCTCTCGAGCATTGTGGGCGCCTTGTTTGGCGCATTCGGAAGGCAGGTTCAAAAGCAGGGAGAAAGGACTGAAAAGGAGGTGAATCGAATTCTCGAAAAGGTGGAACGGAACGCTGCCCCTCAAGACGAATCCGTCAAAAAAGACAAATAGGTCGAACCCGGTCGCCTCCTCCGGTGGAAACACGGATACGATGTGGCCAGCATTGGATTCGCCTAGGCACTGATTCTTTTCGCGCCTATCTTTTAAATCATGCCGGTCCCCCGTACCGGTGACGCATTCGGAAAAGACGGAATTACTGTAAGAAACGTTGAACTGGCTAATCCCGCCGTGAAACCAACCGCTGATCGAGCCCCAGCTAGAAGCGCACACGCCCCTCGATCACCACATCTCTGATCAGCAACTCAGAAAGGCATCTGAATGAACGACTCCCAACATGAAGCGGTTGAAAAGCTGCGCGAGGCTCGCGACAAAATACTGGGCCAACTGTCACGCATCATCGTTGGACAGAACGAAGTCATCGACGAATTGCTGATCTCGCTCTTCAGCCGAGGTCACTGTTTACTTGAGGGCGTTCCGGGGCTGGCGAAGACACTCATGATCAGCACTCTCTCGCAAAGCCTGAATCTCTCGTTCAGTCGAATACAATTCACCCCGGACTTGATGCCCGCTGACATCACGGGAACTGAGATCATTGAAGAGAATCGTAGTACCGGAGCACGTGAGCGGAGGTTTTTGGAGGGACCGATCTTCGCCAACGTGATTCTGGCCGACGAGATAAACCGTACACCCCCCAAGACGCAGGCCGCACTCTTGGAGGCGATGCAGGAACGACAGGTAACCGTCGGTCGTGAACGACGAGGTCTGTCCGACCCCTTCTTTGTCCTGGCGACGCAGAATCCGATCGAACAGGAGGGCACTTATCCGCTGCCGGAAGCACAGCAAGATCGATTCATGTTCAAGGTGTTCGTCAGCTACCCGAGCTTTGACGAAGAATTCGAAATTGCTCGCCGAACAACGACCACGATGCAGGATGAAGTCGACCCGGTCCTGGAGGCGGACACGATTCTCCGACTGCAGCAGATCGTTCGTGAGGTTCCTGTGAGCGACCACGTTATTCGCTACGCGCTGTCGTTAGTTCGACAAACGCGCGTCGGCTCGGCCGGAACTCCTGACTTTGTCGAAGAGCTATCCTCCTGGGGCGCCGGGCCACGCGCCGTTCAATTCCTCATTGTGGGTGGCAAGGCACGTGCCTTGCTGCAGGGTCGTACGCATGTGTCGACTGAGGACATTCAAGCCTTGGCCAAGCCGGCGCTGAGACATCGCATTGTCGTAAACTTTGCGGCCGAAAGTGACGGTGTTACACCGGACGACATCATCGACAGATTGCTCGAATCAACTCCTTCCAAGGAAGACGAACTGACCAGCGATGCCCGATTCCAAAAGATTTTTGCATCCTGAAGCCGTCAAGCGGATCTCTCGACTGGAACTTCGGGCACGTCACATCGTTGAAGGTTTCCTCTCTGGCATGCACCGAAGTCCGTATTTCGGACAGTCGGTCGAGTTCCGTCAGCACCGCGAGTACGCCGCCGGCGACGACCTGCGACACGTCGACTGGAAGGTGTGGGCGCGTCAGGACCGTCTCTACGTCAAGCAATTCGAGGAAGACACCAATTTACGTTGCACGCTGTTGGTCGATGTCTCCAATAGCATGCGTTACGGCAATGGGCCAATGTCCAAGTACGAATATGCCTGCACGATCGCGGCTAGTTTGGCATATCTGGTGCTCCGACAGAACGACGCGATTGGCTGTGTCGCATTCGACCAGTCTCTACGGCGAAGTGTTCCCGCGCGTACCAAGCATACCCACATCATGTCCGTTGTCGATGCGTTGGCGGTGACGGAGCCAGCCAACAAGACCGAAATCTACAGTGTCTTGCGTGGCGTTGCGGAAAACTATCCACGACGTGGAATGATGGTCCTCATCTCGGATCTCTTGTCAGACCAGGAGGCAACTTTGCGCGGGCTGCGATTGCTTCGTCAGCGAGGGCACGACGTCATGGTCTTTCATGTGATGGACGATGACGAACTTGATTTTCCGTTCAATGGTCCGGTTCGTTTTGAGGGCCTCGAAAGCGATGCGGCGTTGACGTGCAATCCGCGCGCGCTACGCGAGGGATACCTGCAGGCTCTACAGACCTTTTTGGACGACACTCGACACACCTGTGCCAAGAACACCGTTGACTATTCCCTCGTACGGACAAGCGATCACCTTGACGCAGCGTTGGCCCAGTACCTTTGTAATCGCCTCGGCATGCACCATCGAAACTAATGGACGGTGCCGCACACGCACCCATCCGGTTTTCAAAATCACAACGACCCCCTAACCGAGTTCACGACTACTTGCAATGCAGTTTATCCATCAACCGCTGACCTGGGCCTTCTTTCTGGTCCTCCTGCCTGTGGTGATCCATCTGATCAACATGATGCGCCACAAGCGAGTCCAGTGGGCTGCCATGGATTTCTTGCTGATCAGCTACAAGAAGCATCGGCGCTGGGTCTGGCTTAAACAACTACTCTTGCTGCTGCTGCGGATGTTGGCCATCGCAGCGGTCGTGGCGATGCTCGCCAAGCTGGTCACGGACGATCAATGGTCCAGTCTCTTCGGACGAAGAACGACGCACCATTTCGTGCTGCTCGACGATAGCCTCTCGATGTCGGATCGAGCCGGCGGCAGCGAGGCATTCGATCGGGCTCGTCAATCGATCACGCGAATTATGAGTCGGTCAGCTGCCGAAGATACCTCTCATAAATTCACATTGCTGCGATTCTCAAAGTCATCGCGGATGGCCACCGTGCCGGCGGCCGATGACAACCCACTTGCTGACTTGGCGGACCTCAACGCCCAGCAGGTAAGCACAAGCCTGGAAGCGGAGCTCGAAGAGAAGGGCAGGGCGTTTGACGTGACCGAGTTGGCTGTCGGCCCCGAGCGCGCCGTTCAACTTGTTGGGCAGTTGATCGAGGACTCGCCAGAAGACCGCTGTGTGTTGCATATCGTCTCAGACTTTCGGCAGCAGGATTGGAATGAACCTGCCGAATTGCGTGATGCGTTGGGAAGACTGGCGCAGAACGGAACGGAGATTCGGTTGATTCGATGCGCGAGTAGCGTTTCGCCAAATCTGGCGGTCGTTGAGATGGAGACAGCCGACGGCACCCAAGCAGCCGGAGTCCCGCTGTTCATCAACGTCAAGGTACACAACTATGCTTCGACGCCCGTGCAGCAAGTTCCTCTGAAGATTCGATCCACGTTTCACCCCACAACCGACGGGATCGAGGCTGCTCCGCAAACGTCCGACTTGCCCGACGTGTTGATTGAGCGGATCGGTCCAAACGAAACCGTCTCACGCCAATTTCAAGTCTTCTTCCCAACGTCCGGACAACATGTTGTGCTTGCTTCCGTGCCCGCTGATGCGGTCGCCGCCGACAACCAACGGTGGTGCGTCATCGATTTGCCCGATGGTGAGTCGGTCTTGGTCGTGGACGGGGATCCGGAAGAACAGTCCGCATACTATTTGGAGTCCGTATTCCAGCCGGGTTCCAAAACGCGTACCGGTATCATCCCCACGATCCAAGCACCGAATTATCTGCGCGATGCGACAACCGAGGAATTGATGCGGCATCGGGCCATCTATCTACTAAATGTTTCCCAGCTAGATCAGCGGGCCGTCGACAACTTGCAGCAGTATGTCGAAAGTGGTGGCGGCCTGGCGATTTTTGTCGGCGAGAATTACAACGCCAGGTTTTATAACAACTGGTATGCCGACGGCACCGGATTGTTCCCGATCCCCGTTGATCGAGCATCGGATCTTGACTTGCCAGCCGAGGAGGATGAACCAGACATCCAATTCCTGGACCACCCGATCTTTCGTGTGTTGCTCGGGGAGCGCAATCCTTTTGCTCGATCGATTCGCATCCGAAGATATTTAGATTCACCGGAACTTTGGAAACCTCCAGCCGATTCGACAATCGAAGTTCTGGCAAGGCTCCGCAATCGCAAGCCGCTGATCGTGCAACGTCAATTCGGGGACGGACGTGTCGTTGCTTTCCTGACCAGCGTCACCCCCGATTGGAACAACTGGGCCCTCGAACCCAGCTTCATTGTCGTTGCACTTCAACTGCAATCGTTCATTTCCAACCGAACGGTGAGCGAGGACCGACTGATCGGTGGACCGCTCCAGGTGCAAGTCGACGCTCAGCGATATCGCCCAGGAATTACCTTCGTCGCTCCAGTGGCCTCTCGGACGGCCGAACGTCAGATTGAAATGACGGCCAAACCCGTCGCTTCGGATGACTCGCCCTTGTTGAGTGCTGTGCTAGGAATTGACCCTCAGACGCGTGCGCTAGATGGGCAGACGGATCTTAGCGGGATCTACGAGGCAAGACTCCGCAGCTTGGATGGCCTTCCCAATCGCCGGCGATACGCGTTAAACGTCAATACGATTGAGAGCGACCTTACACTGCCGGACGAACAGCAACTTCGTGAGTCCATGGCCCCAGTTCAGGTTGTGATCACAGATGCCGATCAGCTGCTCTATGAAACCGATACGCAAGCAGGATATTCGTGGAGCTACATTCTGCTTTGGGTTCTGATCGGTATGCTGTTGATTGAGCAAATTCTGGCCTATTCGGCGAGCTATCATCCCAAGAAGCTGGCCAGTGTAGGAGGCGCAGGATAATGCTCGATGCCTCCTCTACATTACTGGCTCTCACGTCGCGAACCTATTTCGATGTGATGCGGCTACACTCGATGACAGAGTGGTGGCATTGGATGGTTCTTATCGCAGTGGCAGCAGCGATCACGTCTCTGCTGATTACGGTGTACCGGCGCGATGCCGTTGAGCTGCCAAAAGGTGCGGGAGTCTTGTTGATCACGCTGCGGCTGATCGCATTTCTGGGGCTCCTCATATTCTTCATGGACATTGAGAAACGCACGGAACGCAAGCTGGTGAAGCCGTCTCGTGTGAGCATGCTGATCGATACAAGTCAGAGCATGGGGCTCAGCGATAGTGTGACGCAAGCTTCGACGACACCACAAAGTCGGCTCGCCCGCTTTGTCGAAGAGCTGAGTCAAGGAGAATTACTCCGCGAGCTTCGAAAGAAGCACGACGTCACCGTTTATCGCTTCGCCCGAAATGCTGTCCCTGAGATGGTCGCGACATTTTCGAAAACGAGTGAGGGAACGGTTTCGCAAAAAATCGACGCGCCGTCCGTAGCCACCGCCGCGTCGTTTCGTGAGGCTCGCCGTCTCTACATCCTGGCGGCGATCATCTTTGCCCTTGCGGGCGTGGCGTTGTTAGCGCACATCTTTTTAGGCCGGCTGCTCAAGGGCGCGGAAGGCGAATCCTGGGGACTGTTGGCGGCGGGGCTGTTGCTTATCGTTGCCGTAGTGGTAACCGCCGTCACCAACCTGAGACACCCGACACTGGCGATCACGGCCGTCATGAAGGGCGATGCGAATGCAGCGCTGAGCGAAACTCAGACCAATCAGCCCAGCGACGAGGATTCGTCCGAGGAAGATATTCAAGATCCGGATATCGATTGGGCCCAACAACTCGTTGCTCGGGGAACCGAAACGCGGGTCGGTGACGCAATCCAGTGGGTCGTGGAACGAGAGCGAGGTGGTCCACTTGCGGGTGTGATCCTCGTGACCGATGGACGCAGCAATGCTGGAATCGAGCCTGAGCTGGCGGCCGCACAAGCCAAAGAAGCTTTGATTCCCGTCTTCCCCATTGGTGCCGGCTCGGAGAAAACACCGAAGAGCGTCCGAGTCCTCGATCTGGAAGCTCCGCCCAGAGTATTTCCCGGTGACAACTTCACGATGACGGCATACGTCCAAGCCGAAGGCCTGGAGGGTCGCAGTGTAAAGATCGAACTGGTCTCGTCAGATACCAGCGTCGACAACGACGTGGAAGCCATCGAACGTGAGCAGCGACTGACGCTTGGACCGGACGGCCAAATCACACCCGTCAAATTCGAACTGACACCGGATCAGATTGGTCAGCGGCGGTGGGTCTTTCGTATTCAAGCACCGCGAGAAGATCTCGACGCGGCGGATAACGAGAAGTCCGCGAACGTCGAGGTTGTGGAACGAAAAAACCAAGTGCTTCTGCTCGCCGGTGGACCGACTCGAGAATATCGTTTTCTGCGCAATCTGCTGTATCGAGACAAAGACACAACGCTGCACGTCCTTCTGCAGTCATCTTCACCAGGTGCCGCACAGGAGGCCAACGAACTTCTTAGCGAATTCCCAGATAGTCGCGAATCAATGTTCGAATACGACTGTGTGGTCGCCTTTGATCCAGATTGGCGTAAGCTCACGACGGAACAGATCGAGTTGTTGGATCAATGGGTGGCCGAGAAAGCAGGCGGCCTAATTGTTGTCGCCGGTCCGGTCTTCACACCACAATGGACCCGCAGTCGGCAAGATGCAGCGAAGCTAAGCGTCATCAAGGGGCTGTATCCGGTTGCATTCTACGAACGAAGCTCGGCTGGCGTCTTCCTGGGTCGCTACAGCGCCGATACAGCTTGGCCGCTGAAGTTCACCGATGAGGGCGAGTCCGCACGATTCCTCGCGCTGGGCGACACGTCCGCTGAAAGCCAACAGGCCTGGTCAGATTTCGACGGTGTCTACGGTTTCCAAGCTGTCAAAGACCTCAAGCGTGGGGCACGCGTGTATGCCTACTTTTCAGATCCTCAAGCCGCTGTCGATGACGACCTGCCCGTGTTTATGGCGGGGCAGTTCTATGGTGCCGGACGAGTCTTTTTCTTAGGCAGCGGTGAGCTCTGGCGTCTGCGAGCGGTAGACGACAGTTATTTTGAGCGCCTCTACACGAATCTAATTCGCTACGTGTCGCAAGGTCGTCTGCTCCGTGATTCGATTCACGGCATTCTGCTGGTTGATAAAGAGCGTTGCAGCTTGGGCGATTCCGTGACCGTCCGCGCCACCCTATCCGACTCACAGTACCGGCCGCTTACCGTTCCGTCAGTCACCGCAACGATTCTGCATGAGAGTGGCTTGCGGGAACCACTCATTATGCGACAGGTCACCAACAGCGAACGCGAAGGAATGTACTCGGGGCAATTCACGACGGTACGCCAAGGGGATTATCGCATCGTGTTGCCCGTTCCGGACATTGAGAACGAGATGCTCACCCGTGAAGTTCGCGTTCGACTTCCAGCTCTCGAGATCGAACGACCACAACGTAACGATGCCTTGCTTAGCCAAATCGCAAAAGTGACCGATGGAGCCTATTTTGTCAGTCTGGACGCTGCGAAAGGTCAGCGCGGGACGGCCCCCTTGACCAATCGCATTGCCGCCAAGGATCAGGAGACCTATTTACCCGGAACGCCCGATCGTGGATTCGAGCGTCGGCTGATGACTTGGTTGCTGACGATCATCTGCGGCGCGTTGAGCCTGGAGTGGCTGATCCGACGCTTGAACAAACTGGCATAATCCCTGGTGCGTAACGATGAAGAATCGACAGCAAGACCTACCATCGGCGGTATCCGGACTGCTGGATCGCCTGCGGAAGCGAATTCGCTGGTACGTCTGGTTGGAGGGTCTGGCGTTAGCGATCATCTGGCTCGGCTTGGCCTTCTGGATTGGATTAGCTCTCGATTACCTCCCGGTGCTCGTCGGCGCTGGTGAGATGCCAAGGTGGGCCCGCACAGGCCTATTGATAGGCGTTACGTCGGGCCTACTCTACATCCTCTATTACTGGGTTTTTCGTCGCGTCTTTGTCCGCTTGGCCAATCGCAGCCTAGCGCTGCTGTTGGAGCGTTACTATCCCGAATTTGACGACTCTCTGGTTACGACCGTTGAACTCTCGGACCAACCGCATGACTCATATCAACAGTCGATGCTCTCGCAAACCGAAGCAGAAGCCGTCAAACGAGCGCCAAGCGTTCACTTAGGTCGAGTCTTCAACCGCGTGCCGTTAGTCCGTAATCTGGCGGGCGCGACAGTTGCGGTTGCCTCCGTCCTGTTGTTCGCTGTGCTCGCTCAACAAGCCTTCGCCACCTGGACATCGCGTTTGCTGCTCCTTTCTGACGAGACATGGCCGCGGCGCACTTACCTGGAAGTCCTCGACTTCGGCGAAGGCCAGATTACGGTCGCGGAAGGATCAGACCTGACGGTGCGCGTGCGAGCTGATGCGACCCGTCCCACGCCGCCACCCGACGTGTGCGTTATCGCGTACCGCCTCGATGGCGGTGAATACGGTCGAGTTAACATGAGTCGAGACGGTGAGCCGCGTGATGGCCACCAGTACTATCGATTCGATGGCAAGCCGTTCAAGGGAATGTTGGAGGACGTTGATTTCGACATCATTGGCTTCGACTTCCGCATCAGTGATCTACGCGTTGATGTCGTTAAGAGCCCGAGTGTGATCGATGTTGAAATGGCCTGTCAGCTGCCGGAGTACACGGGCCGATTAGCTCGAAAGCAAAAATGGCGTCCGGGGGCAAGCTTGCCTGTCGGGACCCGTATTGATTTCACCGTACAGGCCAGCAAGCCGCTATGTGAGGTGACGATCGAAGACTTGGCGACGGGCGAAAAGCAATTGCTCGAGTTTCCCACCGACGAAGAGACGAAGGAGTTTCAGTTTGACATCGCGTCGCTTCGAGAGCCCCTAGCAATTCAGCTGACTCTGCACGACACGGACGGAATTGATAGCCAACAACCTTATCGATTGACGATCGCAGCACTCGAAGATCTTGCGCCGACGATCGACGTCACGCTCAATGGAATTGGTACTGCCATCACACCCGACGCACGATTACCGCTTCAAGGTGTTGTGGACGACGACTACGGAGTTGATCGCAGCTGGTTCCAGATTGCAGATATCGATGGCGAAGCCGTTCGCAAGCTCGAGTTTCCTGTTGGAGTCCAAGGCCAGGTTCAATCCGTATTGGACCTACGGAAACAACGCTCCGATGAACCCGAGACCTGGGAACTCCAGACCGGCGCACAGGTGACGCTGTCAGTCCGTGCCCAGGATTTCTACGATCTAACGGACGATCCGAATATCGGACAGAGCGACGAGTATGCACTGGATGTGGTAACGTCGTTCGAACTTCTGGCCCTGCTTGAGGCCCGCGAACTTAATCTCAAACGCCGCTTCGAACAGATCATCAGCGAAATGACGACCACTCGCGATTCACTGTTGCGATTGCAGTCCGAGATGAATCCGTCGAGTGAATCGCAAATCGTCGAACCGGGCGACGACAACGTCCCAGTGGATAGACTTTGGTCGCTAAGGCTCTTGCGCGCCCAGCGTGCCAATCAGCAAGGTGATAAGTCTCGACAAGAAGTCGTTGGTGTCGCGGAATCGTTCAGCGACATTCGAGAAGAGCTGATCAACAATCGTGTCGACACGGAAGAACGAAAACGGCGACTGCAGGAAATGATCGTTCAGCCATTGACGGTCATCGGGGAGGAGCAATTCCCACGCTGGCAGACGCAGCTGATCGATCTACAAGCCAAACTTGATAAGAGAGAGAATGATCCTGAGCTGTTACGTCGATCGGTCGAGGACGCGAACGCGATCCTGCTGGCGATGGAAGACGTGCTCGCCAAGATGATTGAATTGGAAACGTACAACGAGTTGGTCGATCTTGTGCGTTCGATTATGCAGGAGCAAGCAGAGCTGTCCGAGAAAACGAAGGAAGAACGAAAAAGACAGACCCGGTCGCTACTTGAGGACCTGTAAGCTGTGCTGCGTGCGAACACGAGGCAGACCGCCAAAACGTCGGGAATGTGGATGCGACTTTGCCCTTTTTCGTGGAACTTTCTCCTTTTCCGCTACACTAAAACTAGACACCATGCATATCGCGTCAGCAACACGTCAGCCGATCTTCGCGGCACAACATAACTCAGTGCGAGGAGTGAGTGCGATGATCCAATCGCAGACTGGACGACTGTTCTTACTGCTGATCGCCTTGGTTTGTACGGTTGCAGCGAAACCTGGCCCAATCTTCGCGCAAGAGCCAGGCGAAGACAGACAGACTCAAGAGCCGACCGACGAACTTGCCTTGAAGCAAAGTCATCTTGCCGACAAATACCAGCAGTTAGAGATGCTGATGCTCAAGATGGCCGAGTTTGATGCCACCTCGAATCCACGTCGGTCCGCGTTGCTCAAACGTGCTCTCGCCCAGTCCAAAGAGCAACACATTCGCCTCCAAATGAATCAGCTTGTCCAACTGATCCAAGAACAACAATTGGCACGTGCCATTGATGATCAAGGTCAGATTCAAAAAGACCTCCAAGCACTGCTTGAGTTGCTTTTGAGTGAGGATCGAGCGGACCGCAACAAGGACGAGCAAGACCGAGTTCGTGAGTACATTAAAGAAGTCGACCGCGTTCTCCGTCAGCACCGGAGCGTCCAAGGTCGAACAGAAAGCGGTAGCGATTCGACTCGGCTGGCCGACTTGCAGGGCAAGGTCGCCGACCGCGCAAATCGTCTCCATCAACTCATTGAGACTAATGAAGGCGCTGGAGAATCCGGAGACGGTGAGGCGGAATCGGAACAACCAGGCGAAGGGGCCGATAAGGAGCAACCGAGCGAGGAGCAGGGTAACGAAGGGCAACCCAGCGAAGGGCAACCCAGCGAAGGGCAACCCAGCGAAGGGCAACCCAGCGAAGGTCAGCCCAGCGAAGGTCAGCCCAGCGAAGGTCAGCCCAGCGAAGGGCAGCCCAGCGAAGGGCAACCCAGCGAAGGGCAACCCAGCGAAGGTCAGCC
>CAJHYQ010000132.1_pt1 | contig 17004 bp, 13 predicted proteins | sample 9198721 | NCBI WGS metagenome assembly CAJHYQ01 (sample SAMEA7708357, study PRJEB35096) | sediment metagenome | biome: marine neritic benthic zone biome [ENVO:01000025]; feature: sediment [ENVO:00002007]; material: shallow marine sediment [ENVO:03000034] sea grass bed [ENVO_01000059] ... | reverse complement strand
GTCGATCGAAGTCCGCATGGGGCCGCCGGACTTCTGGGTCACCGAGTAGATATGCCAGTTGTCACCCAAGACCGCCGCGACCTTCAACTCGCCTGCCGTTGAGTCGGCCGTAAGGCGGTATTCGGCCTTCACCTTAATGTCGGGTGCTGCTGGCGAAGACCCGGTCAGCGATCCCAAGTCTGACAAGATCGGAAATCGGTCCTTCGTCTCTTGCGCGATACCGAGCGACGGCCAGATGGCGAGGCAAAACGCCAGCAGAAGCAGCGATTGGACAGGACGCTTATGCATGTCGAGCAAAGACATAAGTTATTTGTCTGCAAAGTGTTATTGGGGCAATTCTATCGTCATGGCAGCCGCTTGAACAGACTTGGACATCGGCTCCTCGGCCAACGGGTCACGCAAATGACCTGTTTGTTGATGAGTTCGACGTATCTCGACAAACCTTACACCGACGGCCAACGACATGTTTGAGTGCTTTCACTGATTTGCTCATGGATACTTGGTCGACAGCCATCTTATCGACCTTGCCGGGAGGCGGCGTCTGTATGGGAATTCACCGATGTGCCGAGTCTCACGAGTCGTGCCGATGCCCTCCGCCGGCCAACCTACGTAGTCGACCAACGATTCGTTCGATTCGGCCACGTACCCGCATTCGGTCTTCAAATCGGCGCTGGTCAACGAATATCCACCGAATCCAATTCGCTGCGGAAAGAACGACGTTGGCCAAGTCGATGGTGGCAAGCAGGTTCTTTTCTTCACGCGTCAAGGGCCGGATCTGTTCGTAAGCGGCCAAGCCAATTTGCCAGCCCATCCGCTCGTCTTCGACAAGACTGCCCAAGAGTCGTGCGATGTCGATGACCACCGAGTCGATTCTCATCGCGCCGAAGTCCACGACACCGGTTTTGTTGAGCCATCGAATAGAACGTGATCATGCCAAATGTCGCGAATACACGGCTGTAGATCCAGGCGAACTCGAACGCCTTGTGCTAAGCCGGCAGCACACGTCGGGTACAGTGCAGGCATAAGATGAATCGCCTGCAGCGCTAGTTCTGCAAGTTCAGGATCGGCTTGGGTCTGGAGGCGAACCGTCGGCTCCTGCTGACACCAAAGAACGAGTTGCTTTTGTCGATCGACCACGCCCGGAGCAGGGCCGCTCTGTTCATTGGCGAGATCCTGGGCGGCCACGTGAAATCGAGCCAATCCGCTCAGCACCGCGACAAGTTTTTCATTGGCTGGCTCTGACCAGTAGTTCGCCTGGCCTGGCATCCACTCGGAAACCTCCCACAAATGGCCCGCTTCGCTGCAGAAGGTGCGACCGTCGTTCAGTTTCTTGGGAACCGCGAGGAATCCGGCACCGTGTTCTGAGGCGTGCAGCAAAACGCGATGAATCCAGGCGAGCTTATCAGGCGTTGGATGTTGCTGGGGCCAGCGACGAAGACACCATTGCGAATCCGCAGCGACAAAACGCCAGAATTGCGTCCCGCTAAAGCCGCCCGCGTTGCCGAGCGATTCGAGCTGTTCGACTGGCTCAACTGGAAAATAGGCCTGCAGCACCGACGACGGAGGCGAACCGCTCACGTAAGGATCCCTGGACATCTCTCTATTATGCTTGGCGTTGCTGGAGAAGAAACGCGGTCAAAATGCTCGATGCCTCGTATGATCTCAGTGAGGTCAAGCGTGCTTCTGAGAAGAAATCCCGCAAGACCCACCCAATTCAGGACACATTCAAATTAGGGTATATTTGACGGCTCAACGCTTCATTTTCTCAACACTCTCCATCCACCCGTTTCTAACGTCTCTGCCTCCCTTACCACTCCCCCTTGGAATGAGGTCAGCATGTTTCTTCGGTGTCTCACAGTAGCTTCCGCGATTCTCCTCTCGACGCCATTGATGGCACAAGAAGATTCAAAAACGGCCAAGGAAGACCCCAAAAAAGTCCAGGCGACGACCGGTAGCAGTAGCTCGTCGTCGAAGGGCACTGGCTCATCGTCGAGTTCGACCGCGAAGCCCTCGGTGCCAAAGCACGCCCAAATCCTCAAAGACGCCAAATCCGTGGACGGTGTCATCCGCACTTATCGGAAGGGCAACAAGCTGTTCGCGGAGTTGAGCAGTAGCGACTACTCGAGCGAATACATCGTGTTGATTTCGATTGCACGAGGCATTGGTCAAAATCCGTTGCTGGGCGGAATGTCTTGGAACTTCGGCGACGATTGGGTCTGGAAGTTTCGCAAGATTGATGACCGTGTCCACATCGTTCGCAAGAACGTTCGTTTCCGTGCAGCGAAGAACTCGCCGGAAGCCACTGCGCTCCGCAACGCCTACACCGACAGCGTGTTATTTAGCTTGCCAGTCCTTACTAAAGGGCCGCGGGGCGGCGACCTGATCGACTTGACACCGGTCTTCATGAGCGATCTGCCACAGATTTCGCAAGTGCTGCCGGGCTTCGCGTTCTCGTCAACCAAATCAGCATGGGATTCGGTGAAGGGCTTCAAAGACAACCTCGAGTTGGAGGTGGCGGCCACGTATTCTTCGAGCGGTCGTTCGTCGATCGAATCGGTGGCCGACTCGCGCGGCGTGACAATCAACGTGCACTATTCCATCAGCCGCATTCCGAAGACGAGTTACCAACCCCGCCTAGCGGACGACCGTGTTGGCTATTTCATAACGGTCGTCAAGGACTATTCGAAATCGACCGACGTCGATCGCTTTGTGCGATACATCAACCGCTGGCACCTGACCAAAGCGGATCGATCGGCCAAAAAGTCGGTCCCGAAGGAGCCGATTATCTTCTGGATCGAGAACACCGTTCCATTCAAGTATCGCAAGCCCATCTTCGACGGAATCAGCGAGTGGAATCAAGCATTTGAAAAGGCCGGCTTCATCAATGCCATCGAAGTTCGTCAGCAACCGGACGACGCGACCTGGGATCCGGAAGACATCAACTACAACACCTTCCGTTGGATCACGTCGAGCTCGGGTTATTTTATTGCGATGGGTCCATCGCGAGTTAATCCTTACACCGGTCAGATTCTGGACGCGGACATTTTGTTCGACTCAGACTTCCTCGAGTCGTGGAAGTCGAAGTTCGAGACGCTAACTCCGGCGACAGTGGCCTCCCTAACAGGCGGTCCGATTGATTTAGAAACCTACCGCCAGCATGCGAACAAGCCGCTCCCGCAGATCCCGCATGCCTATCGCGGCTGCATGCTCAGCCAAAGCATGGCCATGGATCTCGCCTTCGGCCGCACAGCGCTGATGGCGACAAACGATGCGGCCAAATCGGCACAGTTGCAGGAAAAGCTGATAATGCAGGGGCTCAAGGATGTGGCCATGCACGAAGTCGGACACACACTCGGCTTGCGTCACAACTTTAAAGCGAGCACTTTGCTGTCGCTGGATGAACTGAACAATCCGGAGAAAACGAAGGAAACCGGTTTGGCATCGTCCGTCATGGATTATGCTCCGGCCAACATCGTTCAAAAGGGAACGGAGCAGGGTGATTTCTATTCGACGACGATCGGCCCCTACGATTACTGGGCGATTGATTATGGCTACCGCGCGTTTTCCAGCGGGAGTGAAGAGAAGGCTCAGTTGAAGAAGATCGCGGCGCGTAGCGGCGAACCGGGCCTGGGGTTCGCAACAGACGAAGACTCGCGTGGAATCGACCCCGATCCGTACGCCAACAAACACGACTTGGGCAAGGACCCCATGGAGTTTGCCAAACGCCAGGCGAAGCTCGTAGGTAGTCTCATGCCTGGCATCGTGGATCGAGTCACGGAAGAGGGCGAAGACTACAACCAGGCTCGCCGCGCGTTCAACGTGCTGTTGGCCACCCAAGGCCGGGCCGTATTCTTCGCGGCTCGCTTTATCGGTGGACTCAAGGTCAGCCGTAGCCACAAAGGCGACAAGGACGCACCGCCGCCATTCCAAGTGGTCGACGCTGATAAGCAACGCGAAGCATTGGATTTTCTGAGGGAGTACGTGTTCAGTGACGAGCCGTATCAGGTAGATCCACAGCTCTACAACCTGTTGGCCCCGTCCAACTGGAACCATTGGGGTTCTCCGATGAAGTTCCGATCGGACTTCGCCGTACACGATGTGATTTCGATGTGGCAAAACCGCGTCATGTCACAGCTACTTTCATCATTGACCTTGCAGCGGCTACACGACGCTGAGTTGAAAGTGCCGTCGGACGAGGACACCTTGACGACGGCCGAACTCATCGAAAAGTTAACTTCGATCGTGTTTGCGGAATTGGACGATCTCGAGCCGGGTGACTACTCGAATCGAAAGCCAGCCATCAGCAGCTTACGTCGGAATTTGCAGCGGAGCTATCTCGTCAAGCTGTCCAATCTCGCCATGGGACGAACGGCGGCACCTCAGGATTGCCAGGCAATCGCCTACGCGCAACTGTCTGGGTTAGTCAAGAAAATGGAGAGCGCCAAGATCGTGGAGGGGCTTGATACCTACACAAAGTCTCATCTGCAAACGTCGTCCGATCGAGCCCGCAAGGTGTTAGACGCCACATTGGAATTGCGAGCACCCTGATAGGGATCGCCTTGTTTCCGATGCCCGTCGTTGGGTAGACTCACGGTGTCGTTGCGTTTCGCTTCACCCTCTGATCGTCAGTTGGGCTGCGGCGTTGGAGATTCCTCGGGGAGTGTTACCTGTGAAACTTCTGTTGGCTATCATCCGACCGACGAAACTGGAAGCCGTTCGAGAAGCGTTGAAGGACGTTGGCGTCGAGCGAATGACGGTCTGCGACGCACATGGTTTCGGGCGACAGCGAGGTCAAACCGAGAGTTACCGCGGCGTCGAATACAACATCAATTTGCTACGCAAAGTCGCTCTTGAAGTCGTGGTCAATGATGACTTCGTTACTCGCACGATCGAAATCATCGAGCGTGTCGCTCGCACGGGCGAGGAAGGCAACATCGGCGACGGCAAGATCTTCCAATTGCCGGTCGACGAAGTGATCCGCATCGGTGAAACTGTTCGCGGCAAAGAGGCGGTTTGACCCACCTGCGGCATCCACGTCGGGAGCCACCTCTACATTTCGTCATCGCACCCATGACCATACTCCTCCTCTCTGACGATTTAATGCTCGGCTCGCAGGTTTCTGCCGTAGCTCAACAAAACGGGCAATCGGTCCGCACGTCACCCAATTTGGAATCGCTACTTTCGCACTGTGCAGACGACGATGTTCGTCAGGTCATTCTCGATCTGAACGTAGCGAACTTGCAGGCCGACACGGCCCTTCCACAACTCAGAGATGCTTGTCCGCCCGAGACGATTCTCATGGCAATTGCACCACACGTGCACACCGCCAAGATCGAATCCGCGAGGAATGCGGGCTTTGATCGCGTGCTAACGCGCGGACAATTCCATAGTTCGATGCAGGAAATCCTGGCCAAGTGATTTCTTGACTCGCGCTGCGAAGAAACCCGCTGGGCCGTTACACGTCTGACGAACGCTCGATCGATTGGTCCGCGGAATCAACGTCGGTCACGCCGGGGACGCCGGCTTCATCGATTTCAAGCGTGGGTAGACCGAATTCCAGGTCGTCGTCCTCTTCCAGGAAAATGTCGTCGACTTCCGTCTGATCGGCGTCGCGCCGCAACAACAGATACACGCATCCGGCTGCAACCCAGAAATAACCGCCCGCGAAGGCCGATGCAAAAGCGCGGATACAGCCGGTGAAGAACGCAATTAGCTTCGCACCAGACCAGAACATGCCCGAGGCTGACTGATCCGTGAGCGCCAGCTGAATACCGGCAAACCGATCCGGACCTGCACCCCAAGCAATCGCCCAGTCGACCAGACGAATCGTCACGTCACAGAATAATCCAACGACAAGCCAACCCAGTCCTCCTAAAACTGTCGCCAACACGGCATACAGCAAGTACTGCAGAGGACGTTGGAAGGTATAAGCGTATGAACGACTGATTGCGTCAAAGGCATCGGTTCCCTCCGTGCTGATCGTCGACCACATCAATGGCCACCCGAAAAACAAGCCGATACCGAACAGTGCCATGACCAATCCCGTTAGTCCGATGGCGACCCATAGAATCCCAGCCAGCAGGACGCCAATCTCCAGTCGCATCAAAAGCCCTAGCAGAATCAGCGGCAGCCCCAACAGGACGATAGCCAACAACGGCAATAATGGAGCACCGAGGAACGAGAGCAACTTGCGGCGTGCGAAGTCAAGCGACTCGCGTAAACCAACTCGTTCGTCACGCCCTAGCCGAACCACGGCAATGCGAGTGATCGCGCCTCCAAACAGAGACCAGACCAGCAGGGTCCAAAAGCCCCCGGCGAGATAGAAAAATAACTCACCCCAACCGATGCGATGCATGAAGACCCGCCGAAATGGCTCGATTAAACCGTAAGCCGGTGTTCGCTGGATCACCGGAGCGAGTCGAGCCAGCTGTGGTGCCGAAACCAGCTGGTTGCCGCCGTCAACCATCGGCCGATATTGGCCCGGCCCCTGGCTGTTGGCCGCAAACTCCAGCACCATCTCGCCGCTACGCGTAACTTCGCTTGGTAGTTGGACCGTATCACTTTCAACCGCTTGCCCGGGCCAGCGAGTTACAACATCGACAAAACGCTCAACGACTTTGTTGCCATCCGAGGTATCGGTTAGGAACATGGTGGCCGTGATACGCCAACCGGCGGACACCGCGCTCGTCCCAAGCAACGCCAGTAGCAAGATCTGGAGTGAAACGGACAGCCGGAAAACGCGGAACAACAGCGTCCAAGGGCAGACATCACGCCAGGAAACTGACCTCACAACTCCTTCGTCACTGGTCATGTCGCTTTTACTTTCAGTTGTCAGTTGTCCGACGTTTGCTGCTCGTCGAACTCGTCCTCCGGATCGATCGGCATCCCGATCTCCTCGTCAAACCAGTGTCCCAGGTCGATCTGCTGACATCGAGGACTGCAGAACGGCATGACCCGGGTCACAGCTGGATCGACGAACTGTCCACAAGTCGGGCAGGTTACACCTTTTGAACGCGATGAAGAGAAATTTCGTCGAGGTTTCATGGTCGCATTCCCGGATGAAAACGACTGATGGCTCGCAAATTGTCGGACAAGAAACAACGGTCCGTCCGCTGAAGCTCATCGCGACTCACACGTCAGTCCGGCAAAACAGCTCGAGAAACAGCCACACAATATTTGCCGCAGCTTGGCTTGGCGAAGATTATATGACTGGCGTAATTGCAGGAAAAGTGGACTCAATGCGGGACAATGAATCGTTGACGCATCGCCATAGGCCGTTCAAAATTCAAGTAGTGGATTCCACTGTGTCCCAGCCCGCTTATTCTATTCTCGACGCCCGACGGCGTGATCCCATGGAAAGGCGAATCGTGGCCCGTTCTGCCACCCCCCAATCGTTAAGACCATTTGGCTTGTGCCTGCTTATGCTTGGCGTTTTACTGGGTTCACCGGTAGCGGCTGAGACCAAGTTCCCGCAGGCATCGCCCGAGGAATTGGGCCTCTTGCTACCCCGAGCGGCACCCAAACCGGGGCTTGACCGTCGCGTCCTTGTCAGTGTCGACGACAAACCGCCTGTGGTTGGTATCATTCACGTGGAGGTCGGAGATCGTTTTGTCGTCCTCCTGCCGAACGGATATCTGGTATCGGTACCTGCCGCCAAAACCGTGGCTACCGACCGACCCTTCGAACCCGTGACCAAGCAGCAATTGGCCGACGAGCTAACCTCGGGTCGCTTTGTCGGTTTTAAGACTCGCACCACGCGACGTTATCTCTATGTCTACAACACCAGCGAGGCATTCTTTAAGGCAACCAGCCGGATCCTGGAAACCATGTATCCGGGTCTGTACAACTATTGCCGGCGACAAAAGATCAAAGTCAAAGATCCGCAGTTTCCTCTCGTTGTTGTGATGTTCCGCACGCAGGACGAGTTCGAACGGTATCGCAAGATGCCAGAAGGGCTAGTGGCGTACTACAACGGGCTATCGAATCACGTGGTGTTGTACGAGCAGTCACGGCTGGCTGAGATTGCCCCGGACCTGGCATTCAAACAGTCGATTTCGACCATCGCCCATGAAGGCGTTCATCAAGTGCTGCACAACATCGGTGTTCAACAAAGGTTGTCGCGGTGGCCGATGTGGTTCAGCGAAGGATTAGCCGAGTACTTTGCGCCGACCGAGCTGGGAAGACGAGTGCGATGGAAAGGCGTTGGTTTCGTCAACGATTTGAGACTCTACGAGCTGAGTGAGTACGTCAAACGGAATCGCCGTCAGATTACGAATGGGCAATTGACCCGCGGGACGGTGAGCGCTGTGAGTTTGGATTCGTTGGGCTATGCGACCTCGTGGGCACTGGTCAACTATCTGGCCAAGCACAAACGCAAAGAGTTTCACAACTATTTGCGACGCATCAGCCAGTTGGGTCCGCTCGAAACAACGCAACCGGGGAGTCTGTTTAGTCAGTTCTTTGGGGCGGATTTCGCCAAACTCGAAACCGATCTGGTGCGTTTCCTAAGCCAGATGGATTACGTGGACCCAATTGCCAATCAAACACACTTCGTGCTGATGATCGCTGGTCAAGAACGCAAGATTATGATCACCAGCTCGCCTCAAAAGCTACAGCAGTATCAACGCGACGAGGCCCAAGGCAAGCGTTACGGAATCCGAGCCTTCCCCAACCGCATGGAAGCTCAAATCTTTGGCCGTCGCTGGCTCGGTCGGTGACGGCCTGCCGCTCAGGTGGTGATTGGCTGACTATTCTTACCTACTCGGCAGCCCAATCTGGCTGAGGAAATTGTCGCAATCGGCTGTATCGTTTGTAGGTCTCAAACACCTCGCCGCGGCCGGACACACGAGGGTCATCCGTCCGACGCAGAAAATTATGCAATCGCTCAGCCAATTCTTGTCGTGCTGCTTGATGCGCCGGATCATCCGCCAGATTCACCAGACACGCCGGATCGTTGCGTATGTCGTACAACTCTTCGGCGGGGCGCTTTTGAACGGACCAGCGCAGATACTTGTCCAGCGGCGACGTCTCGGCATTTGCGACGAGAAACTGAAGGGATGGTGAATCGTCGATGTCATGATAGGCTTCGTGCAGCGGCCCAAGTTGCGATGGATCTCGTGGGTAGTTGCCCGCACCGAGCTTCTGAGGGGCTCCGGCAGGCCATCGCTCGGGGTGAAAATTACGAATCAACAAGTATCTGTCGGTGCGAATGGCACGTTGGGGATAGCCAAGATTATTCCAGCGAGATGACGAGTGCCGCTCCCGACCCGAGAACGTTTCGCGCCGAGTTTCATCGACAAGCCCCGCCTGCGTGGACTTGAGGATTGGCAGCAAACTGCGGCCCGTCATGGGCCGCTCTCCACCATGCTCGATGCCCGCTGCGTCCAAATAGGTCGGCATCAGGTCCACGAGATTCACCAAGTCCTTGACCTTCCGCCGTCCGGGGACGTGATGGCCCCACCGAATGGCCAAGGGAACGTGAATTCCGAATTCAAAAACGTTCGCTTTCGCCCGCGGGAATGGCATTCCGTTGTCACTGGTCACAACGACAAGCGTATTGTCCAGCTCGTTACGCTTCTGCAACAGATCGAGCATCCGTCCGAGATGTTGGTCAAACCATTCAATCTCATAGCAATAGTCAAGGATGTCACTACTTACGACTGGCACATCCGGAAGGAACTTGGGCACGAAGGCTTCCTCCAGCCGGCGGCCATTTCGCACTCCGATTCCGTCATCATACGATCGATGCGGTTCCGATCCGCCGAACCAAAAGCAAAACGGTTGGCCTTCTTTTCTTTCTCCCAGAAACTTCTCGAATGCCGCAGCGTAGTCGTTCGAACGGATACCCTTTGGCGTTCCAGTAAGCGGTGCGCTGTATTGCGGTCCAGCCGGATTTTCGGTGAAGCCTCCAACGCGAAAATTACCCGGCCCCCATCCTTTTCCGGTGTAGCCCACATGGTATCCGGCCGCCTGGAATCGTAACGGGTAGGTCGTCAACGTGCTGGAAAAGGAACTGGCGTGCGTGCCAGCGTGTTCGTTTTGCCATGGATATCGACCGGTCAAGATCGCAGCGCGAGTTGGGCTGCAGCCGGGCGAAGGCACAAACGCGTTCTCGAACAGCACGCCTTCACGGGCGACACGATCAAAAGCCGGCGTATCAATTCCCGTACAACCATATGCGGAAGCATACGGATAAGACTGATCGTCGGAGATGGCGAACAAAATGTTCGGGCGATCGTCACCGAATAAGAACGCTTGGCCCAGGAGGCAAACAAACACGACGACGAGACAGAGGCGCTTCATTCCTATTCATCCCGATCAACTAAATGACCCTCGATCCACTGCTGAAGTTCTTGCATGTCAACGGGCGGCAAATTGGACAGGTCGGGACGAAGTCTAGCTGCATCCTTTAGATAGATGTGACGCACTTCGCTTTGAGTCTTGATCGTATTCCAATTGATCAAGACGCGAATGCAGAGACGCAAGGAGCCGGGAACATCGATTTCATTGGTGCACAGCAAGGGCACATCAAGCCAGCCAAGCTGCCGGGCCGCCAAAGCCGGAAATTCGGCGTTGAGGTCGATCGTCGTGGTGAAGATCGCGTTGGCGACGTCTTCGGCCTCAATGTCATTTTGCCGAATCATCATCGCGAGCAATTGCTGTGTCGCCGTCAGGATCGCGTCGCGCGAATTCTCATCCGCCGTGATCGCCCCCCGCACACCTCGACACTGCGTCTCTCTCACTATGGATCCCCAAAAAAACGACGGTTCAGTGGAGCCGATTTTCTCCCGGAACTGAAAACTGCTCTAGCCCCGGAGGCTATCATGCTGCTGGCGGCACGTCAAACCTGCCACAAGCCAAAGACGTAGATAAAGAAACGCTGCTACTTCGAGAGCCGCATGGGTGGCTGCATCTGCGCGTTCAGCCGTTCCCACTGAGCAACCAATCGGCTCAGGACAGCGGGTCGAGTTGCGGCTAGATTGTGCTTCTCCGCCACATCGTTCGACAGATCATAGAGCTCCCAGGCATCGGTCGCACGACCCGAAGTTCGCACGATCTTCCAATCCAGCTCACGCAGCGCTGCTTTGTGATTCATGCGCCAGAACAACTGCCGATGCGGACGTTGCCGATTCTGTCCTTTAAGAAACGGAAGTAGATCGACACCGTCGAGACCCTGAGGTGCTTCGCCGCCGGCAGCGGCCAAGGAAGTCGCCAGTACATCCAAGGCGATAACAGGACGCTTCTCCTTGACTCCCGCAGGCAATTCGTCCGGCCACTGCATGATGAAGGGAACACGAATCCCACCTTCGTAGAGTTGTCCCTTGCCACCCCGAAGCGGAAGATTGCTGGACGTCAACTCACGCGTTGGGCCGCCGTTGTCGCTGATAAAGAACACCAATGTGTTGTCCACCACATCGGAGCTCTGTAACTGCTGAACGATGGCACCCACACTGTCGTCCATACTGACCAACATGGCCGCGAAGATCCGACGATGCACATCCGGAACCGACTCTCGAAAACGATCAACAAGTCGATTAGGAGCCTGCAGCGGTGAATGAACGGCGTTATAGGCAACATAGAGAAAGAACGGTCGCGTTGCATTCTTCTTGATGAAATCGACTGCTTCGCGCGTGATGGCGTCGGTCAGATAGGTCGGCTCCACGACGGGTTGACCATTTCGCAGTATCGGATTGTCAGCGTCATACGGCGGCTCGTTGTGTCCCATATGGTTCGACAAGATCAAACGGCCATCTGACGACGTCCAGCGACCGATAGCCTGGCGGGCCGTTGCACCGTCAGGCAATGACCGTCGACGCAACATGGTTGTAACGCCTTCGAATGGAGCGGGCAGAAAGAAGTGACCTTCATGTAGAAACCCGAAGAACTCGCTGAATCCGCGCCGCTGCGGGTGGTATGGCGCCGTGGCACCTAAATGCCATTTGCCAATCAGTGCGGTCGCATAACCGTGGTCAAGCAATCGATCGGCAACGGTCATTTCCGTTGGCGGCAGACCCACACCCGGCCGCATGTTCCGCGCTCCAACGGGATTGTAGTCGTAGCCAAATCTGGCTGGATAACGACCCGTCATCAGCCCTGCACGCGATGCACTGCAATATGAGGCCGCCACATAGCCATCGGTAAAGCGAAGACCTCGTTCCGCCAAGCGATCAATGTGGGGCGACGGTATTTGTGAATTCCCCTGGCATCCAAGTTCGCCGTAGCCCAAATCATCGGCAAACAAAACCACAATGTTGGGCCGCGCTGCCAGTGAACAAGCGCAGTAGCAGCCGAACCAAGCGGTCATGACCAGAGTCTGAATCCAGAGTGGCCGTAACGTCATTGGACGATTCTCGTGATTGAACAGATACGGTTATTGATCGTAATCTTAATCTTAATCCCCGGAGCGGTGGACTTCCCCAAGATGTGTGGGCGCGTCGCCAAAATTAAGATTACGATTAAGAGTAAGATTAGGAGGTGGGTTCACCACCAACACAAACTCATTGCACGTTCCGCCCCCAAATGCTCACACGTCTTGAAGCACGAATCCTACTGAGCGAATGTACCGGGCAGGATATCTGGCCATTGCCTCTCTGTCGCCAAAAGGGCATCCCGGAACAATGGATTGAACAGTTGGCCGATTGCTTCGAATCTGGATTCAATCGAGACAGTCAAACGATTTACTACGACGAAACGCCGGTCAATCAATTCTACGGTGTTCAGGATTTACACTTGGCGCACAAGTTGGGCGAGTTTCTGGGGGTCGACACCGTGTCCATTACCGCAAGCGTGCTCGGTCGAGAGGCCGAGGTGCGTGCGATCCAAGAGGCCGTCGACGAACTCTGAGGCGGGCGGCACGGTTGGTTCGTTGACGCGGCCGAGCGACTGCGTTAGCCTTGACCGACTGCAGGCTTTGCGGGTGGCGGCAAGCTCGATTGAGTCCGAGATCACGTCGCGCCTCGGCTTCGCCAGCTAAGTTCTATCGGCCCTCAAAACGCGATCACGGAGCGGATATCGAACCATGAAACTATTGATTTGGACCCTCGTTCTTCTGACGCTCGGAACCTTGTCTCTGTGCGCCCAAGTCGCTGCTGCTGAACTACCGGAATTAATCCCTCTGAGAGACTTCTTCCGGAACCCTGTCGAGTCGGGACATAGCCTGTCGCCCAATGGCGAATACATCGGGTTCATGAAACCTTGGAATTCGCGCATGAACATTTACGTGCAGCGGATCGGTGAGGAGGAAGCCAAGCGGGTTACGTCCGTCACTGAGCGTGACATACCAGGCTTCTTTTGGGCCACGGACGACCGCATCGTCTATTCGCTGGACAGCGGAGGTGACGAAAACTATCACATCTTCGCGGTGAATCGAGACGGCGCTAACCTGCTCGATTTGACACCGTTTGAGGAAACGCGGGCCAGCGTTATCGACGATCTGCGTGACGATCCCGAGCACATGCTGATCCGACACAATCAGCGAGACAAACGAACCTTTGACGTTTTTCGCGTCAACGTGAATACCGGTGACAAGGAGATGATCGTCAAGAATCCCGGTAACCTCATGGGATTCGTAACCGATCACGACGGCAAACTTCGAGTCGCGACGAGCACCGACGGAGTGAATACCAGCATTCTCTATCGTGAGACAGAGGACGATGAGTTCAAGACGATCCTGACGACGAACTTTCGCGAATCGGTTTCGCCGTTGTTCTTTACCTACGACAACAAGAACCTGTATGCCGCATCGAACCTCGGTCGTGACAAATCGGCCATCGTCGTCTTCGATCCACGGGAAGCCAAAGAAACGGAAGTCATCTTTGAGCATCCACAAGTCGACGTCAGCACGCTCTTGCGGTCTGACAAGCGAGAGATCATCACGGGCGTCGCCTTCACCGCCGCAAAGCGTGGCTACCACTTCTTTGACGAGAAGCGTGAAGAGATGCAGGAATTCCTGAAAGAGAAGCTTCCTGGCGTCGAGATCGCTCTGGTCAGTTACAACCTGGATGAAGACAAGTACCTGGTACGGACCTTCAGCGACCGGTCGCGCGGTGCCTATTACATCTACGACGTGAACGCGGGTACTGTTGAGCACCTCTCTGACATCAGCCCATGGTTAGACGCTGATCAGCTGGCGATGATGCGACCCGTTGTCTTCCAATCACGCGATGGGCTTTTGATCTACGGTTATCTGACTTTGCCGGTCGGTGTGGAACCCACGAATCTGCCAACCGTTATCCTGCCACACGGTGGGCCCTGGGCACGCGACACTTGGGGCTTCCGCCCGGATGTGCAGTTTCTTGCCAATCGAGGCTATGCCGTGTTGCAGATCAACTTCCGCGGCTCGACGGGCTTCGGACGTGACTTCTGGGAAAAGAGCTTCAAGCAGTGGGGCAAGACCATGCAGAATGACGTCACCGACGGCGTCCAATGGCTGATTGATCAGGGCATCTCGGATCCCGATCGCATTGGCATTTTTGGCGCATCCTACGGTGGCTATGTCGTGCTGGCAGGGCTTACATTCACACCCGACCTGTACGCGTGCGGCGTCGACTATGTGGGTGTCTCGAACCTGTTCACCATCCTCGAGACGATTCCACCGTACTGGGAACCGATGCGGGAAATGATGTACGAAATGATGGGAAATCCGGAAAAGGATGCGGACATGATGAAGGCGGTGTCGCCCGTCTTCCACGCCAACAAGATCAAAGCGCCGTTGATGATCGCTCAAGGAGCAAACGATCCTCGCGTTAAGAAATCGGAATCGGATCAAATTGTCGAGGCATTGAAGAAGCGAAGCATCGACGTGCCTTACATGGTGAAAGACAACGAAGGCCACGGTTTCCGAAACGAAGAGAATCGCTTTGAAGTCTACCGGGCCATGGAGCAATTCTTTAGCAAACATCTCGGCGGACGCATCGAGGATGGCCAAGACGACATTTTGGGCCGTCTGACCGGCGACGATGCGAAAGGCGACGAAAAGAGCTAAGGGCGGTGTCGGCATGAGCCGGCTCCAGGCTCTGGTTTCGTCGAGTGTGCGAGGACCAGAGCCGCTGCCATCCGGAGCCGGCTTGTCGTTCTTAGGCCGATCCAGCTGAGGCCGTGCCAATTTGCTGATTGGCCAGCTAGACGATAAAATCTGGACTTGCAGGCGCCGTAAGCCCGCTCGCTTGCTTGACTCCGAAATCCTCCCACCGTTTGTCATCATTATCTGCATTAGCCAAGCGCCACTGGTTAATCGCTCTTGCCTGCCTCGCCCTTGCCGGCGTTGGACGACTCATTGTTTGCTGAGCCAAATCATGGGGAACATCATCCGCGAACGAATCGGTTTTTGGCTTTCACTCGCCGTGCTGGGTGGCCTTTGGCCGAGCGTCAGTCAATGTCAAGATGTGCCACAGTTCAATCGGGACGTGCGGCCCATCCTTTCGAACAACTGCTTCCAATGCCACGGCCCGGATGCGAATCATCGCGAGGCCGATCTGCGACTGGACGAGCAAGAGGGAATTGAGTGGGCATTCGGTGAGAACGGGCTCGACGAAAGTGAAGCCTGGTCACGCATCACATCGGACGATCCCGACCTGGTCATGCCGCCGCCTGACTCGCACAAAGAGTTAACCCAACAAGAACTTGAGATCCTAAGGCGTTGGATCCAGCACGGTGCGACCTCGCAGGGCCATTGGTCCTTCATTCCTCCTAAACGACCATCCATACCGGACACCAGCTATACCGACTGGGTGCGGAATCCGATCGATGCCTTCTTGGCCACTGGGATGGAGTCCCGGGGCCTGCAGCCGTCTGGCGCGGCGAACCGAGAACGCTGGCTCCGCCGCGTCACGTTCGACCTGACCGGGCTGCCCCCGACTCTGAAGGAGATCGATGCCTTTCTGACCGATCAACAGCCAAACGCACATGAGCGCGTTGTTGATCGACTGCTTGAATCAAACCGCTTTGGTGAGCGCATGGCTCTGGCGTGGATGGATGTCGCGCGTTACGGGGACACCAGCGTCTATCACGCGGATGGGCCCCGTGACATGTGGGCCTGGCGTGACTGGGTGATTCGGGCCTACAACACGAACTTGCCCTTCGATCAGTTCACCGTGGATCAATTGGCCGGTGATCTTATTCCTGACGCAACGCCTGATCAGCAGATCGCCACTGGGTTCAATCGAAACCATGGAACGACAGACGAAGGCGGAGCCATCGACGAAGAATATCGGATCGAGTACATCGTGGATCGCGTCAAGACAACATCGACCATCTGGATGGGTCTGACGGTTGAGTGCGCGCAGTGCCACGATCACAAATACGATCCGATTTCGCAGGAAGACTACTACCGCTTCTTTGCGTTTTTCAACCAGTCACAAGACAAGGGGATGCAAACGCGGAACGGGAACGCTGAGCCACTGGTCAAGGTCTTCGACCCTGTCAACACACTGCGGCAACGCCCGCTCCAAGAACAGTTGGTTGATTTGAGGGCGCGTAGAGCTCAGCATGTCGAATCAATCAGACCGGCTTTTGAACGTTGGCATGTCCAGGCATGCCAGCAGCTGCAAGCCGAGCCGATTCCGCCGGCGGACATGTTGGCTCATTTCAAATTGGACGAGAGTGAAGGCAAGAGTGCCACCGACGACACAAAAGAAGGTCGTACGGGAAAAGTACATGGGAACGCCCGTTGGGTTGCGGGACGCATCGATCGCGCGCTGCGATGTGACACCGAATCATTCCTCGACCTGGGTGAACTTGCGGACTTCGAACGCACCGACTCGTTTTCCTATGGAGCCTGGGTCTACGCGGAAGGACCGTTCTCAGGTGCGGTTCTCGCGCGGATGGACGATCAAAACGCACACCGTGGATTCGATCTTTATTCCAACGAGGGTCGGATCTCGGCACACTTGGTTCATCGCTGGCCAGCGGATGCCCTAAAAGTCTCGACAAAGAACAAACTCAAAAAGGACCAGTGGCACCATATCTTTGTAACCTACGACGGTTCCAGTAAGGCAGCGGGCATCG
>CAJHYQ010000716.1_pt1 | contig 17035 bp, 14 predicted proteins | sample 9198721 | NCBI WGS metagenome assembly CAJHYQ01 (sample SAMEA7708357, study PRJEB35096) | sediment metagenome | biome: marine neritic benthic zone biome [ENVO:01000025]; feature: sediment [ENVO:00002007]; material: shallow marine sediment [ENVO:03000034] sea grass bed [ENVO_01000059] ... | reverse complement strand
CTCCTCCTGTCGCATCACCCTCGTTTCCATAACGTCGTCTCCTGTCATCCAGAATTTTGAGGACTTGTCGAATAAGACAGGAATGGTTGTCACTGTGACAAGTAGTTAGCCGAGGAGACAATGAAGAAAATGGGCGGCATGTCGCTGGCCACCGTCGCGCTTCTGAGATCTCTCGATGAACCCGTCTAGAGCCAAAATGTAAAATCCAATTGCGCAGGTCGCGCCGATTTGGGCAGGCGTACCAGCAGCGCACCAAAGTCCATTGGGGGCTCGCTTTTCTTGTGACTCTAGCGGTGGCAAATAGAATGTATGTTGCCGGAGTGAATAACCAACGAGGATGCGATGAAAAAACTCTGGAGAATTGCCGGCGTTGTTTTGCTTTCGCAGGGGCAACTGCCCATCTCAAGCGGGCAGCTCTCGGACCCAATAGCGGATATTCCTCGCGGTAGCATTTTCGTGCGGCCAAAGTTGATTGCAGCGGGATTCACGCCAGAGCAAGTGCAAGAAAACCCAGTGGGATTCACTCAGCGAGTCGGACCAACAGATCTTGTTAGTATCCTTGGATTCGAGACATAGGTAAAAGTTGGTTCGGAGACGCCAACCTAGACGGCGAGTTCAACAGCGGCGACCTTGTCGCCGTGTTTCAAGCGGGTGAATACGAAGACGCAGTTAAGGACAACTCTCGGTGGTCAGAAGGCGATTGGGATGGCGATGGTGACTTCACGTCAGGAGACTTGGTTGTCGCTTTTCAGGACGGCGGATACGAGAAGGGACCGCGTACTACTGCGAACGCCGTGCCCGAGCCGAGATCGTTTGCAATGCTCATCATTGGCTTGATCGGAGTCACGACCGTCTCAAGAACTCGTCGAACCGGTGTTTGATTGATGATTCGCGTCGTCAAATCACCCTGTTGATGAGACAGAGTGGGTATTCTTGCCTGAGCGGCACATCTCGCCACAGGAATGCCCTGCTATGATCGAGCTATGAAGCGCTCGTGTCTGATAATGCTTATCGTCGGTCTCTCTGCGCCCCTATTCCTGGTTGGGACGCGCATCGCAATTCGCGGGCCTCGCCCAATTTGGATTGGTCCTGAGGTTCGCGGCAAAGTACTAGACGCCGCGACCGGTGCTCCAGTACCAAACGCGAGAGTCCGGCATGCAGATGGAGGCAGCGATACGTTCACGGACGAGGCAGGCACCTTTGAGTTAGACGCTGTTTCCAGAGACGAATGGATTTCATTGCCGGGGTATCGCACGCTGCAACCTTCGGTTGAGTGCTCAGCCACTGGTTACAAATCCGTCATCTATGAGACGACGTATCGCCCTTATAGGCGTCCGCCTGCCCCTCGTCGCTTCGTCGATTTCTTCCTGAGCACAACGGCAACTGGCTTCGCTGTCGACGCCGACGTCGGCGGTGTGTGGGAGATGACAATATTTCAGGACGGAAACGACTTCCCACCGATCACTGCAAGTCACGTCTGGCTGGGAAACGAAGTCGCGTTTCTGATCGTGCCGGATGTCGAGCGTGCGGTACTTGATGGATCAAGACATAGCGGCTGGCCGTACAGAGGGCCGTTTAGCGGAGTCATGCATCTACCGAATTGGACAACGGTTAGATTTAAGGCTGAAGCGCCTGAGGCCGAGATGGATCGCGTGATGATTGCCGAAAGGCCGTACAATCTCAAAGAGGGGCGACTTTTTCTTGTGTCTTCTGCCAACGGAGTTCTTGATGTAACACAAGTAGATCGAGACACTCGAGATCTTACGACAGAGCCTGAAGATCCAAAAGAGATCGAAGAATTGCTGCGAAACGTTCCGGAGTTCGAAAGATTCATGTCAGGTTCCCGAAAGCAACCATGAGATTCTGGCGTTGGCGGGCCGATGCGCCCGATAAAACGACGGTTTTTGGAACGCTTGTCGGGCGAGATCCCGTCGCTGATAATCCTGTTGGTCTAGCGCAGTCTCGTTTTGGGCGACGGTTGCTAGAAGACAATGGGTTCCCTGATCGGCTGTGCAATGGAATCATTGTGACAGAGAAAGAAAGCGACAAGATCGAATGGGGATGTTTGGCCGTTGGTCGCAGCGGCAGGGCTGACTCATAGTACACAAAACAGATTCCTGCATCATGGCGCCGGCCTCATTCCGTAGTCAACGCGTTCCAGTTGGATCGAAGACTTTACGAGCATTGCTCAGTCGACTTCATTGAGAGGAAAGCAATATGGTATCAAGGAATAATGCTGGCTTCGTTCTGGCTTTGTTGATTGCGATCTTCGTCACTTCGAGAGCATTCGCAGCAAGCGTCTATTTTGTTGGAGGAAGTGATGATGACGGCCTGGGCTCAAGTGACTTTGCTCAGTTTCCACACGACGGATTCGTGCTGGAGCATCTCCAGGATCTGGGGCACAACGTCTTTTATCAATCTGGGAATAATTCCACGACCGCGTTCGCGTCCAATTTTGACCTCTTAGTCATTTCCGCAACGTTGGGATCGGGATCGGTGCGGGGCAAGTTCCACAGCGTGTCCACGCCCATTCTGCAATGGGAAGAGGCGTTGATGCACGTTCAAGCCGGAAACTTCCCAATTACAGTCGAAAATGGTGACGCGAATCATGGCACTGACTCTCGGGCGAGAGAAATCGTCATCACAAACAACGCGCATTTCATAACACAAGGCTTTCCTTTGGGGCCGATCGAGATCGCAAAGTTGGATGCGGATCAGGATATTGCCATGCCCTGGGCGGCCAACATTGTCGGGGAAGTGACCTCGCTTGCTACTCATCCCGAGCTTACTGAAAGGCACGTGTTGACGGCGTTTGAGGCGGGTACGGAATGGGCCGATAACACCATAGCCCCGATGAATATGGTGAACTTTCCAATCCAGGATCATGACTTCGGCAACTTGAACGAACTGGGGCTCTTGCTATTTGATAATTCAATCGCCTGGCTGTTGGAGGTCTCAGGTAATCCTGTACCACACAACTGGGATGTGGACGCTTCGGGCGTCTGGAACGAGGCGAATAACTGGTCTATGGGGGTTGTGCCAGATGGTGTCCACGAAGCAGTGCGCTTCGGTGGCGCGATCACCGACGACCGCAATGTCAGCATTTCCAGGAGTGTCGTCGTAAGTTTAGTCGAGTTTGATAATGCGAATTCCTACCACATCAACGGGCCCGGCAGCTTGACCTTGCAGTCGGACACCGGTAACGCCACCGTCGTCGTCCGCCAAGGCAATCATGCCATAAACGCCGACATGACTTTCAACAGCGCTACGGACGTGACCACGGCTGGCGGTGGACTCGAGTTTCGCGGTAACCTAAATCTGAATGGCGTCACGGTAAATTCGGCGGCCCGGGCAGTTCTCATTGGAAAGAGCATTTCCGGCAGTGGGGCATTCCACGGGCGGGTCGCAGCGGGTTTCGACAGTACGGTTCATGCGACTGGCAATCTCGCCGTGGGCGACTCAACCGCAATCGACGGCTTCTACTCCAACGGCTCTATCCATGCCAACGACAACAGGCTCACCCTCAACGACGCCAATGACGCCGTTCTCGACTCGGCCGCGCTAGTGGACCTAGGCCCTTCTGCCAGCGGCGAGCTGGCCGCGTCCAATGGCCTAACGCTCGACTTTGGTGGCAACATTACCGGCGCTGGAACGATCAATACTCCCAACGACCCCGACAAACCGTTCACGAACAATGGCAATGTCGTAGGAACGGACAGTGGCATTGAAACCACGGGCTTTGTCAAAGGTGTCGGCACATATGATAACGTTACCCACTCGGGGACGTTTTCGCCTGGCTTCAGTCCAGCGGTGATCAACGCTGGCAGCGTCAGCTACGATGGCACGCTGGTGATTGAGGTTGGTGGCGCGTCATCTGGCAGCGGATATGACCAGCTCAATCACATTCTGGGATCTGGAATCGCCAACTTGGGTGGCTCGCTCGTCGTGGAACTGACAAATGGCTTTTTGCCGTCGCTCGCCGATACGTTCGAGATAATCACAGCGATCGGCGGCGTAAACGGCACATTCGCAAGCGCACAACTGCCCGAATTGGGGCTGCTGGCTTTAGACGTACGCTACGGCACCGACACGGTCACGCTCGCCGTCGTTCCTGCCATGCCCGGCGACTTCGACGTCAACGGAGAACTTGGTGCGACAGATATCAATCTGCTGACCACGGAGATACGTGCTGGCGTCAATCTCTTTATCTACGACCTCAACGAAGACAGCCGCGTTGATTCAATTGACCGCAACGTTTGGGTCCACGAACTCAAGCAAACTTACTTTGGCGACGGGAATCTGGACGGCGAGTTTAACAGCGGCGATCTTGTCGCAGTCTTCGCGGCTGGGGAGTACGAGGACAACATCGCCGAGAACTCGACCTGGGCAGAAGGCGACTGGAACGGAGATGCCGAGTTCGAGAGCGGGGACCTTGTCGTTGCGTTTGCCGATGGTGGATATGAGCAGGGACAGCGACCCGTTGCCGCTGTACCTGAGCCGGGATCGATTCTGATGCTGATGGCTGGTTTGATCAGTATCGTGAGTGTGTCAAGAACTCGTCGGAATCGGAAGCGAGTTTGATTTATGATTTGCTTCGAGAATCCACCCTTAAAGAAACGGTCCGATCGAACAGGCTGGCCGGCCCGGCGGAGGAATCTCGGACACGTTTCTTGACGTAAGCCAACGTGCGTCATTTTCCCGTCGGATTGAGCGATCAGGCGCTGATCGCCGGAACCGGGTAGAATCTACCCCAACAATCCAAGGATATTCAGGATCGGATTAGGGCTGAGCTATTTCGAGCATGCCGATCGATCTTGGCCGGTGCAATGTAGCGCAACGATGAAAGGGGACACCAGATTCACCATAGAATTACCGGGGAAATCAATTGCAATCCATGCAGGCCTTGGTAGGTTGCGGCTATCCCTTTCTGCGGCACCCCGCGAGAAAGCCAATCCCAAACAAAACAGCGTGCGAAGTTCCTGTGCTCAGGCACGGAAGCTCCGCACGTTTTTTTTGTCTGGTCCAGTGATCCCTAGCGATGCCGTTCCGAGTGATTGAAGGTGACATATGAAATTGCTTAGAGCAGATTCGGTCGTTTGGCTGGTTGGCGTTTTCTTGCTCATTGTGGTTTGTGGACGAACTGTCGGCTATGCAGAAGAGTTGTTCTTTGATGATGATTTTGGCGACCGCAGCGTCAGCAATGACGAGCCATTAAACCGGGACGGGATGCCAGTGAGATGGGCTCAGAGTTCCTTCGACGACATCGGGACATTGTCTGCGGCAACGGGTGACCTTATTCTAACTGATGTGGTGGTCGTCGAGAGTTTCCCGGTCTTCGGAGACACATCTATCAGAACACGGGTTACGTTGCCCGTGGACAGTGTTGGAGATCAGGTATTTGTCGGCGTTCAGGCGCGCCGCAATGACACAACAAACGACGGGTACAGTGCTGGGTTATGGCCTGCCCAAGGAACCGCGTTTATAGTGCGTGAAACCGGCAGCGTGTTTCTGGACGAGGCACGGATCACGCCGGATGTAAGCCAGGAAGACGTGATACTTCAATTCGATGCGATCGGCGAAGAACTGAAGATTTGGGTGTGGCGACCGGGCGAGCCCATGCCCGCGACACCACAAGTTATGGCGAACGATGGTATGCATCCAGACGGCGTAATTTCCCTTTTCTCGGTAAATTTTCTCGGACCAGACCCAGAAGCGATATTCCGCGATGTTCAAGTTGATACCAAGCACATCCCAGAACCATCAACGATTCTGCTTAGCGGATTAGCGAGCCTCGGGATTATTCTTGCTGGGCGACGGAGGCTCTCCCGAGTTTGACCTAATTACGAAGAGTTGCTGACACCGAGTGCTCTAACGCTCAGTGTCTCTTCGCTGTGCGTGACATCGCCAAGTATCGAATTATCTATTGCGCAGCGACTTCACGGCTCTGTGCTATCAAACCACCGATTCCGGAATAGTTATCCTTGTCTGAGCATGTCGATTGGTAGAATCAATCTGGATGGCGGTGATCATCGTGCAATTCCCAAGCAATCTTAGACGCACCAACGACGGTCAGTGGTCACTTCGACACGAAAGTCCGGAGATCGGCTCCGTCGAGGTGATCGCACCAACGCGCGAGCAAGCGACCGAAAAGCTCATCGGGGAGATTCGCTATCGGCTCGAACTTTGCCCTTGCTGTGGCGAGAGTTACCAACACATCAAAGTCGAGATCACCGAAGCGTAGAGCTTGGCTGCCTACACGCCCACTCCAACGACGTGGGCGGCACCGTGGCGTCCGATTAGATGACCCCAACTGAGACTCGGTAGGCAGAGCTTGCGCTCAAGCGAAAAGGGCATCGGGTTACAATCATTCTCACTTCCAGCGCCTACTGGACACGCAGATGGGGACTTGCCATGGCCTTTTCATCCGATGCTGCGGAACTGGGCGAGGACGGGTTCGCCGATTCGGGCGGCGTTAAGATTCACTACGTCACCAAGGGGACTGGGCCGCTCGTCGTTCTCATCCACGGCATCCCAGGATTCTGGTATGACTGGCGCCATCAGATGCCGGTGCTCGCCCGGCATTTTCGGGTAGTGGCCATCGATCAGCGGGGCTTCAACATGAGCCACCAGCCCGAGGGCGTGGAGAACTACACCCTCGACAAGCTCGTCGGCGATGTCGATGCCGTCGTTGAACACTTCAAACAACAAAAGGCGACACTTGTCGGCCACGACTCGGGCGGCTTGATCAGCTGGCGCTACGCAATGGCCCATCCCGAAAAGACCGAGCGGCTCGTCGTCGTGAATCTGCCTCATCCCAGGTGCATCGAGCGCGAATTGGCGAAAAATCCCCAGCAGTATCAGGTCAGCGACTACGCCCGGCAATTTCAGCAATCGCCAAAGGGCAACCGCATGTTCGTGGCGCCCGACGGCTCCACCGTCGAGTTGACGCCAGAGTTATACGCCAGCGCATTCAAGGACGACCAACCGAAATACCTGGAGGCGCTCCGGCGCACTTCGATCGAGGCAATCATCAACTTCTACAAAGCGAACTATCCATGGCCCCCGTACGAGGAGGGAACCTACCCGCCAGTGAAGTGCCCGGTTTTGATGATTCACGGCCTGGACGATATGTGGTTGATGCCCGAAACACTCAACAACACCTGGCGTTACCTCGAGAAAGACCTGACGTTGGTGACGGTGCCGAAGGTGGGCCACTGGGTCCATTTGGACGCGGCGAATCTGGTGACGAAGCGAATGGTAAACTGGCTCGTGCTGGAGTGATGAAACCCGCGCTAGCGGCTTGACTGTGCCATCAAGCCGTCGGATCGGTCTTTGTTTCTTGCGACACGTCATCAAACCACCGATTCTTGGGGCTTCTTTCGACAGGATTCAGCCCGATCAGCCCTCAACGCCGTCCGAGCCGACGTCACTTGCAATGCTTACCACTGGCTTGATGGTGGGAATGGAGATGGAGACTGCAAAGCACGTTTGTCAAACTGGGTGAATTGTCGCAATGCGCCAAAAAAAACGTCTGATCCTCAGTCGCTTTCGCGTCTAATAGCGACGGAGGTCATACAGATGGATCCGATTCACGAGGATTCATTCCCGCAACTTCTATTGGCGGCGCGATCCGGCAATCGCCAGGCGTTGGGCGCAAGAATGCAAGTCAGCTTCCGATGCGATCGTCGTCCGACGATGTGAAAGGACGTAGTGATGCGACGCGAAGCAATCCTTTCGATGACCGCATTGTTCTTCATTGCTCGTTGTGCGGCGGTTGACATCTTTCTTGGCGTGTACAACCTTTGGCGGAACGATGAACTAATCGCGCCGACGAATTCGGGGGAATTTGCGTCGTTTGGAATCGCTGTGGATCCGATTACTGAGAAGGCTTTTCTGCCCGACCACGTGCGCCGCTCAACGACAGCGGCTGCGGAAGCTTGACTGTCGTTAGACCCATGTCGGATAATGAGCGAGCCATAGAAAAGTGTCGTGTGGGCGGGGGTCCGGGCAGCGTATCGCCTTTAGGAAACTCCGATGGATCAACACTTGTATGTCGCTCGTTCCTCCCGCTCTCGATGTCGGAGGTGGGCAAGCGCGGAACAACTGGAAGCTCGACACTTGCTGGCGGCCGAGTTCGTGATCAGCAATCCGGTCGAGGTCATCCCGGCCAATGAGAATGATGAAGTCATCGACTTTGTAACCGTCGACTTGGACGGCGATGGGTTGCGTGATCTGATCGTCGCCAAACGCGATTCCGATGAACTCCAAATCGCGCCCGGAACGGCTCAAGGGAGTTTTGGTGAGCCATTCACCGTTCCGTCTCTTCGCGGCGTCGTAACTTTGACCGTGGCGGATGCGGACGGCGACGGCTGGCAAGATCTACTGGCCGGCTGGCAACGCGACGAAAACGAAACGGTCCTATCGTGGCTGCGAAATCTGGGCAACTCGGCTGATGCCTGGTCGGGGCTGGCTGAAGCTCAAGAGATTTCGACTCACCGGCGTTCGCTCCAGCTGGTAGCTGAGGATTTTGATCAGGATGGCCATGTTGATTTGGCGACGGCCGACTCCAACGGCGTGGCCGTCCGTAGCGGAAACGGCGACGGCACATTCGCCGCTCCGATCAGCTATGGTCGCCAGTCCGGCGTCCACTCGTTGATCGCCGCCGATCTCGACGACGACGACGATCTCGACCTGGCCGTGGTCAACGCCAATCGGGCCGAGGTGACGCTGCTGAAGAACAGCGGCGACAGAACCTTCGAGGCCGACGACCAGCAATACGAATTGGGCGCGGACAATAATGCGGACAGCGCTGCGCCTTGGCCAATCACTTCAGGTGACATCGATCAGGATGGAGATCTGGATTTGATCGTGGGTCATAATCAATCCCTCGGCGAGAACATTTCGATTCTGCTGGGCAACGGAGACGGGACTTTCTTGCAAGAGCCCATCAAGGATACCGTTCCTGGTGCCCCCAAAGCGCTCATGTCTGGTGACATCGACGTCAATGGAGATTTGGACCTCGTTGTGTCTCACAGCGGTACGTTTCACCATCCGATCTATTACAATTCGCCGCCCGGTCTATCGATCTTGTTGGGTCAGGGAACACCGTTTCTTGAGAGGCCGCTCACGCTGCTGGCTTTGGATGAGCCGGGCAAAACACAACTTGTGGACTTGAACGGTGACGCCCACGATGACATTCTGACACGTTTGCCTCGCGGAGTGGGATACCTCCTCAATCGTCAAGAGGAGACGTTCCAAGGTATTGGCGGGGTACTCGGAACAGGACTTGACCCTGCCTCCGTTGCCGTCGGCGACATCGACAACGATACGAATGAAGATATCCTGGTTGCGAATCGGCAGTCAAACGACATCACCATGCTGTTGGGCTCGGGAGAGGCGTCGTCCCAGCATCGCTATGCTGTCGGAAATCGCCCCACGGCGCTGGCGGAAGGTGATTTCAATGGTGATGGCCTGACCGACCTGGTCACGACCAACCAAGTATCGGGCGACGTGTCCGTACTCTTGAACGCTGGCGGCGGTGTCTTCCTGCCCGAACGTCGCCTGGCGGTTGGCCAATCACCGAATGCGATTGCCCTGGCCGACCTGGATCGCGATGGAGATCTTGATCTCGCCGTGTCCAACCACATGTCACATGACGTGTCGATACTCTTGGGCAATGGTAAGGGAGAATTCGCGACCCAGCAGCGTTATCGCACGGCAGTGATGCCCAATTCCCTTGTCGTGATGGACGTCGACGACGACCACCACCTTGATCTGGTCGTGGCGACGGCGACCTCGCTGTCCGTACTGCCTGGACATGGCGACGGTACGTTCACGCAAGAATCGCGCACTTCAATTGATGGTTTCGCGTCTCGACAGGTTGTCGTGGATCTGAACGGCGACGGGCGGGACGATTTCATTCTGCTGTCGCAAGGCTCAGACCAGTTTTTCTCGCGACCCCAGCCGGTCCTGGTTCTTTCCGAGGGCGAGCGTACTTTTCGCGAGCCAATCCCCGTTGCGGTGGACGGCGACGTCCACGCGATTGATGTGTTTGACGCCAATCGTGACGGTCACTTCGACTTGTCCGTGGCGTCGATGGATCCTCAAACTGGTGAGCAAGACATCTCCATTCTGTTGGGCAATGACCAAGGACAATTCGTTGCACGTTCGTCAGTCCGTGGACGTGGACCGGTCGTCTATACAGACTGGAACCAGGATGGCTTGCTTGATGTTGCCTACTTCTTAGACGGCCGGCTTAACGTCGGCCTTGGAGAAGCCGGCGGTTCGATCGGATCACCGACCCGAGTATCCAACACACGGCATGACCTTGTCCAAATGCAAGCCGGCGATTACAACGGCGACGGCCACCTCGACATACTGGGTCTGGCCACCTCTGGCCGGATGAGAATCATCCCTGGTAACGGCGATGGGAGCTTTAGGCTGGTCTCGTATCTGCCGCATGCCGGTATCACGGCTTTCACTACTGGCGATTGGGACGGCGATGAAGACCTGGATCTGGCGGTCACGTATGGGCAGGATCGTGGGGCAGGTGCGGCGATTCTGTTGAACCACGGCGACGGCTCCTTTGAGGAAGACGACGCTTTCGAGAACCTCTATGGCGTCAATCAGATTGTTGTTGGCGATTGGGACCAGGATGGTATTCGGGATCTGGCGGTCGCCAGCCCACAGGATCGCGTGCACCTGCTATTTGGCGTAGAAGACGGTTCCTTCGATTCCGGCGCGGTGTTGTTGGCAGGAGACGGAATCGCATCGATGGAATCCGGCGATTTTGACGGGGATGGCAATGCAGATCTCTCATTGGGAAATGCAAAATCGGGTAATGTTTCCATTCTCTGGGGTCACGGTGACGGGACCTTTGATGTGCCCAACCGCCTGGCGGCTGGGTTGAATCCAAGTGCGCTCCAGGCAGCGGACCTCAACGGCAACGGACGAATGGATCTGCTGAGCCTGGAGCGCGAAGGCAACACCGTGACCGCGTTGATCAATCAATCCGTGATGTCTTTTCAAACCTTGACGCAAGTCGTCTCTGGGGAAAGGGCGCTCACCGCGGTTGGCGACATCGATTCTGACGGAGTTCCGGATCTGGTCACGTCGGGCAGTACACAACCCTTGGTCGAAGTCTACTTCGGAATTGGCGACGGCACTTTTCATCACTCGGAAGACTACACGTACGGGGAACACCCAATAACCGGTTTGATCATTGACGACTTCAACCGCGACGGTGTACCAGACGTCGCGGCCTCGTCCAACTCAGGAGTAACGTTGCGGCTGGGCAGCGGCGAGGGAATACTCGGATCGGTGGTACAGTATCCGGACGGAAACGGTGCCCGAGCCCTGATCTCGGGGGATTTCGATGGCGACGGAGATACTGATCTGTCGTTGGCAAGTGAGTACGGCAGAAGTGTTTCCATTCTGTTGGGCCCTGGTGAGGGATTCTGGACGCTCCGGCTGCCCAGAGTAGGCCACGCGCCTAGCGAGATCTCATTGGCAGACCTAAATCACGACTCGCGCTTAGACGTTGTCGTTCTGAGTAATGATCTGTCGGTACTACTGGGCAGAGGCGATGGTGATTTTGAGCCCCCTGACAATTACCTGGTCGGGCAGGATCCAAACGACATGACACTTGTCGACCTCAACGGCGACTCCTATCTCGACGTCATCACGATCGACAACGATCAAGTGGTCTCCATCCTACTGGGCAACGGCGATGGCACCTTTGAACCGATCCAAGTACGGTTACCGCACTATGCTAACGCCATCGTAAGTGACGATCTGAATGGCGATGGCGATCCGGACATAATATTTCTCGCTGGAAACCGGTTCATCATCTACGCGGAGTACGCTAATGGAAGCCTTGGAACGATTGGTAGTCGCAAAGGTCTCTGGCTCGAGAAAGCCATGGACGCGGTGACCGACGACTTCAATGGAGATGGTAAGGTCGACATGGCGGTGATTGGGACTGGGGTCGAAGTGCTGCTGGGAGATGGCGAACTCGGCTTCGATCGTGCCGGCCAGTACACGTTGCTCGGACAACCGACAAGCATCGTTTCCGTCGATGTGAATTCCGATGGACACGCGGACCTGGTCACGGGCAGCCACGCTGTTCGACCGTATTGTTTCAATCGTGAATCCAGCGGTTGTTCGGGAGCCAGCTTTGCCGTGATGTATGGGCGTGGCGATGGGACATTCACAGCCGGTCCGAATTACGTTCTGGACGCAAGTATGGTCAGCTCATTGGCAGTGGGTGATCTTGATCAAGACACAGATCTGGATTTGGTCGTGTTAACATCTCTGGGTGCCGACATTTTTCTCAATCAGACTCGCCAGCCAAAGGATCGCCTGTCAGGCGATGTGAACGACGACGGGTTGTTCAATTCGTCAGACCTGGTCGAGGTCTTTTTGGCGGGTGAATACGAGGACAGAATTCCCAACAACTCGACCTTTGTCGAAGGTGATTGGAACAACGACGGCGAGTTCAACAGTTCGGATCTCGTCCTGGTTTTTCGAATGGGACACTATTCTTCGGCAGCTCGCCCGGTGGACTTGTCGATCGCGGACATCGACTGGCTGTTCGCCGAGTTGGCGACGAAGACATCGAGTTGATCGGGTCAAAGTTCACTTTATTTCTGAGCCACGGCGGCCGTCGAGCGAGACCACTTGGAGGACCGCGTGGCCCGGCGCCGGCGCCGGTCCCACAGACCCGCACGTGCGCCATTAACGCATACGGTTCCTCGAATCACAGCTTCGCTGCACGGCTGTCAACTGAATGAACGGTGCGCACATGGACCAACGGATAACGCTCAAGTAGGCGAGCGAACACTTCCCACGTGGCTTGGCGCAATCTCAAGAACTCGTCGAAACCGACTTTGATTCTTGAGTTGCGGCAAATAACCACCGATTTTGGCACTCCAGTGTGTTGCATCTTTTATCGCCATGAAGACTGACACGTTCGAAGTTGCGTGCTGTGAATGCGGTCAAACTGTGGCGGTCCGTTCTGTTTCCGAATTCCACGGCGCAACTGGTACGTTTGGAGGATACTCCTACCTGATAAACTGTCAGTGTGGTTCACGTACGGCGGTCGACGGCGTCGATGGGGCAGAGATTCCCGATTCAATGAAGGAGGCCGCAGCGCTTCGGTGGCGTGCTGCTCGCATACGCAGTGACATCGACACAGATCGTCGCTCGCTCCCTAATTCCCAAACAACGCGGTGAAATCGTCCTGACAAACGGTCGTGCGCGAAGTTTTGGGACGCCAAAGGAGCTAACCGGCCAAGTTGCCTGAGTTTGTGCCCGATCAATCGAACGAGTGCAAAACACCATAAGAAACGTTCTAGCCAAGCACATCGAGTCGCCGCACGTTGCCGTCGACGTTGTCGAGTATAATAGCCAGGTCCGCGATTGCTCACATAGGCAACTTAATGGAGTCGGAGATCACCGAAGTTTCGATCTCGCGACTGACTTCCCAAGGTTCCGTGACCGTTCTTCCAATTGATTAGGACAACGTTGTTATAGGCTCAATCGCCACGAATCTTCAATTGCTGCCGGGCGACAGAGTGTTCGTCTCGCGCAAGTCACCGTTGAAGTGATCGATGTGCCACAAATCGACACGCTTTGACACAGATTGGACGGAGCGACGCCATGTCGTTAACCGCGCGCTTTCTGCAGATTTCTCCGGAGCAATTACAGATCTTGATCAACGATCCGTCGTTAGTAGAATCCTTTATCTACCCAGACGAAGAGGAAGACACCGAGGAAGACACCGAGGACCTCGACAAGGCGTGGGATGGAATCCACTACTTACTGACGGGTGACAGATGGACGGACGAAATACCGAAACGCGAAATACCGCTTGCAAACGTGATAGCGGGGGGCGTCGAAATTGGCGATGACCTTGATCATGGACCCGCACGGTACATGACAGCCGATCAGGTTCTCGCCGTGGCGGAGGCTCTCCGCGACCTATCGCGAGATGATCTCGCGAAGCGATTCGATGTAGCGGCATTTCACGAGAACGGCATCTACCCCCCGATATGGGACCGCGAAGAGGCTCTCGACTACCTTCTCAATTGGTACGACAGCCTTCGCAAGTACTATTTGAACGCAGCAGCGAAGGGGAACGCGATGCTGAAGTATCTCTTCTAGCCGCGGGCAGCGCTTAGTCCAAAATATCGACCGTTAAAGAAACGACATGGGTAGCAATCTCCTCGCACGCTAATCGATCAGGGGATGGTAGCCAAGACACTTCAATTGCTGGGCATCACATCCTTGATTATCAGCGTTGTTTCCGTAATGCTCCTCGCTGTGTCGATCTCGCTTTACCCGTGGGATCACCGTATTTCTTTGGCTGAGAACCTTCACATCGGCCTTTGGTGTAGCCGGATCGTATTTTTCAACGACGCCGATTATGGTCCCTATCGGGGAAGCGTGGTGGCTCTATCTGATGATGACGACGACGTACCATTCAAGACCGAAGGGATCGATTTCCCCGGTGTTTACGTTCGGTATATTCATAGAACAGACTTTCCTCCGCTATGGACGGTCATGGTTTCGCTGTTTTGGCCCGCTGCAATATTTGCTGGTCCATCGGTCTATTGGATGTGGCGATGCTGGCGGAGACTGCAATGAGTCGATGAGGACGTCCGAACAAAGGACCCATTTAGAAACGGCACGGGCGAGAATCGACGGCTGGCCCTGCGAGCTATCTCGGACACGTTTCTCGGCGCGCAGAATCCGTCCGATATACTCGTGCGACGGGACGCTCATTTAGCTGAACGCCAAATCTCGCCATGATTTGCGTCATCAATCGAACCTTTTCTGATCCCGGCGAATTGTCGCTCCGACCCAAGGATGCTCTGAATGCCTACAATGGCAGCAGCGGTGCAAAGTCTCATCGGAATCCACGCTAGATGAACTTCTCAAGTTGCCTGGGGCGATCGTGGTTGGCCACGTTCGTGTCGATCGTACTCTCGTACGTTGCACCAATCGCTTGTGCCGACATCTCTCAGTTCGTCGAGTCCTTCGATGGCGTGGGCGACTTCGGCATGAATCAAACAGACATTGATTTCGGTTTGGATAATCCCGATTGGCTCTATTTCACCCTTGGTGGATCTGTAGAATTGCAGAGCGACGGTCTGCAGTTCTCTCATATTGGAATCGACAGCAACAGTTTGGAAGGTGAGACGAGCAACATCTCCCGAAATCTTCTGCCTGAACTACGAAGTTTTGTCGAACGAGTGGAGATCAAAGACCTTGATCTCGGGATCATACGAGACGATGAACATGGCGAGGCAACTAGCGGCATCTTGTTTACACACATCGTTGGCTTCGCAGAAGCCAATATGAGCATCTCACTTAACGACTCGATCGTTGATGATAGCACTAACTCTTGGTTGCTGGCCGTTCAAACAGATCGTTCGCGGGAACTCCACGTTGTACCGAAGAGTGACCACTTGGCACTTGAAATGCTGTTTGATGTGAATAACTTGGAAGTCTATTTCCGTTACGATGCTGATCTGCGCGATAATTTGGCACCACTAGAATTCGGCCCACTTGAGTTCGAGCGGCACGATATTGAAACTCCACATCGCACGAAATTGCTCTTTGGAGCGTCCGGCGGCTCGAATCGAAAAGCCAATGGCCTACTCGATTTTTGGTCCCTCACCAAACTTGTCATTCCCGGCGACTACGATGACGACCACCTGCTCACCGTTGCCGATGTCGATCGACTGATGACACGAGTCCGTGAGGGTCCATTCGGCAAGAGCTACGACCTCAACGACGATGGCACGCTGAACTCTTCTGACGTGCGAGTCTGGGTCAGGGATCTGAAGGGGACGTTCTTGGGTGATGCGAACCTGGACGATGAGTTCAACAGCACCGACTTGGTCGCAATCTTCGCTGCCGGTGAATACGAAGATGGCCTCGCAGTTAACTCGACGTGGGCTACGGGCGACTGGAATGCAGACGCAGAGTTCGACTCCGGCGATCTAGTGTTCGCATTTGCCGGTGGCGGCTACGAGTTCGGACCGCGTACGGAGGCCAGTGCCATTCCGGAGCCAACATCATTCGCAACGCTGTTGGCTGGCCTGATCGTGCTCGCGACCGTGCCAAATACTCGTCGGAAGTGCGTTTGATTGTTGATTTGCTTCGAGAATGGACCCATTGCTGACCAGGTGTGCACCGTTCTGACGGCCTGTTCAGAAATGTGATCGATTACGTTGATCGTGTAATTCTTGCTTGCGAGGATGGAGCGAGCGCATTTGGCAAATCCACGCGAGTTGGTAACTCTGCGAAGGGAGAGTGACGTGGACAGTGAGTCAACGAATTCGCCACGTCCGAGGTTTCATGAGTTTCTAAACGTTCTCGTCTATGAATCCGATAAGGCTGCGCAAATGATTGCTGATGATCGTAGCCTCTTGGGGCTGCGGGCTGCGGGCTGCGGGAATGGAGGAAACACCGCTTCACTATTTTGTAATCGAGAACTACAGCGAGGCCGTCAATGTCCTGCTGCAAGCCGGTGCGGACGTCAACGCGACAAACGCATCGCTGCAGACGGCATTGATGAACGCGGCTTCTTTGAATCTTGACAAGATGATTCGAAAGCTCGTTGCTCACGGCGCGGACATCCATGCTCGGGATGAGAACGGCGACATGGCTCTTCATCTCGCTGTTGAGCTCGGGTGCATGCGCGCTGCTCAAGCCCTCATCGAGCTTGGCGCTTCTGTGACAGAAAAGAACGGTATGGGTGACGCCCTATGCGACATCGTCCCAGCAAAGCATCAGGCGAAGTTGTTACAATTGCTTGAGGATCAAGCCTGAGTCGTACAGTACGCCAGTCCAAAAACGTGTCGGACACGAAATCTGTGTCGAATAACCACCCTTTTCTCACAAAACGTTCGTTTTTGGTGGCCAACTGTGAGCTGCGAGTTTTTGATTTCAGGACGGATGTCTCGACCTCATTACCGCCGATGAATACTATGATGTAAGAACAATACAAATGGGGTCGTTATGAACG